>VOFH01001373.1_pt1 | contig 13459 bp, 28 predicted proteins | sample 5384091 | NCBI WGS metagenome assembly VOFH01 (sample SAMN12384727, study PRJNA508395) | human gut metagenome | isolation source: healthy gut G | host: Homo sapiens
AAACATTCTTGAAAACTCATACATGGCCGCAACAGTATTCAAGAATGGCAGCATTAATCTTCTTGCTGGCTATAATTGCAATGTTTCTTGTGCAATGTTTAGAATTGTTTAAACTATATCAGAACATAAAGGGTATCAATAATTCTAACTATTTATTAGCTATTGGTATCGCCTGGTTTGCGGTATTTTATATTTTTCTCGCTGCGTTGGACGCACACAGTGAAGGATTGATAAAGCTTTATTCCATGCCTGCTTATTTTTACATGATAACATTTTTAGCTTTGATAGTTGTGTGGATATTTTTAGATATGCAGGCAAATATCTGGGATGATGAGACAGCAAAGCACAAAGCTGAACTGGAAGAATGTGATAAGAAATTACTGCAAATAAAAATAAATTCCTGAAGCACAATATAGGAAATGCTGAAAAGCAGAAAGGTTGTACATGATATGAAAAACCATCTGCTTGCATTAAAAAACTATTCCCGGGAACAGGACTGGATCGGACTGGATAACTACTTAAATGAACTTAGCGAGGATATATTAGATTACAATTATCAAATTTGGACAGGCAATCGTATGCTGGACATGATACTTAATGAGAAATCGAAAGAAGCCAAAGATAAAAAAAATTGATATGCAGATTAACACAGAAGTATTTACAACACTTCCTTTTACAGATCGTGAAATTATATCATTGTTTGGAAATCTTTTAGATAATGCTATAGAAGCTTGTGAACGAATAACCGATAAAAATACATGGATCCATATAAAAATGAAAAAAGAAAAAATCAACTGTTGTATTTCGAAATCAAAAATACTACAGAAACTACTGTGCAACAGGTTCCTGGAAAGTTTATAACCACAAAACAGATGGTACTTTGCATGGATACGGAATAAAAACATTATGGATGTTGTTGAAAAGCATCATGGGATCTTTCAATCTCAAATGGTTGAAGATTATTTTGTAGTCATGATTTCTGTCTATGCCGATATATGCATTGATTGATATCAGACATTATTTTATGAAAGCAGGTGAGTGGAATGAAAAAGGATAAGTTATTTTTTCAGATAATGAAAAAAATATTTTGGGGACACCATAAAGAATTAAGAATTCTGATTTTATGCGAAACAATACTGACGGCAATTTCATATGCTATAGTCAGCGGATATCAGATGTTTTCAATGGACATTCTTCAGAATATTTTATGCAAGAAGACGGAATAAGCAAAAGCTTTCTTTCTGCCGGAACAATTCTATTATTCTGCGGAATTATACTGATCATCACAGTGCTCATATCATATCTTGGAAAGCGTATTCCGGAATATGTATTTTTACAAAGAATGGGAATATCAAAGAAAGATTTAAAACGATGGTTTTATATGAGGCAGCAGTTTCGTATTTGGTATCCATCATAGCAGGATTTTTCGTTGGGAAAATATTGACCGAGGGATTAAAGATCCTTATGGTTCGTGCTTTGCATATAAATTTTAAATTAGGAAGGGTGGCTTTCTTTACATATCCGTCCATTTGTATTCTTATTTTATTTATATATGGACTCAGTTTCTTGCTGGTAAAAAGAATTGCAATCCGATTTTCTGATCATTACTAATATGAATGAGACAGCAAGAATAGAAAAGTCTGGAAGGAAGATTCAGAATTCTAAAATAATGATCGGAATCATACTTTGTATTTATTCCGTTTATGCATATTCTAAAATATACCATTATGAGAGTGCATATCTGATCATCGCTTTTTTGCCGGATTGTATTTAAGCTTAAGAAATATATTTTCTATTTTTTTAGAAAGTATAAAGCACAAAAAAAGCAGAAAAAATATTATAAGAATCTTTTGATGAATCATCGGTTTTATTACCGTATGAATACCGTGAGCAGATATATTTTATTCTTTTCACTGATGAGCTTTTTTGAGCTGCTTTTATTTCGGAATACAATTTATCAGTACGGTAAATGCTGAAAAAGCGGAAAGTTTATATCCGTATGATTTTATGTGTGTTGCAGATAAGTCAGACGATAAACTTTTGGAAAAAAATCAAAGCAAAAATATCATGTTACACTAACCGAATACCCAATGGTAAGAGTTGCAAAACGCAGATAAGACGGAACATTTAGAAGGGCGAGGCGAAACTGTTATTCAGGGACAACAGATTGGCATCTCTGAGTCCACTTATTACAAATTAAAAAACTGTGGATCCATCGTTTAAAAAGAAATCCTTAAATCTGGATAAAGCAGGGAAAAGAATATATGTTGTTCATCAGCAGGACCGGGCAACAAAGCGCCCAGCCGGTCGACTGGTACTATAATAAAAAGACACCAACTTTACATATCGGGGTTCCTTGTGAATATTGTGATCATGCGGATCATGAAACGACATATGATAAGAAGATAGTTGCAGGAGAGGAAATCTCCAGTCTTACCGGTTGCTACAGTACCCCCAAAATGTGAAAATCTAATCGTTTTTCTCAGATGGATATTTTAAGAAATCTCAAAATGAATGGAAGGACACGGAGGTTCTGACTGGCTATAAATTGATCGATACAATGCAATTTATGGTGATGATGGAGAGCCTTATATTGTTGAAGGACCAACAAAACTGGTATTCATTCAGGCAGATAAGAAATACATAGATCAAATTGATAGAGAATTGGAGGCAAAAGAAGAAAAGCATAAATATATAGGTAATTATGATTCTACGGTAAAATTTCATTATTCCTCAAAAACGGCAATTACTGATATGAAAACTGAAAGGGCCGTTAAGTCTCTGATCTGTGTGTATATTATCTTTACACTAAGCATATTGAATTGGATCATGCTATATGCCATGAACGAAATGGAGAAAAAAAGAAAAACGGAACGTGAAAAATTCCTGATATCTATGGGAATGGACAGGAAAGAACGAAAGAAAATGAACAAAAGAGAATGGTACATATATTGGATTATCCCGACCATTATTCTTATCATTTCAACCATATTATTTATGCGAGATACCATGACTGCGAGAATGTATCCAGATGATATCCGGAAAATCTGTGAATTACAAGAAGCAGTGGTTATAGCAGTGTGGATCGTAATAAATGGAATATATTTTTGGATTATGAATCGCAAGGCAAGAAGGGGTAGAAAATCATGACAAATAATATAGAAATACTGCGGACAGAAGGGTTAAAGAGATCATATCTTGTTAATGAAACGAAAATAGATGTATTAAAAGGAATCAATCTGACTATTAATAATCAGGAATTCATAGCCATTATGGGAAAATCTGGATCTGGGAAAACAACACTCTTAAAATTATTAGGACTGCTGGACCGGCCGACGGAAGGAAAAGTCTTTTTAAAGGTGAAGACAGTAATTCGTTAAGAGGGGACAGGCTTGCCATGATCAGACGCCGTGAAATTGATTCATATATCAGGATTACTATCTTATGGACAGTTTATCGGTAAGAGAAAATATCATGCTGCCGAAGATTCTAGATCACAGTCCAGTAGAAGAGAGTATAACGGAAGCAGAAAAACTAGCTGATATTATGGGGTTCGTGCTTTACTGGATAAAAATCTTTGAATTATCAGGAGGCGAAAAACAAAGGGCAGCGATCTGCCGGGCGTTGATGAATCATTCGGATCTGATCCTTGCCGATGAACCGACCGGAAATCTGGATTCTGCTTCATCAGAAACAGTAATGGAATACCTGCAGATGATCAATAAAGATTTGAAAAAAGGCTGTTGTTTTGGTAACGCATGATGCATATGTTGCAAGCTTTTTGTGACAGGGTGATCTTTGTAAAGGATGGGAATATTGAAGTTGAATTAAGGAAAAAAGAAAAAAACAGGATGTTTTCTGCGATAAGATTATGAAAGCACAAAAAGATATCTTGAAAAACAAATGAACGATATAGGAAAGACAATCATCATGGTCACACATGATCTGCAGATGGCAAGCTATTGTAGCCGGTTGATTCTATTGAAAGATGGAGTGATATTGGAGGATTTAAAGAATAGTGGGGATCAGGAGGCGTTTTATCAGGAGATTCTCAGAAAGATGAAAAGAGCTGTAAAAGATTCACAAAAAATTGACATTGCTGACTTGAAAAAGTAAATTCCAGTGCAAGAGTAAATTCCATCATATTTTAAATTTTGCCGAAATTACGCGAGATTTTCTTTTTGACCAAATTGCATGAAAGCAATTTGAGAGGTTTTGCCCAGCAGGATAAAAGAGAAAAATACAGCTGATAACGGGTGTAGATTGTATCGCTCCATTTATACCATTTTTGTTCATGGAATATGTGATTGTTCCGGGGCGAAAGGGTACTGTAATGAAACGGATCATAACCTTTGATAAAAAAGTCAGGTTGATTATATTTAATCTTCCTGACTTTTGCTGATACTCGAAAAAATAAAAGCGATCAGATAAAAATTATTTCTATCACCATGCATTCGGAAGAAACTACCGGTAGCAAGTTCTGTAGATATGTCGAAGTATGCAAAAAAGATTGTTATAAGGGTATTTAGGGAAAATTCATGGTCAGAAAACCGGGTATTCATGGCCAGTATAAGGCGGAAGAAGAAAAGGCATGCTATAATAAGCCAAGAAATTAATACGGAGACAAACAAAATGAAAGACTGGTCAAGAAAAAGAAAAACAGACTTTATAATAGGAGTAGCTTTGCAAATATACCTCCTTTTCCCATGGGTACAGCATTATACAATATACGGATATTTGTATAATGTGTTGAAAATGAATGACTATGTCCGAATGTATAATGAAACGATATTGCCATCATTAAGAGAATCCTGGAACTATACAAAAATGACAGCATTTGTTTTCTTAGTTATCATTATTCTAATTGCACTTTTTCAATTGACTGAATTAACACGAATATATCACATATTAAAAATGAACAGTCAAGTGATTATCGTGGATTTTTTTGGATTATATATTTAGCTATTTTTTTCGAGGTTTTTGAGAAATTCGCTTATGTAGATCCTATAGATGATTCTTTGATTCCTATATATGTAGAAATATATATATGTGTATTGTTGGTTTTTATCGGTCTATGGATTCTAATCGATGCAATGCTGGATACATGGGAAGCAGAACATCAGATATTAATATCTCAATTAGAGGAACAGGAAAAGCATACATTACAAACGAAAGTCAAGATTTTGGAAGAACGCTATCAAGAAATGTTAAAAAGCCGAAAAGTGGTTCATGATATGAAGAACCATATTCTGGCGCTCAAGAACTATGATCAAGAGCAGAACTGGCGGATTGCATGAATATCTGAATGAACTTAGTGATGATATGCTGGAATATAATTTTCATGTCTGGACTGGAAATCATATGCTGGATATGATCTTAAACCAAAAGGAAAAGGATGCACAGAATCAAAATACAGTTATGCAGATTGATACAGAAGTCTTTTCGACACTCCCTTTACAGACCGGGAAATCATATCCCTTTTCGGGAATCTATTGGATAATGCGTTGGAAGCCTGTGAGAAAATCAATGATAAAGAGCGTTGGATAAAGATTAAGATAAAAAAAGAAAAATCTATTGTTATATATTGAAATTGCAAATGTATTAGAGGAAATGCCGAAGCAAATTCAAAAAAGAATTTGTTTCAAATAAAAAGATAATGGACTTCATGGATATGGAATGAAGAATATACAGGATATTGTAAAAAGTATGATGGAATCTTCGAATATAAGGTATATGAAGATCATCTGATATTTATGATTTCTATCTATAATAACTGATAAGGATAGGGGGATGAAAAAGTATGTTGAAAAAAATATTTTTAAACTGCTGGGAGAAAGGAAAAAGGATTACATAAGAGTTATTTTTAAGTGGAATCTTCTGTATATCGGTCGTATTTTTTCTACGTCTGTTGGCAGCAGTCTTGTTTATATATCAACGGGACGACGGGCAACTATGACAGAATTAGTAATGGAAGTTGAAAAGAATTTTATTTTGCCGTATGTGTTACTGATCTTTCTCATGATTTTAATTATATTCGGCTATATTCGTAAACGATCCGGCGATTATGCAATGCTTAATATATTGGGAATCAAAAGAAACACAGATATATGTATATTGGCTGTGAATATCTCGGAATCATTTTAGGATCAATTGCAGGAGGGGTGATTCTTGGAATATTGGAAGCAATGATCGTAAAAAAGATACTGGAAAATATTTTTCAAAATTATGTAAGCAACATATATTTGGGAATATCACCGTTAATTCTCACACTAATTATCAGCGTAATCATGTTTGGAATCGGCTTCGCCTTTTGTGATCAGTATATTGCCTGTATCGGAATTGACCATATAGTATCGGGAGGAAGTAATCATAACAGAGCAAGTAAGAATACACTGCTATTTTGTCTTATAGGAGTTGCAGTATTTATTCTTACATTAGTTTCTATTGTTACATATTGGGGACAAATCGGATATACGATTCCGACAGCTCTGGGAATCATAACGGCAGTTATTTTTACTTTATTTGGCTGTAGATTATATCTTGAAAAATTAAGGAAACAAAAGAATAAATATTATAAAAAAATCCTTTGGCTCGATAACTGGTATGATCAGTTTTTCAGTCATGCCAATATCAGTTATATTGTCAGTGCTTTTCTGATTGTTATTCTGTTTGGATTTAATATTGTATTGGTAGACAATCTTCCTGTAAGGCAGCCGGAAAATTATCCGTATGACATAGTCTGGGGTGCCAATACAAAAGATAAAGCATTTATCGAAAAGTTAAAAAGAAAAGTATAATGTTCAGACAGAATTCATTCCATCTATCAGAGTGACTTCAGGAAACTGTGCAGAACATACTGGAATTTCTGCAACAGAATATAAACGCCTTACAGGAAAGCAGGTTCATTTAAAAATGATGAAATATACGTTGTATACCAATGGGACCGAAGCGAATATGGAACAATTGGTCTGGATTTCGGAAAGCTGAAACCAAGATTATACACCGGATGCGCTACTGCAGATATCTGGATTTATACTGCGAGAACATTACCAGGTAATAAATTTACAAGAAAATATACAATTAAGGGAAACGACAGAAGAATCATTACCGGGAATTTTAAAACAAGGGTTTTGAGTACCAGCAATATGAATACGGATGTGTTTGAAGATATAATTGTATTTTCGGATCATGAATATGATAAGATTAGTCAAAAAGCCAAAGGGTCAAACCTTACAGTATTAATGAACGTAGCACAGAATTATGATGCTGTTGTAAATAAAATAGCTAATTATGCAGCAAAACATTCACAGATTAATTTCTTTGATTATCATGACGGAAATTTGATTTATGATAAAAAACCGTGCACAATAGAAAATCAGGAAAACCGAATGTTAAATGTAAGTGCGATGTTGATTGATATGCTTGTACTATTTATCAGCATAATCTTTATCTTACTAGAGAAAATATCCAGTGATTACGAAGCACTGGAATGGAAGTATTATTCTATTACCGCACAGGAATGCCAGAGAAAAAAGCGAAGAAAAAAATATTTATAAAGAAATAACCATGACATCCAAAGTTGCCTTGATAACCGGAATGTTTATAGCGGCAGTAATGATATTGGTGAAAATATTATATAAGAAAATGCCGGTATATTGGACAAAGATTTATCTGGCAGAAGCCGCAGTAATGATTATAGGTATGACCGCTATTATCATGATAATCGTAAGAATTGCAGCATGGCGTTCATTTAAGCACAGTGAGAGGAGAAATAGGGATGAATAAAGAAAATATATTAGAAATTGATAATCTGGAAAGAAGCTATTCAACAGTCAGGCCGGACGGAGAGACAAAGGTTTATTCTGTGCTAAGAGGAATTTCATTTCAGGTAAAACGAGGGGAATTTATTGGTATTATGGGAAGTTCCGGATGTGGGAAAAACACACTTTCGAAAACTATCGGAATGCTTAATAAGCCAAATGGCGGAAAAGTGCTCTATAACGGCGAAGATACAACAGAAATTTATGGAGATCATCTGGCAGAAATACGCCGGACGCAACTGGCGTTTGTTTTTCAGGATTTTACTTGATGAATAGCTTAACTGTTCGTGAGAATATTATGATGCCATTGATATTAAATGAAGATGATCCTGTGGAAAGTTCTAAAACTGCAGAAACTATGGCAGAAAAACTTGGAATTTACAAGCTGTTAGATAAAAACCTTACGAACTGTCTGGAGGTGAGAAACAGAGAACGGCGATTTGCAGAGCAATGGCAGAAAATCCAGAATTGATACTTGCAGATGAGCCGACCGGGAACCTTGATTCTAATTCATCCAAACAGGTTATTCATACATTGTCCTACATTAATCAGGAATTCGGGAAGACGATTGTCATGGTAACACATGACCCGCAAATGGCAAGCTATTGCAGCCGGTTGATTTTATTAAAAAGATGGAGTGATACTGGAGGATTTGAAGAATAGCGGAAATCAGGACGCATTTTATCAGGAGATTCTTGGGAAGATGAAAGAGTTGTAGAAGTTTCGCAAAAAGTGAGCATTTCTAAATTTAATATTGAAAACAGATATCAGACATGTTATTCTACCAACACGCAGATGAATTCTAACATCTGCACCGTATCTATATTTATCAATTCATTTACTTCAACCCCAGATATTCGGGCATGAATCCAAAATGAAAACCACTGAAAACAGATAAATACATGTCTGATAAAAGAAGTTGATTGTATATACTGGTATATATATAAATTCTGTGCTATCATATTCATAAAGATAAACAGTTCTTCTTTGCAGGTATTATATCTGTACAAGAGAGGAGAACTGCTTATGAACCAAAAGAAAATCATTAAAAAGAATTAAACTTGCTGGACAAATTTCTGTTCGATGAAGCGATGGATGACCCAGAGAATGTAAAGACGATGCTGGATATCATACTGAGTCAGAATACAAATCTGAAACATCCACCGCAAACAGAAAAAGAACAGAGAACAGCTACGGATAATCGGCAGATCCGGCTGGATATCTATGCTATAGATGAAGATGATGTGATATATGAAGTAGAAGCTCAAAAAGAGAATACGCATAATCTTCCGAAAAGAAGCCGGCTGTACCAGGGAATCATCGACAGTAAATTGCTGCCGCCGGGAGTTGTTGATTTCAATTTATTGAATGAAGTTTTGATTGTGCTGATTATGCCGTTTGATTTATTTGGATATGAATTATATCGTTATACGTTTCAGATGAGATGTGAGGAAGTTCGGAATTAAAATTGGATGATGGAGCAACGAGGATATTTCTGAATACTAAAGGCAAACATCCGGAGCTGGTGTCACAAGAATTGATAGAATTATTGAAGTACATGGAACGTAGTACGGATGAAGTATCAAGGGAGTGTAAAAGTAAGCGGATTCAAGAGATGCATAGACGAGTTTGTCAGATCAAAGCAAGTGAAAAGGCAGAGGTGAAATATATGCAGACATGGGAAGAAAAGATACTTATAAAACAGGAAGGTATTGCCGAAGGAAGATTAGAAGAGAAGAAAGAACTTACGAGAAAGTTGGCTAATAAATTCTCAATCGAACAAATTGCAGAAATGCTGGAAATTGATATTTCAGAGGTAGAAAATATATTTAAAGAATCTCAAAATGGAAAGTGATGTTATATGTAATCTAAGTACAGAAAGTGAAAAAGGTAAAAAATCAAAATAATTATCGGTAACGTAAATTTGTTCTATTTTAAGGAGGTGTAACATGCTAAAGAATAATAAAATTAAAATAGTATGCTTGCTTATAATTGGAATCGTATTTTTGCATATGTATGGACCAATTATTTTCATGAAAGATGGATTAGTGACGAGGCAAAGTGTAAATTCGTTTGATGAATTATATAGCTTAGGATCAGCGCGTCAGCATGAATGTGCAAATGGTGCATATATTTATATGGTATATTTTGGATTGGCTGCGCCCAAAGTCAAAAAAAAGAAATTGTATATCGAAAAATGAAGAAATACATAAGCAAGTAGTGGCTGTTGATGTTAAAAAATTATTCCAGGATTTTTTATTATACTTCATGGGACACAAAAAGTTCTGTATATAGAATTGAAACAAGAAAAAATATTATCTGGTGATACCATATTGTTAAATTTGTCTAATATTAATATTTGGACAAAATATAATTTCTTTAATATTATATCAATAAAGAACAATCAAATATGTCCGATATTTTTGATCGTTTTTTCTGCCGTGTGTTTGGAAGAAACTGTCGGTGACAATGGTTGTAGATATGTCTACATTTATTTCTATTTTTTCAATTGCATAAGATCCTTTGAAGGAAAGAAACAGTACTTCCAGAAGTTATATTTTATCAAATAGCATCTCTTTTCTTCTTACATACTATTAATATAAAGAAGCTTCTTGTACGATATGGAAAAGAAAGTTTATTCGGCAGCAGATATTTGTACAATTTTGGATTGCAGTAGCAATCAAGGTTACACACTGATTCATCAAGCATATGAATCTAAAGAAATGTTTCGGGTAATAAAGTTAGGACACGAATACAAGATACTGATATCACCTTTTAACCAATGGTTGAAACGTACAATTAATATATTTGATAATAAAGAAAATTTTGAATATAATAGAATAGTAAAATTGCCTTTTGGCAATAGTTATTTATTGAGATTTCCTTGAAAAACACTAATTCATCCAAACTGGTTATTCATACGTTGTCCTACATTAATCAGAATTTGGGAAAACAATTGTCATGGTAAACATGATCCGCAGATGGCAAGCTATTGCAATCGGCTGATTTTGTTGAATGATGAAGTGACATTGGAAGCTCTGAAGAGCAGTGGAGAACAGGAGGCATTATATGCAGTCATGGGAAGAAAAGATACTAATAAAACAGGCAGGAATTGCTGAGGGTGAACAAATCGGAAGATCGAAGGAAAAAACAGAATTTGTAAAGAAATTATCTAATAAATTCTCAATCGAACAAATTGCAGAAATACTGGAGATTGATATTTCCGAAGTAGAAAAAATAATAAAAGAAATTGCGAAGTGATCTTCTCAAAAAATAAGTAAAAGTAAATACAAATAGAAAAACGCAATATTTTTAACAAACTTTAGATGTGGAAGAAAAATATTATTTGGAATCCCCCTATATATTCAGAAATTTTATAGAAAACGCATATAAATAAATAATTTTCAAACCGATACATATAAAAATATTAAAATTTAATAGTTTAAACACTTGAAAAACCGATTTCTTAGTAGTACAATCGTGTTAAAAGATTAACGATACATTGTTGATGAAAAATTATCAGAATACGCAATGTATCAACTACATAAAAAGGAGCGTGTTTGAAATGGCTAGATTTACATTACCAAGAGACGTATATCACGGAAAAGGATGTTTATCCGAATTAAAAATCTGAAAGGTAAAAAAGCTGTCCTCGTAGTCGGCGGCGGATCTATGAAACGTCAGGGATTCCTGGACAAAGCAGTGAACTACCTGAAAGAAGGCGGAATGGAAGTCAAACTGATCGAAGGTGTAGAACCAGACCCCGTCTGTAGAGACTGTTATGAAAGGTGCAAAAGTAATGCAGGAGTTCGAGCCTGACTGGATCGTAGCAATGGGTGGCGGATCTCCAATCGATGCGGCTAAAGCTATGTGGGTATTCTATGAGTATCCGGATGAGACATTCGAGAATATTATCACACCATTCAGTTTCCTGAACTTCGTCAGAAAGCAAAATTTGCAGCCATCCCATCTACATCAGGAACTGCAACAGAAGTAACAGCATTCTCCGTAATCACAGATTACAATACAGGAATCAAATATCCTCTGGCAGACTTTAACATTACGCCCGACGTTGCCATCGTTGATCCTGAACTGGTAGAAGGACTTCCTCAGAAACAGGTTGCTTACACAGGAATGGATGCACTGACACATGCGATCGAAGCTTATGTATCAACACTCAACTGTCCATTTACAGATCCACTTGCACTGCAGGCAATCGAGATGGTTCTGGATTATCTGCCGGCATCTTATAACCTGAATATGGAAGCAAGAGAGCAGATGCATTATGCACAGTGCCTGGCTGGTATGGCATTCTCGAATGCATTACTTGGAATCGTACATTCTATGGCTCATAAGACAGGTGCAGCATTCTCAACCGGACATATTCCTCACGGATGTGCCAATGCGATCTATCTGCCATATGTAATCAAATACAATGCAAAAGATAAAGTAGCTGCATCTCGTTATGCAGAGATTGCACGCAGAATGGGACTTCCTGGAACATCTGAAAAAGCTCTGATCAACAGCTTATGTGCAAAGATTGACGAGTTCAATGCGAAGATGAATATTCCTAAGACTCTGAAAGAGTTCGGCATTAACGAAGATGAGTTTAAAGAAAAAACTGGATAAGATTGCAGAACTTGCAGTTGGTGATGCCTGTACAGGATCTAACCCAAGAGCAATTGATCCTGCAACCATGGCTAAATTATTTACATGCACTTATTATGGAACAGAAGTTGATTTTAAACAACAATACAGTTAGATAACGACGGCTGTCACATGGGGGTTATGTGACAGCCGTTTTTACCAAAGTATGCAAAACATATTTTATTCCATATACAATAAAAAAATTCTTGAACAATTTTATCGACATTTTTTTGAAAAATATGGTTTTACTTGCGAAATAGAACAAGCCGTATTATGATAATAGTAATATTGGGAATTAGGAGGAAATAAGATGTACAAGATTTTAAAAGCAGAACAATTAACTGCTAACATCTTTCTGATGGATGTAGAAGCTCCTCGTGTAGCAAGACATTGTGAGCCGGGACAGTTTGTCATTGTAAAGATGGATGAAAAGGGGAAAGAATCCCACTTACAATCTGTGACTATGACAGAGAAGCCGGAACCATTACAATCGTATTCCAGCCGGTCGGAGCATCCACAACAAAAATGAAAGAATTAAAAGCAGGAGATTATTTCCGCGATTTCACAGGTCCGTTAGGAAATGCTTCAGAACTCGTAGAAGAAGATATCGAAGAACTGAAGAAGAAAAAGATCCTGTTCGTAGGAGGCGGTGTCGGAGCAGCACCTGTCTATCCACAGGTAAAATGGCTGCATGAGCACGGCGTAGATGCTGATGTTATCATCGGTTCCAAGACAAAGGATATGCTGATCCATGAAAAAGAGATGGAAGCAGTATCTGGTAATTATTATCCATGTACGGATGACGGTTCTTACGGTCATGCCGGAATGGTTACGACAATGGTAGAAGAACTGGTAGAAAAGGTAATAAATACGACGTATGTATCGCGATCGGTCCAATGATCATGATGAAATTGTATGTCTTCTTACAAAGAAACTGGGAATCCCTTTACTGTTGTAAGTATGAACCCGATCATGGTAGATGGAACCGGTAT
>VOFH01002901.1_pt1 | contig 13450 bp, 21 predicted proteins | sample 5384091 | NCBI WGS metagenome assembly VOFH01 (sample SAMN12384727, study PRJNA508395) | human gut metagenome | isolation source: healthy gut G | host: Homo sapiens
ATATTTTCAGAAGTAAAAAGAGCAGCTAACCACAAGACAGGTGGCGGAAAGTTATGGACTTCGTATCCGCAAAAATGGTGTTGCCTGCTGTCCATTCCATGATGACAGACATCCAAGCATGAAGGTGGATAAAATTATCATTGCTTTGCTTGTGGTGTGGGTGGAGATGTGATTGATTACACAGCAAGAATGTATGGATTATCCCAATACGATGCCGCAAAGAAATTGATTGAGGATTTTGGATTACATGTTCAGACAGAAGCTATGAGCAGAGAAGAAAGGCAAAGGCTTCGCAGGGAAAAAAGAGGAGCGCATGCGCATTATTCAGATTAAGAAAAAGATTTTACAGATGGTGTGAGGAAACAATAGAACTGTTAAAAGATGCGTTGGTACAGATTGAAGATAGTGGACAGGTTCTTTATGGCAAGCCACCGGATGTAATATTTTCTGAGGATTATGCAATGATGCTTCATGCAGAACCAATCATCAATTATTGGCTGGATATTCTCTGCATGGGAAGTGAGCAAGAGAAAAAGAACTATTTATGCAGGGCAGAAAAGAGGTGGAGCAGGTTGCAGGAAATGTCAGAAAATGGAGCAGATGTATCATGGCACGATGTCGGGAAAGTGCTTGAGGAGGAAATAAGCAGTGCAGAGGATATTCAGGCTGACCTTGTAAGAAATAATAAAGGGAATATCTGCCAGAGCATTGATAATTGTAGGTGACCGTTTTTCAGCGCGATCTTTTTGTTAAAAGGTGCCATCAGAAAAAATGAACTTTCCGGAAAAATAGATATTGTTGGTGATCTTGGATGGGAAAGAACATCTTCCAGTCTGACGGATACCGATGTGTACCAGCTTCATTGGTATCTGGAAAAAGCAGTACGGGTTAAAAATGAGAGGAACATCAACAAAGCTATGAATATCGCAGCCAGCGAGAACCGGTATCATCCGATTCAGGGAGTATCTGGAGCAACTTGTATGGGATGGAAAGCATCGAATTGGAAGATTCCTTCCCAAATATCTGGGAGCCGAGGAGGATGCCTATACCAGAGAAATTATGCAGCTTCTTATGCTGGCTGCGATACATAGAGTATATGAACCGGGATGCAAATATGAAATTATGGTGTGTCTGGTGGGTGGACAGGGGGCAGGAAAATCTACATTTTTCGGTTCCTTGCAATCAAGGATGAATGGTTTTCGGATGATCTGAAACGCATGGATGATGATAATGTGTACCGGAAAATGCAGGGGCATTGATTATCGAAATGTCAGAGATGATGGCTACGGTCAATGCCAAGAGTATTGAAGATATTAAATCATTTATCAGCAGACAGAAAGAGACTTATAAAATTCCTTATGAAACGCATCCAGAGGACAGACCAAGACAATGTGTGTTTGTCGGCACATCAAACAGCATGGATTTTTTACCATTAGACAGAACCGGCAATCGTAGATTTGCACCGATACTGGTACACCCGGACAGAGTGGAAAGCATATTCTTGAGGACGAGAAAGAGGCAAGGAATTATATCATTCAGGCATGGGCGGAGGCAATGGAGCTGTATCGAAGCGGTCAGCATGAATTGAAATTATCCAAAGATACGGAAAATTATCTGCGCCAGATGCAGAAAGAGTTTATGCCGGAGGATGCGAAAGTCGGAATTATCCAATTGTGGTTGGATGAATTGTCACAGGATTATGTATGCAGCACCATGATATACAAAGAAGCATTTGACCATGAATACGATACGCCGAAGGACTGGGAATTAAAGGAAATCAATAATGTCATGAACAACAGTATTTCCGGCTGGGAGAAAATATCGTCCCACCGATTTGCAGAATATGGCATACAAAGAGGATGGCGCAGGATAGTCGATAAAGAAGAATTTCATAAATTGCCGGAACATGCAGAAATACCATTTGATAAAAAAATAAGTTTTTTAATACTTGTTTACAAATTCTGTTTACAGTCTGTGTATGCGAGATAGTAAACACTATGGTTTACGGAAAATCCAGTAAATACGCAAGGTATAGCAGTTGTAAACAATGTAAACGGGAAAAACAGCAAAAGAGTATTGTAATAACAAATGTAAACAACAGGAGGAAAAATAGATGCAGAAATTCAATTATCAGAAAAGCAACAAAGCAGCAGGAAAAATTTATATAGGTCTGGATCATGGTTATGGAAATATCAAGACAGCACACCGGGTATTTCAGACTGGGATAGAGTGTTATGACGAGGAGCCGATTGTCAGTACCAATTATGTAAAGTATAGGGATAAATATTACGTGATTGGTGAGAGCCATCTGGTATATCAGGGCAATAAAACGGAAACGGATGATTTCTATATTCTGACACTTGCAGGACTGGCAGAGGAAATGAAGTACAGAGGACTGCATGAGGCAGATGTGGTGCTTGCAGTGGGATTACCGCTTGCATGGGTAAAGACGCAGGCTGCGGAATGGAGAAACTATCTCATGCGTGAAAAGGAACTGGATTTCTCATTTCGCAAGGAACGATACAAAGTCCATTTATGCGGCTTGGAAATCTTTCCGCAGGGACTTGCAGCAGTTCATAATCAAGGCTCTATGCCGGGCATGAATATGTTGGTTGATATAGGAAATGGTACTATGAGTATTTTGGAAATTCATGATGGCAGACCTATGGAAAACAGTATAAGCACAGAAGTGTTCGGAGTACATCAGTGTATGGAAAAGATACAAAAAAGAAGTATCAAAAACACAGTGGTGTGGAGGTGCCGGAGATGCTCATTGAACCGCTTTTGAGGAATGGAATCGGGGACAGGACAGATGCAGTAGCTATGACGACCAAGCGGATTGCGGAAAACTATACAGCGGAAATTATGAAGAAAACTCATAGCGCATGGATATCGGGGAAGAATTGGTACACCTTTATATCATTGGTGGTGGAGGCTGTCTTTACAAAATTTCTCTGACTTGACAGCCAAGCCGGAAGTAACCGTAATCACAGATATATGTGCTAATGCAAAAGGTTATGAGGCACTTGCCATGATGAAACAGAGAATGAGAGGATGATTCAGATGCGGAAGGAATACCGCTCAAGTAACGTGCGCTTCTGTATGGATGATGAAAATCAGCGTAGAACATGGGAATATTTGCAGAGTATTACAAGAAAAGAAGGATCTTACGGGGAAAATACTTTCAGACGCATTTGTTCAGATATTGATGGAAACCATGCAACAGAACAAGAAGCATTGCAACAAAACCTTTCAGAGTGTGTAACGGAGAAGATGCTTTCCATGCAGTTATCAACGCTAAAGAGAGAGCTGCTAGAGGAAATGGAAAGTATATATGGAAATGCCATACCTGCTGCTTCACAGACCGGAGATCATAGAGATGAGATGGAACAAGAAGCAGCAGGAGTGCCGGAGTCGGATATGTCAGATGCGATGATAACGATGGCATTTGCAATGGGTGACTGGGTACCGGAATAGACATATCCGGTACAGCCGAAGCGAACGCTGGAAGGGGATTATCTGACGGAGTGAGCAATCTGCCATGTATTTTATGAGCAGATATGCCAGCCATAAGGCTGGCAAGAGCCTCGCAGAGCCCTCGGAGAGCGACTTATGTTTTGATGCCTGCGTCAAAACTAATAAGGAGTTACTTTGACAAAAGTAACAAAAAGAGCCAGCGGAGCTGGCGATACTTCTCGAACTGCTAATGTTCGAGAAGGTTCCTATAAAGCAGTATTTAGAGCATGAACAGAAGAAAGAAGGTAAAAAGACTGGGAGCAAAAACAATTTCTTTTCCAAAGGGAAAGGGACATCTGACACATAATAACCGAGAGTTTATCAGTAATAATGTGGTACCCGAAAGGACAGCTTGGAACCGAATTTATATACAGGAATCTTTGGAACAGGCGTATGAGAAATGCTTTGGGCAGGCACTTATGGAGTATAATGCAGGACAAAAGCGTAAGGATCGTAGAAAGGAAAATTATCTGAAAGAAATAGAGAATTCCGGTAATAAAGAAAAAGACATTCTACGAGAATATCGTTCAGATAGGCAAAAGGATGACACTCCTGTGGTGGGTGCAGATGGAAAGCTTACTGAGGAGGCAAAGGCAGCTATTGAAATATTGAGCAGTATGCAAAAAAACGTTTCAAGAGCGTAATCCCAATTTGTATCTGTTTAATTGTGTTATGCACTTGGATGAAGCAACGCCACACTTGCACATTGATTATATTCCGGTTGCGAATGGCTATAAAACAGGCATGAAAACACGCAATAGTCTGACTAAGGCATTGCAGCAAATGGGATTTGCAAAGGCGGTCAGCAAAAAGAAAATGAAACAGTTGCATGGCAACAGAGGGAGCGAGCTTATTTGACGGAACTTTGTCAGGAAAAAGGGATTGATGTCGAGGTATTGGGCATACAGAGAGATAACCTTACCCTGCCGGAGTATAAAGCTGCGATGCGGAAAGTGGAAAAGTTGGAGCATCAAGCAGTGGAAATAGAAGAAAATAATCAAAGGCTGGTAGAACAGGCAGAAAAACTTGTAGATCAGATTGCAAAGCTGGATGAGAAAGAAAAAGATAACAAGAATGTGCTGAAAAAATATGATTTGAGAGCAGATACCCTAAAGACTATAGCCAAAGAAACAGAGAAAGATACCAAGAAATTGAAAAGTGCGGCAATTCCAGTCAGCAATATTTTTGGCAGTGAAGAATATGTCAAGGTAAAGAAAAGCGACTGGAAAAAAAATCATAGATGCTTTCGGTAGAGCTGTATCCAGAAATAAGTTGTTGGAGAAATACGAAAAGAAGATTGTTGCACTAGAGAAAAAAGTATCAGATGTGAGTGGACTATTGGATAAAATGAAGCAGTTTATTTCAACAGAGGATTGGGCGAAGCCTTTGCAGAATTTGTGAAGTCATTAGAGCCTAAGACAATGAAAGAACGCTTGACAGAAAAGCAGAAGGTTGTGAAAGAGCAAACACAACAAAATCTATGCATACACAGGAACATGGCACATCGAGAAAACACAATATCAGTACCGAATTGTAATTCGTGGAAAGAGAGGTTGTTTATGAATATTACATACGAAAAAAAATGGAGATTATTTGATACCAAACTTAATTTCTGATCCAGAGCCGGAAGGGGAATTGAGAAAGTTTGGACTTATGAGAAGACATTATCTGAAAGAGCATCGGAGCGGTATCTATCAGGCGATGCTATTAAGTGGAAAACTAAAGGAACATTTGCTTATGATGCAGGAACAGGCAGAGGCGCAGTTTGATTTGCTTGTAAAGCAAATGGCAGAACAAGAGGGCGTGACTGAACATCTGAAAGAGAAAAATCAGATGCTTTGGGTGCAGAGGATGAATAATATTCGAGAGAGAGCGGAGGAGATTGTGAGAGCAACGTTATTACAATGATGATTACACTACAACAGAAGGTTGATTTTATCGAATCAGCTTTCTGTTGGTTATATACCAATATGCATGCAAATACTAGACCTAAGTAGGAAAAATTGGCGGATGGGAGGCAAAAATACATGGAAGATATAAATATTTATGGATATATGCGAGTGTCATCTAAGGAACAAAATGAGGATAGACAGAAAATCGCATTAACGGAGATGGGAGTACCTGAGAATAACATTTATATGGATAAACAGTCGGGTAAGGATTTTGAGAGAACACAATATAAGCGGTTATTGCGAAAATTAAATGAAAACAGTGTGCTGTATATCAAGTCGATTGACCGCTTAGGCAGGAATTACGGGGAATTGAATGAACAGTGGCGCATTATTACAAAAAGAGAAGAAAGCAGATATTGTTGTCATAGATATGCCGCTGTTAGATACCCGCAGAGAAAAGAATCTGCTCGGAACATTTATCAGTGATGTTGTTCTGGCATTGCTCAGCTATGTCGCAGAAAACGAACGTACCAATATTAAGCAAAGACAGGCGGAGGGAATTGCAGCAGCGAAAGCAAGGGGCGTAAAATTCGGCAGACCACCATTACCAATCCCGGAAAACGTTTATCAGATGCACAAAGACTGGCGGGCAGGAAAAATCACAATAGAAGAAGCTGCAAAGGCTTGTAATATGTGCCCTAAGACGTTTTATAGCAAAGCGGTAAAATATGAAAAATCTAGTTAAATAGTTCATGCGTTCTAACTGAAATGGTATACATTTTTTCATGATAAAACCATTTTACATATTGTATCACGAAATCAGTCGAAATTCAGTAATTTTCTGTCAAAACTTTGTGAAATTTCGACTGAGTTACAAATGTAAAATTTTTATGTATGATTAAAAAAGTATACATTTTTTCCAAGCTGGCTATCAAGGATAGCTGGCTTTAGAAATGAGGATAAAAATGGATAAGTTAATTAATCTGAATACTTATCCGGTCAGTGAAAATCTTAAAGCATTGATGAAGGATAAGACAACAAAGAAAAATATTATATTTGCAACATCGGTATATAGTTCCAAAGGCATTCCAATCAAGGAAACTGAGCAGATGACAGAAGAAATCTTAAAGGGATTTACACAGTATGAGATACAACCGAGGGTGCTAAAGAACAGGGAACAACAGCAGGAGCGCACCAAAGCGAAAGCAGAGGTGTTTACGCCTTCATGGATTTGCAACAAAATGAATAACCACTGTGATGAGGAGTGGTTTGGAAGAAAGAATGTTTTTAATACTGAACAGGAACAGGGTTGGCTGGTAAACACAGAAAAAGTGGGGTTTGACACAGCGGATGGATGGAAAAAATATGTCGATTCCAAAAGGCTTGAGATTACCTGTGGCGAAGCTCCCTACATCGTGTCGCGTTATGATGCAGCTACCGGAGAACTGCTTGAGATTAGGCAGCGGATAGGAATTTTAGACAGAAAACTACGTGTGGTAAATGAAAATACAGTCAATGAAACAGAATGGTTCAAATGGGTGCTTCGGGCATATCAGAGTGTGTATGGTTATGAATTTCAGGGAGACAGCCTTCTGATTGCAAGAATCAATCTGCTAATAACTTTTGTGGACTATATGCAGGACAGGTGGGGAGAGTTCCAACAGATGCAGAACTGCGAAAGATTGTGAATGTCATTGTCTGGAACCTGTGGCAGATGGATGGAATATCGGGACAATCCCTTTTGGAAAGCCCAAAGAGGAATACCATCAATTTAGTCTATTTGACTTTGTGGTAGCAGATGAGCCGGAAAAGCAGGATACAGAAGAACCGGAAGAAGTGTACTGCCGGATCTATGACTGGCGCAGCGATAAGTCGCTGACGTACAAAAGCATGAAGGAAGGTAGATGAGATGAAATTTGATTATGTAATTGGAAATCCACCATATCAGGAAACACAAGAAGGAACATCTGATAACCAATATATAATTGTTTTATGGATGCAGCATATGAAATTGCTGAAAAGGTGGAATTGATTACACCAGCAAGATTTTTATTTGATGCAGGAAAAACACCAAAAGTATGGAATGAAAAATGTTGGAAGACGAGCATTTTGAAGGTGGAATATTATGAGCAAGATAGCAGTAAAGTTTTTTCAAACACAGATATTAAAGGGTGGTGTTGCTGTTACATACCGGGATAAGAGTAAAATATTTGGTGCGATAGATACATTTACTCAATATCCGGTATTAAATAATATACTTGTTAAAGTGAGAGAAAAAATGGAGCGGGCCATTTCGGATATAGTCTATTCACCAGAGAGCTACAAGTTTACAAATCTTATGTATGAAGAACATCCAGAAATATTGGAAAAAACAATGAATGTTAATGGAAAAAAAGTTCCGTTGATTAGTAAGGGACATGAAAGAGACTTAACATCTAATATTTTTGATAAGTTATCGCAGATCGTATTTTTTGAGGATAAACCAACGGATGGAAAGGAATATGTGGAAATTAGTGGACGTAAAGAAAAGTCTCGCATAAATATGTGGATATTAAAAGATTACATAGTAAAACAGCCTGAGAATTTGATGCGTATAAATTGTTTTTTCCAAAGGCAAATGGAAGTGGAAAGTTCGGGGAGCCTATGAGCAGTGCAATAATAGGTTTTCCTAAAAAGTGGGACATACGCAAACTTTTATTAGTATAGGAAAATTTAAAACTGAAAATGAGGTTGTAGCATTAAATAAATATTTATGTGGCAAATTTGCTAGAGCAATGTTGGGAGTTTTAAAAGTAACGCAGGATAATAAGAAAATGGTATGGAAGTATATTCCACTTCAAGATTTCACTGATAAATCCGATATCGACTGGTCTGTATCCATAGCAAACATTGACAAGCAACTCTATAAAAAATATGGGCTTTCCGAAGAGGAAATCGCATTTATAGAAAATAATGTAAAGGAGATGGAATAGCATGAATAAACCTAACATTCAGACAACCAAACAGGTAGTTCCGATGCTTTATGGCTATTCCACTCCGGAAGTGGTTCGCCATAATGGTTGGACGAAGATAGGATATACAGAGCAGGATGTAGAAACCCGCATCAATCAACAGACACATACTGCTGATATCAGGTGGCAACTGGAATGGAAAGGAAATGCCACTTTTGATGATGGTTCCGGAGAGACATTTATAGATAAGGACTTTCATGCTTATTTGCGAAAATCCGGTATAGAGCAGGAAAATGGAAAAAAATAATGAATGGTTCCATGTGGATGGCACCACATCAAAGCAAATGTTTCGTGATTTCAGGGAAGATCATGGCATCATAAAAACGACAGATACAGTTATTCCGTACAAATTGCGTGAGGAGCAGCAGCGTGCGGTTGCAATGACGGTTGATTATCAGGCAGCGCATAAAGATGGGGAGTTCCTTTGGAATGCCAAGCCGAGATTTGGAAAGACATTATCGGTCTATGATTTTGTGCAGAAAACCGGTGCAGAAAAAGTACTGATTGTGACAAACCGACCAGCGATTGCAAATTCGTGGTTTTTAGATTATGCCAAATTTCTGGGTAGTGAATCAGGGTATCTTTTTGTGAGTGAAGTTGATGAACTAAAAGGGAAAAAGAGGTGTGTTGACAAGAGAAGAATATACACATTTTCTTTTAGGAAAAGACAGTGAAAATGTAAAATGTATTGAATTTGTATCCTTGCAGGATATGAAAGGTTCCATTTATTTTGGAGGTCAGTATGATAAATTAGGTGAGGTCGCAAATATGGAGTGGGATATCCTTGTCATCGACGAAGCACATGAGGGTGTGGATACCTACAAAACAGATGTTGCATTTGATCGTATTAAGCGTAAATTTGCGTTGCATTTGTCGGGAACACCGTTTAAAGCACTTGCCAATAATAAATTCGCTGATGATGCTATCTATAACTGGACTTATGCAGATGAACAGAAGAAAAAAACGTGACTGGGATGTTTCAGCAGAGGAAGAAAATCCGTATTCAACATTGCCACAGCTTAATCTCTATACTTATCAGATGTCAGAAATTATCAAGGATGAGCTTCAGCAGGGTATAGAAATTGACGGGGGAGACAGAAGAATATGCATTTGATCTGAATGAGTTTTTTGCGGTTACCAATGGTAAGTTCAACCATGAATCTTCCGTTGATAAATTTCTCGATGCCCTGACAAGACAGACAAAATTTCCATTTTCTACGAAAGAATTGCGAGATGAATTAAAGCACACCTTCTGGCTGCTCGATAGGGTAGACAGTGCAAAGGCGCTGGCAAAAAATTAAGGGAACATCAATATTCCAGGAATATGAAGTTGTTCTTGCTGCTGGCGACGGCAAACTGGACGATGATGAGGAAACAATGAAATCTTATGATAAAGTGGTTGCGGCTATTGCACAGCATGAAAAGACCATTACTTTGTCGGTAGGACAGCTTACGACAGGAATTACAATTCCAGAATGGACAGCAGTGCTGATGCTTAGTAATATGCGATCCCCGGCACTTTATATGCAGGCGGCATTCCGGGCACAGAATCCTTGTCTGTTTAAAGTTGGGACATCTTTCAAGAGAAAAGAAAATGCTTATGTATTTGACTTTGATCCGGCAAGAACACTTACCATATTTGAGCAGTTTGCCAATAACCTGAATCCTAATACTGCCAAATGTGGAGGTACCGCAGAGGAACGCAAAGAAAATGTGAAAGAACTGTTAAATTTCTTCCCAGTAATTGGCGAGGATGAACAGGGAGAATTGGTAGAACTGGATGCAGAAAAGGTACTGACGATTCCAAGAAAAATCCGCTCTGTTGAAGTTGTGAAGCGTGGGTTTATGAGCAATTTCCTGTTTCAGAATATCAGTAACATCTTTGGGGCACCAAAGGAAGTCATTGATATTATCACAAAGTTTGAACCAATAGAAGAACCAAAGAGCAAGGTAAATCTGACGGAGGAAGTGCAGAAAGACCTATCGCTGGATGAAAATGGGGAAGTGGCTCTTAGTGATGAATTTGTGATTGGAAGAACGCAGGATGTTTTTGGCGATAAAATTTATGATGTGACATCTCAGGTACAGGAAACAATGACGCAGATGGAGCAGGCACCGGACAAGGCGCAGAAAGCCATCGACAAACTGAAAGAAGCGGTAAAACAGAGTGCGGTCAAGGCAGTCGTGGATACAGCACAGTCTACCTACGGTTCTGATATGAAAGCAGTCGATAAAAGACAGATTGAATCAAAACTGAACCATGAGGCAGATCGGATGATAGATAAGCTGCATACCAACTATGAGATAGAGCGAAATGTCATAGAAAATCAGCGTGTTGCCGAGCAGCAGGCAAGATATGAAACCGGAAAAACATCAGAGCAGATTGATAAAGAATTTGAGAAGAAGCAGAAGGAAGCTATGGAAAAATTCAATGAAGAATTGACAACTGCTATTTCTGATTTCGCAAGAGAAGCCACAAAGGAGACAGTCAAGACCGTAGAAACAAAGAAGAAGGAACGGGAAAAGGAAACAATTGAGGATGGTGTTAGAGATCACTTGCGTGGCTTTTCAAGGACAATTCCATCATTTCTTATGGCATACGGAGATAATACGGTAACGCTTGCCACTTTTGATACCATCATTCCGGATAAAGTTTTTCTGGAAGTGACAAGTATCACGCTGGATCAGTTCAAGTTTTTGCGTGATGGTGGTGACTATGTGGAGGAAGAAACTGGACAGACCAAGCATTTTGATGGACAGCTATTCGATTCGGTGGTGTTTGATGATTCTGTAAAAGAATTTCTTGCCTTAAAGAAAAAACTTGCCGATTATTTTGACGAAAAGAGCGTAGAGGATATATTTGATTATATTCCACCACAGAAGACAAATCAGATATTTACACCAAAGACAATGGTTAAGAAAATGGTGGACATGCTGGAGCAGGAGAATCCCAGGCTGCTTTGACATGCCGGATAAGACGTTTATTGATTTATATATGAAATCCAGTCTGTATATTACAGAGATTGTGAAGCGGTTGTACCAGAGTGACGAAATGAAAAAGCAATTCCCGGACAATAAGGAACGCTTGAAGCACATCTTTGAAAAGCAGGTGTATGGATTGCTCCGACGGAAATTATCTATAAGATAGCGACAAGTTACATATTGGGCTTTGACGAGGATACAAAGGACATCAAGCATAATTTCAGACAGTTAGATGCTTTGCCTTATGCCAAGTTCAAATAAATATATGCAAAGTTATCAAGAACCATATTTCGAATTATTTACAAAATTTCAAGAACTATTAAAACGTCCGAATACACTTCTCATTACTACTGGTTTTAGTTTTGCAGATAATCATATTTCTCAAATGATTATTCAAGCAATACTGCACAATAAAAGTTTAGCGGTTTTAGTGAGTGATTATAATCTTCATCAAGATAATCAAAACTGGATCAAGTTGCATGATTTGATGAAGCATAATTTTCAATTAGCTTTTTTTAAAAGCTACGATGAATTCAGATTTGTCAGATTACTTGGGGGAATATTATGACGATTGATTCCTTATATAATAATATAGATAAAAATAACTTTTTACATTGGAAGAATTTCTCAGGTATATAGAGATAACAGTGTTGCACAGGTCGAAAATCTATCACTGTTAGCACACAGAAAAATGGTTGATGAGTTTCTCATTCCGAATACAATAAACTATTTAGTTGTGATTGAGTCAGTTAAAGGTGTTTTCTTGGTGAAGTTTTTCAAACAAAAGTTCCGTCGTCTGAAAATCTTCACGATTCCATTAACCATGGAAAAACGGAAACGGTATTTCCAGAAATTAATATTGACATAATTGGACTGATGTCATATTGTGATAAAAAATTTGTTTTGCCAGAATTTCTGACAGTTGGTATAACGGACAAAGTCTTCTTAGCTAACAAGAACGTAATACAGATATATTTGAACTCCATTGAAGTTAACGGTTTGTTAGAAAATAAGTTGTCTCCATTTGCCACATACCTTAATATGAACGAGGAAGAAGTATCGCTAAGCCCTAGTACATTATTTAATCACCATTTATTAGTAGTTGGGGCAACTAATAGTGGAAAATCCACATCTGCTTTATCCATATTGGATAAAATGATTACTGAAAAAGAAAGTTTTGATAATAGATCCTACAGGGGAATATTATAACTCTTTTTCATTACAAGAGGTTAGAAAATTGAGTTTAGGGATAGACACAACAATTTCTCCGGGAAAAGTATCTATGCAACAATGGACGATGTTATTTGAGACAAATAGTAACACACAAAGTTATGTATGATGATATAGTGTAAAAGAAAAGAATAATTATATTATGGAGAAAAGAGAGGAACATGAGAAGTAGATTAAATGATCTCGAAATGGCAAAAAAAAGCGTGACCATAAGATTATGATCACAGACGAGGCAATTAACAAAGTGCCACTTGTTCAGTATAAAGAGATACCAGAAACAGAATATGATAATCTTCGGGAACTGGCAAGACAAGTTCTGCAAATTTCTAAAGACGAAAATGCTTCCAATGAAGTGGCAATAACATATAGTCTCGAAAGTGCGCAGTTGATAGAAAAAGGCGAACGCTATCTTGGAATTGCACTGGGGGCGGAGCATGATGTTGATCCTTTGAGTGATTCCACATCTTATCATTTAATACGTGCTTCCAGAGATTGTGTCGTCTTGGTGCTGCATAATCACCCATCGCTGTCGGCTTTTTTCCTTGTCAGATATCCAGTTTTTGCTTAGATATGAGACAGTTAAACTTATGGTTGTCGTTACGAATTTGGGAAATGTATCATATCTGGTAAAAAAATAGTAAATATGATTTTGAAAAAGCAGTTATTTTGTTTAATGAAGCAATAGACTTAAATAACAAGGCAAAAAATATAAAAAGATTTGCAGGAAGCAGCGGATTATTTTCTGAAAAGCTGTTATAATGTAGGTATAAACTATGAGAAGCGATAGGAGGTGCATAGCATGATGGAAGAACATGTAGT
>VOFH01003791.1_pt1 | contig 13417 bp, 16 predicted proteins | sample 5384091 | NCBI WGS metagenome assembly VOFH01 (sample SAMN12384727, study PRJNA508395) | human gut metagenome | isolation source: healthy gut G | host: Homo sapiens
TGGACTGGGACACATACGAGGAACTCACTGTGCGTCTATTTCGTTTGAAATCATCAATGAAACTATCGGCGAAAAAGATAAGATATCCGCTGATGAACCGTGATTTTGCGATTTCGCGTGTACAAAAGTATCATGACAGACGAGGAACGAATTGGCTAATTCAGATACGGTATTGCATCTGAATGATAAATTTTGGTTATCTCTACCCCTAAAGATATTGAAGCTATTAGCGTCTTCGGTAAGCAGATTGATATGCAATGGGGAGCAGACTGGACAAAGAAACTGATTTCAATCGTATCTTGATAACGAAACCTGAACTTCGAATGGAAAGATGCTTTCCAATTGAAGATACGTAATAACGATTTTCGGACCAGTATTACCCGGGTGAATCGTTCGGGAGTAGACTTTGGTTGCTGTCCTCCGCATTACAATTGCAGATGAGCGACCATTATTACTATTGTTGGTAAGCGAGCTGGCGGTCAGTCAAAATTACAGAAAAAGATGAAATGCCGAAGATTATTTCCGAGTGGAAGAAGCTGGAAGTACAGTTTGATGCCTTTTATACCGGCTATCTGGGTTCTCCGCGGCAGATACATATTGTTTCTGACTTTATTGATGACTTCCGCCGACCGGACGGTCTGGTTGTGGTAGACCCGGTGTTGGGTGATAACGGACGGCTTTATGCGAACTTCCACGAGTCCATGATTGATGAAATGAAACATCTCATCACCAAGGCCGATGTCGTTACTCCCAATCTGACGGAGCTGTTCTATCTGCTGGGTATTCCTTATAAGGAGATGAATACGGATGAGGAATTGAAGTCATACCTTCGCCGGCTTTCCGATTGTGGTCCCGAAGTGGTGATTATTACCAGTGTGCCCGTACGGGATGATAAGCATAAGACGTCCATTGGTGTATTTACCCCAATCAGTAACGACACATCCTTATCCCTATTTTGTGCCGTTATGTTCTAAAAAATAAAAGCCCTATTAGACAAACTTCTATGAGTTGACCTGCGCAGCGTCAGGCAACAATTTACTTCTTCAGAATAATAGGATGGACGCAACAAACTATACAGAGATGCAGCTCAAAGGCTCATCAAAATGAAAAAGGAGTCGTCCAAACTGAAATTTGCCTAACAGGCTTTTATAGGGTATGCTAACGGCATCTGTCATATTCATATTTCTTTCCGTTTTTCAGCACATTCAAAATTCTGCTTGATAATTTACGGGCAATGCGTATAATTGCTTCTTGCGGTTTCATGCGTTTACAATATTCACCATAGGCGGTTGCCATGACACGGTCATGCCGTATGATCACCCAAGAACTTTCCACCAGCATGGGACCGATTTTTTATTTCCCCTGAATGTTTTCTCTCCGTTACAGGATTTCTCTCCCACTGCTATGGCTAGTGGGAATAAGTCCCAGATAAGAAGCGAACTCCCGTTGGTTGTTAAACCGGGATATGTCATCTATTTCCGTGAGCAGGCACATGGCGGTATTCACTCCTATACCCGGAATGGAAATAAGAATAGCATAACGTTCTGCGTACATGGGACTCCGTGACAGGTCACGAAGTAGGCGATTTGCCTTAAGCAGGCTTTTCCTGAATAGGTCAACCTGTTCCAGCAGCAAATCAAGACCTATACGGCTCGAAGACAATAAAAACACATCTTCACGAAGCCAGGACATAAAGCGTTTAGACCAATGAGTATTGGAGCTGGAAAAACAATCGGGTAACTGGACGCCATTATTATAAAGCAAATGCTTCACCCGGGATTTATAACCGCCGAGTTGCCGTTTTAAGGTTTTACGTATGCGTACAACACTGCGATTGTCCAGATTTGCTTTCCTACGAATGTAAATGCCTTTAAGGGTACCGGCCTTCAAGGCTTTGGCAAGCTTCTCTGAATCTACAGGATCTGATTTCATCACATTCTCATACTGAGTAGTAGGGACATCCGCTGCATGAATGACCATACAATTAATGCCATACTCCTGTAGAGCGTAATAAGTCGAGAAGCCACTAAAACCGGATTCGTAGACCGCTTGATAGATGCCGTTAGGATAATGTTTCTTCAAATGTTCAAAGAGCTCTTTTGCGGAAGACTTCTGAGAATGCTTCTTTTTATAACCCGATTGGGTGATTATTGTTACGTTCCAAGTCTTCAGATGCACATCAATTCCGATATAAATGTTTTGGCCATCGAAATTTATTTCCTTACTTTGTACCATAGGTGTAATAGTTTTAATTACTGAATATTTGTTGAGTATCACGATTCTACAAATTTAGTAATTCAATTATTACGCCTATTCCTTTTTTATCTAATACTCATCGGTCGGGGAACGCCCAGCGGCAAGGGGCGGGACCACCCGTCCCGACGAGCGAAAAATATCAGCTAATGCAAACATAGTAACTATACCGAAATGAATAAATTCCGCCAACAGGTTTATGTTATTTGTTTGGAAGTGACGCTTTTAATAAGATAGGTACTTCTGCCGGTTCATTTGCCACTTGTATTCCAGCTGCCGTCAGTGCTGCAATCTTTTCCTCGGCAGAGCCGGAATTACCGGAAATAATGGCACCTGCATGTCCCATTTGCTTTCCCGGAGGTGCAGATTGTCCGGCAATAAAGCTACGACAGGTTTTGTTACGTGTTTCTTTATATATTCAGCCGCCAGTTCTTCTGCGTTTCCACCAATCTCACCGATCATGACGATGGATTCCGTATCCTTATCATTTTGGAACATTTCCAATAGTTCACGGAAGTAAAGTCCTACTACAGGATCACCTCCCATGCCAATAGCGGTAGATTGGCCCATGCCGTTGGCTGTAAGATGGTAAACAATCTCGTAAGTCAATGTTCCGCTACGGCTGATCACTCCGACATTTCCTTTTTTAAAAACATTGCCGGGTAAGATTCCGGCCAGGCTCTTTTCCGGAGAAATTAAACCGGGGCAGTTCGGCCCGATCAGCATGGCTCCTTTCAGTTGAGTGAAGCGATACGCTTTGATTACATCGAGGGTAGGGATACCTTCGGAGATACAGATAATCAGTTTGATTCCGGCATCTGCGGCTTCCATGATAGCATCTGCCGCATAGCTGGCGGGAACAAAAGAATGGAGGCATTGGCCTGCGTCTTTTCCACTGCCTCGTACATGGTGTTGAAAACGGGAAGCCCGTCTACGGTGCTGCCTCCTTTTCCGGGAGACGTACCACCTACCACATTCGTACCGTATTCTTTCATTTTCACAGCATGAAAATGTCCGTCTCTGCCCGTAATACCTTGTACCAACAGGCGGGTCGATTTATCAATAAGTATGCTCATAATGTTTCTCCTTTCACAGATTTTACTACCATCAGGGTGGCTTCATTCATGGTTTCCGCTACCTGAAAGCGGTTACTGTCTTTTAATAGTTTCCTGCCGATATTTTCATTGGTTCCCGTCAGTCTTACAATGACAGGAATTTCCGTTTGCAATTGGTCGAAAGCCTGTATCAATCCTATAGCCACATCGTCGCAACGAGTGATGCCGCCAAATATATTGATGAAGACCGCTTTTACTTTCGAATCATTCAGCAGTATTTTCATGGCTTCAATCACCTTCACGGGGTTTGAACTCCCACCGATATCCAGGAAATTGGCAGGTGAACCGCCATATAACTTAATCATGTCCATGGTAGTCATTGCCAGTCCGGCGCCGTTTACCATGCAACCGATGTCTCCGTCCATACGTACATAGCTGAATCCTCTTTCTTTGGCTGTAGTTTCGAGTTGTTCCTCCGGTGTAGGTTCGAAAAGAGCATGTATATCGGGGTGGCGGTAAAGAGCGTTATCATCGAACACCATCTTGGCATCAATGGCTGTAAGGGTACCTTTAGCCGTCAACACTAACGGGTTGATTTCAGCAAGCGAAGCATCGTTTTCCATGAAGGCTTTATAGAGATTCTGAAGGATGGAAGTCATACGCCTGGCTTGTTCCGCCTGGTCAAAAGCATGAATGCAAAACTCTGTGCCAGATATTGAGGCAATCCTATCAACGGGTCGATATTATAGCGAATGATTTTCTCCGGAGTGTTGCGGGCTACTTCTTCAATATCCATTCCTCCTGCCGCGCTCATGATAAGCACTACTGAACGCGTGTTGCGGTCAATGGTAAAACTGACATAATATTCAGCTGCGATATCTACAGCTTCGCTGATTAAAATTCGGGTTACAGGAAAAACCTTTGATGGTCATTTTCAGAATTTCCCGGGCGTGCTGTCTTACCAGTTCTTCACTGTCAGCCAGTTTTACGCCTCCCTGCCTTCCTCGTCCACCAGTCAACACTTGTGCTTTCACAACTACTTTGTCCACTTTCTAACTGCCGGAAAGCTTTTACGGCTTCATCGGGCGTATTGCATAACACATGTCGTTCTACCGGAATTCCATACTGGGAGAAGATTTCCTTTTGCTTGATATTCATGTACTTTCATGGATCATGGATTATAGATTAGTATATGTCTCTAACAAATAAGATGGCTAAAAAGTTGTCAAATAAGTGATTAAGAACGAAAATAAGAAAAAGGATCGTTTCTGGTGAATGCTATTTGTTATAAGAAAATATGATAATAGCGATACAAAATGACGTATTATGAAAAAACTTGTTTTATACTGTGAACTTTTCTGTCTTTTTGGTTAATTTTGCATATTAATCTCATATTTTAATATTAAACCGTTGGGATTCCTTGTCAGATTCGGAGTCAGGAACCCTTGGATGATAACACACGAAATGTGATGAACAGGAGAAGATTTTATCAACAGAGAAAACCTCCATGCTGCTTTGCCATATCGTATTTTTTACTCAGGTATGTGTAGCCCAGGCATATAAAATATAAGTATGGGAGGATGGTCTGGGCAGTCAGAAAGTTTATCGTATCCTACAAGATTCTTTAGGATATATGTGGTTCCTTACTCAGGAAGGTCCGGACCGTTACAATGGCAAGGAAATCAAACACTATGAATTGACGGATAAGGGACAGAAGCTCAATATGCAGTTTAGCCTGAATTGGCTTTTACATGGCTGACGACGGTGTTGTGGGGAACTGGACGGAAAGGCCGCATTTTCCGCTATGAACAGGGCCGGATCGGTTCGAACAGGTGTATGCCCTCCTTTACCGGAAAAGGGAATCTCTTCGCCGAATATTACATATAGCTATATGGATCATTCCAGACGTATCTGGCTTTGCAGTAAGGAACAAATGGCATTGTTCGATACCCGCACAGGAAAGATATCGCAATTATCATCCAGTATAATCAGTAATGTCACTTCTATTGCCCAGATAGATAGGGAAAACTTCTTCATAGGTACGGAGTCCGGGTTGTATCGGGCGGTATTGGATGAGTCTCGTACGTTACTTTCGTGTACACCGGCATATAATCTTCATGCACCGGTGAGCGAGTTATTCTTTTCAGCTGCTTTGAAGAAATTGTTTGTCGGTACTTTTAAGCAGGAGTGTGGATTTGCGTGATCTTGATACTTCTCAGGAAAATCGGTCGGATGAAACCCTTAGTGACGTGAATATCAAACGTATTATACCCTTTGGGGAAAGGGAAATTCTGATAGCTACTGACGGAAAGGAATCTATCGTATGAATATTGATACATGTCATGCATTTCCTTATATTGTAGCAGATTATAATATCCATAATGGAATGAATGGCAACAATATAAACGATGTGCATGTAGACCATGAGGGTCGCATCTGGATTGCTAATTATCCCAGTGGAATAACCATCCGCGACAATCGTTACAGCGGTTACCACTGGACTCGTCATTCAGTTGGGAACCGCCAGTCACTTGTCAATAACCAGGTGCATGATGTCATTGAAGATAGTGAGGGTGACCTTTGGTTCGGTACCAGCAATGGCATAAGTCTATATAGTTCCGCTACGGGGAATGGCATTCCTTTTTCAGCACTTTTGATCATGAACTGGAAGATAAGAATCATATATTCCTGACGCTTTGTGAAATCTCGCCCGGAATTATTCTGGCAGGTGGTTTTACCTCCGGTCTTTACCAGATAGATAAACGTGCCCTTACGGTTGACTATATTGCTTCTTCTTTTTTTCATTTAGACCTGCGTCCCGATCAGTACATTCGTGACATAAGGAAAGATTCGGAAGGTAATATCTGGTCAGGCGGTTTTTACAATCTGAAATGTTTTGATCTTAAAAGTGGCAAATCCCGCCTGTATTCCGGCTTGAATTCTATTACCTGCATTCGCGAAAAAGACGATTCTTCGATGTGGATTGGCACTTCGGCAGGACTATATTTGCTAGACAAATTTTCCGGAAAATATCGCAGCATCGATATGCCTGTGGAATCTATGCATATCCATGCCTTGTATCAGGGAGACGATGGTGTGTTGTATATAGGTACCAGTGGTTCCGGGCTGGTGCTTTATAATCCCGAAGAAGAGGCCTTCGCTCAGTATTATACAGATAATTGTGCCCTTTATATCCAACAATATCTATACAATTCTTCCTAAACCGGACGGGGATTTATTGCTTAGTACGGAAAAATGGAATTGTTCATTTTTCACCTCGTAGAATGTCATTTAATAACTGGACGCGTGAACAGGGGCTTATGAGTGTCTGTTTCAATCCCGGTGCCGGTATTTTGCATAGTAGCGGTCGTTTTGTCTTGGGAAGTAATGATGGGGTCATTGGCTTTCCTTCGGATATGCACATACCGGTCCCAACTTTTTCTCCGATGTTGCTTAGTGATTTGAATATATCCTATCAGCCTGTATATCCTGGTGATGAAGGATCGCCCTTGAAACGGATATTAACGATACGAAAGTTTTGAAACTTAAATATGAACAGAATACTTTCTCACTGAGGGCTTCCTCCATTAATTATGACTATCCTTCTAATATTTTATACTCCTGGAGATTGGAAGGCTTTTATGATGAATGGACTACACCTTCTTCCAACGGCCTGATGCGTTTCACCAATATTCCTTCGGGTAAATATATGCTTCATGTACGTTCCGTATCTAACGAAGAAAAGTATAAGAGTTATGAACAGCGCAGTATGTTGATTATCATATCTCCTCCGTTGTGGGCTACTCCGTGGGCTATAGCCGGTTATATTATGTTAGCTGTTCTGGTGTGTGTGATTCTGTTCCGCATCATTACACTGAGGAAACAGAAGAGGATTTCGGAAGAAAAAGACACGCTTTTTATAAATACAGCTCACGACATCCGTACACCTCTGACTCTGATAAAGGCCCCGTTGGAAGAACTACGGAACAAAGATATGGTGAATGAGGAAGGTAAGGGCCATGTGAGCATGGCTCTGAGAAATGTGGATGTTCTTTTACGGCTTATAACAAATCTTATTAATTTTGAACGTATCAATACCTATTCGTCACATATGTATATTGCCGAATATGAATTAGGTACGTATATGTCAGGCATTTGTGACCCATTTCATGCGTATGCAAACATCAAGCATATCAGATTGACTTACGAAAGTAATTTTCAATACCTGAACGTGTGGTTTGACAGGGATAAGATGGATTCTATCATGAAGAATATCCTGTCGAACGCCATGAAATATACACCGGAAAATGGGAACATATATGTCAGTGCATCAGAATATGAGGATGGTTGGGGCATTGAGGTGAAAGATACCGGAATCGGTATCCCCCGCAATGAACAGAAAGGACTTTTTCATACCTATTTTCGAGGTAGCAATGCCATCAATTTGAGGGTTAGTGGTAGTGGAATCGGCTTGGCATTGGTGCATAGGCTGGTGCGTTTACATGGTGGAAAAATAACTATAGAGAGTACGGCGGAACAAGGTACACTGGTAAGAATCATTTTTCCTAAGGGGAACAAACATTTTCGTAAAGCCAGTATCATATCTGCAACTCGGAGCGATCTATCAGCATGCCGGAAGTTGTTACTCCGGCGCTTTCTGCCGTTACGCCCAAACAGTGTGATGCTTCTTCCCAGCGCATCCTCATCGTGGAAGATAATGACGATTTGCGTATTTATCTGGCGAACACGCTTGGTGAGGATTATCTGGTGCAGTCCTGTCACAACGGAAAGGAGGCTCTTTGAAATTCTGCCTGAATTTAAGCCGAATCTTGTATTGTCAGATATTATGATGCCGGAAATGTCGGGAGATGAATTGTGTGCCGCCATTAAGGGTAATATTGAAACATCTCATATTCCGGTGCTTCTGTTGACTGCATTGGGTGATGAGAAAAACATGCTGGAAGGGCTGAAGATAGGTGCGGATGATTACATGGCGAAACCCTTCAGCATCAGCATACTGAAGGCGAGTGTCAACCGTTTGATTAGCAATCGGATCTTATTGCATAAGAAGTATGGCAGTCTGAACTTTGAAACTGAAAAATGGCCGAAAGGGTGTCGGGATACACTTGATTGGAAATTCATAGCTTCCGTCAGGGAAAATGTGGAGAAGAACATGGCCGATCCGGATTTTACGGTAGATATGCTTTGTTCGCTTCACCACATGAGCCGCAGTAGTTTCTATAATAAAGTGAAAGCATTGACTGATTGTTCTCCGGCAGATTATGTACGTCTCATCCGTATGCAGTATGCTGCCCGAATGTTGAAAGAAGGCGAACACTCTATTACGGAAATAGCGGATATGACCGGGTTCTGCGATGCAAAATATTTCAGAGAGGTATTCCGGAAGCATTTCGGGGTCAGTCCGAGCGAGTATAGGGGAAAAGGGACGGCAGAAAAAGATAATTCAGATTTAAAGCAAGATAACGATGGGAGTGTATCAAAATGAAGTTTAGAATGCAAATTACATGAATTACACAAATAATTCTTTTTTATCCTTCTGATAATCAGAACTTATCTGACTTGTTGTTTGCGTAATTCATGTAATTTGCGTTCTTTTATTCTGTTTTGGCACGTTCTCTTATATTGCTGCAATGTTTTGTTTGATTGTACTATGGAGTTTTTCTTTCAAGATGTGCACGTCGACCGGTTTAGGTACATAGCCGTTGAATCCGTTCTCCAGAACCTTTTCTTTGTCAGAAGAGAAGGAATATGCCGTAACTGCGATGATGGGTATTGTTTTTGAGAATTTCCGTATCTCTCGCTGCTTCATAGCCATCCATTTTGGGCATATTGATATCCATAATGATGACATGCGGCTGAAATTTTCGATATAATTCTATGGCTTCTTCACCATTCCAGGCATGTATCAGATTGTACTCTTTATTAAGAATAGAATCGAATAACAGGTAGTTGTTTTCATTGTCTTCTGCTATTAGGATGACAGGCTTTTGCTGGGGTACTTTGTGGTAGGATTAACAGCTTCGTGCCTCTTATTCCGTTGTGTCGCAATTTCCGGCTTATACGGTATTGTGAACCAGAATGTGCTTCCTTTATCTTTACCTTCAGATTCAGCTCCGATTCTTCCTTTCATCTTTTCGATAATGTTTTTGCAGATGGAAAGGCCCAGTCCTGTTCCTTGGGTGAAAGTATCCACTTTGGTGAAACGCTCGAATATTTTATTCTGATCTTCCTGTGAGATACCCCGGCCTGTATCTTTTACATAAAAATAGAGTTCTTCTCCACGGATTTCATAACCAAATGTGATACTGCCTGTCGAGGTAAACTTGCTGGCATTGACAAGTAAGTTGATAAGTACTTGTGAAAGTCGGTTACGTTCGGTTTGTACATGGCACTCGGTAACTCGGGAATAAAATTCAGGACAACATTCGGTTGTAGTCTGCGTCGTACTGTTCTTTCTACGTCTCTTGCCAGTCCGTTCAAGTCAACGTGCTGGTAATTGAAATCAAGAGTATTTGCCTCTATTTTCGACAGATCCAGAATGTCGCTGATAAGTTGTAGGAGAAGTTGGTTGTTATTCTCTATGATACTGATGAACTCTTCCCGTTCATGTTTATCCTCAGTAGTGGTCAGCAGGCTGGAGAAACCTATGATGGCATTCAATGGTGTGCGTATTTCGTGGCTCATATTAGCCAGGAATGCAGACTTTAGCCGTTCGATTCCAGAGCTTTTCTCTAGCTGTTACCAGTGCCTTCTCTTGTCTCTTACGTTCTGTAATTAATAGTAGCGAACCTACCAATGATATCGGATTGCCCTGCTCATCGTATTGATCTACTACCGCATTCGTTTCAAGCCAATCTGTAAATTTTCGTCCTTCCACTTCAGTAATGATGCGAAACTCTTCTTTGGCATGTTGTAATTTTCCGGATGCAAGATTCTTGTGTATCTGTTGCATACGTTCCACATCTTCCGGGTGCATTTTCTGAAAGTATTCGGAGGCCTTTATAATGTGCGCCTGGGGAGTGGACCCTTTTTCTTTAGTGAAATTCATGTGGGCCAGTATTTGTTCTGATTCGCAAGTAATCATATCGCTTTTCAGGTTCCAGCGCCAAGGAATGATTCGAGCCACGCTCAAGGTCATTTCCAGTTTCTTATTGATTTCCCGCAATGCGTTTTCCGCTTCATTGCGTGCTGTGATGTCAACTCCGAAGATATCTATGGTATGCTTTTTCGGACGACTGGCAGATAATGAATTCATAGAAGGTGTGAGTCGGCTTAAAATAGTGGGTAAAGGTAATCGCTTGTTTTTCTTTGAATACCATTTTTATAAATCGGGGAAGACAGTCAATCTGTGAAAGCGAATTCTTATTCATATCATTCTCCTCATTTGCTGTAAACAAATTATTGAACAAGCTATTGCCGGCTTGGTACTTTATATCTATTGCCTCTCCCTTTTCATCGAAAGCTACTTTTGCCTGGGTATACGATATCGGCATATTGCACAAGTGTATTATGGGCACTGAACAAGGCTATTTTCTTTCGCTGAAACAAGTATATTATAAGTGCGATGACCACAAGTGAAAGCAGCAGGATTGTTCCGCTGATAATCCACCATCTATATTTTTGCCAGAATGTGAGCGGTTTATTCAGGAATATTGTATTTGACGGACAAGGTCTGCATCAAGGCCATCCAATTTCAGTTGTGCATAGTTGACGAGGCGGGTATGACTTTTTACTATATACGAATGGGATGTCACGTAGCTTTTTTTCCCTGGAGCATTTGCCCGATAATGTCAGTTAATGATTTCTCTAGTTCTGCTTGGTCATAGAAGTATCCGCCAATGAATCCTGCCTTATTGATATACGCACCTCTTAACGCAAATACCGGCTGAGGTGAAGATGCCACTAGCTGAAAATCACCGCTGATGAGTGTAGGCGATCCAAACAGGTTTTTACGTTCATAGAACCAGGTAGAAAATAAGATGCTTGTGGTCGGATCATCTGTCAATAAATAAATTCTTGTAGTTGCTTGCTGTTTTCTTCTTTACCTACCAGGCGTTCGTATTCGATATTCGGATATTCTGATGCGATGTACGGAGTGTAATGAGCCGGTCCAGTCGTTGATTCTGATAAAGCCTCGTCCGCAAATATAATTTTTCATTTGAGGCAACATCCGTATCATCATGTCAATGGTTTCTTTATACATATCCGGGGTTTCAATAAAGGTGAAGTTATATTGTTCTCTGATGTCATTCAGAGGTGCTACTTATTATCCGCCATATTTATAGAGCGTCCTGTGAAGTAATATTCCCGGGGGGCATAGGTATCTTCATTGGCAATCAATATCATTGGAATATCTCCCCATTCTTTCTGAATGCGATCTCTTAAAGTAAAAGCTATGCTTGCCTGGGCACCAGATAATAATCCGGCATTCTTTTCATAACTGGAAGATTCCTTCTTCCATTTGGTTGTACAATGGTCATTTCGGATAAATGTACCATTTATATGTACTAAATCGGCACTGACATCTTCTATTGAAAGAAGTTTGGAGCATAATAGGGGTTATAGCGTTTGACTCCATGGGGCTCCTTCATTATAAGAGTTAATAATAAAAGTAGTCGATGTTGTTTGGGGACTACGAGTTGCATGGGCAATGGATAAACTTAAGTGTAGTAAGACAAAGCAGAGGCTGATTATATGTTTTCCAGAATGAAATCATAACCAGATTATTAAGTATTCTTTATGTGAATTTAATATTAGTCCATGCAAAATACAAAAGTAAAGGTTTCTTATAATTGCTTTTTTAACTCTATATTAATAAAGATCTATTGCGTTCTATTATTGTTGTGAGTTATGGTTTTATCATGCAAAATTATACTAACATTCTGCTGAGCTTCTGATGAGTCAGTTTTATTTCAGAAAATAAGGCTGTTTCTGATGAAGCAGCCTTATTCATTCGAGGAGATTTATCTTACCCCTTTACACATTCATGGCATTGGCACTCAGTGCCCCTACTATAACCAAAGCTACCGCAATCACTATTTTGAGAATTTTATCCCAGATTGACTTTTTCATATTCTTTGATTAAATGATTAGTGATATTTTAACCCAGCGGATTTTCATCCAGTCCTCCCTCGCCGCTACCGGATCCTCCTGGTCCGGAAGAGTTGCCACCTGACGAACTTCCGTCCTTGTTTACCAATGCCTCCAGATCGTATTAGAAGTCAATTTCTGTCCGGCACGTATTTGCCGTCATCAGTCTGATGGTGGTTGACGGTCGAAATTGATTTTACGGCCTTGATGTTCTTAGCCGTGCAATCCTCCTTTTCTCCACTCCGACGGTCCGTGCCGACAGGCTGAACACTCCGAAATCCTTGATGTTCACCGATTGTCCGCCACAGCTTGTCGTCAGCGCCTCTACAAAGTTAGTGATACACTTTTGATATCTCCCAAGGTTGGCAGGCTTTTCTCCTTCATCACGTACGCCACGTCTTCCAGGTCGGCATTGTCCCTAACGTCACCAGTTGCGGATAAAACTTTGCCACCGCATCCTCCTTTCGCGGATCTCTCCGCGGAATCTTTTGAATAAGGTACTCCCATAATTAATCATTTTTAAAGTTAAAAACAAGGTTATTTAATGATCCTCGGGGAGCTGTCCGAATCCTCTTCTCATGCTTTTCTTAATTTACTCTGCCATCATGGGCTTGCCGGAAGATTTTCGCTTTTTCCCCTTTGGACATTGCAAATATACCCCGTTCTTTTTCCCTTCCACTTTCCGCTTGAAGCTATTTGAGTTTGTATGAGAGAGAATCTAAATGAGAGGTAATACCTTCTTTATTCCTTTCTGTTGTCGCTGTAAATGAGTACCTTTATACCATGTAAATCACTAAAAACAAACTTATGAAAGAAAACTTAGATGAAAAAAGTCCCTGTCCGCGCTTATACCAAAGCCGACCTTGCCATGCTTTTACAATCCCGGTGTATGTATTACTACCGCCCTACAACTTCTTCGCCGGTGGATTTATGCTAACAGGCAATTGATGGCGGAACTGAAGGAAGCGGGTTATAACAAGAACCGTCATTCTTATCTG
>VOFH01004217.1_pt1 | contig 13397 bp, 32 predicted proteins | sample 5384091 | NCBI WGS metagenome assembly VOFH01 (sample SAMN12384727, study PRJNA508395) | human gut metagenome | isolation source: healthy gut G | host: Homo sapiens
CACAGTAAAATATAATAATCGAAAACGATCCTGCACCATGTTATTCATCAGAAATTTCCGGTTTGCACAGATTTACCGGGAATAAACAGAAGGAGACCAGCATGAAGGAAAATATAACACTTAATTCTGCAATGCAAGGATTTATCTGCGCCGTTTCAGTCCGTGTTCCTTATAATACCTGTCTTTATCCTCATACATCAGGCGCTCCGATTCGTTTAAAAGCAGATCAATATCCTTAGGACCATGTTCTTTCCATATCATGCCAACCGCCATCGTAACCTGATGTTCTTTCATATCCATGTGCAGTTTCTCAACGTGTTCCCTCAGGTCTTTTTCCTCAATTCCAAGACAAAGTACTAAAAATTCATCGCCGCCGATCCGATACAGACCATACCCTTAAATACACCCGCTAAGCACTCACATGCCCTGATGATCAACCGGTCTCGGCTTCATGCCCCTGCTCATCATTGACCTTTTTCAGCCCTGTGATATCGCAGTACACTACACCGATCTGTTCCCCATTCCACTCATGCTCCACAAACCAGTCGACCGCATAACGATTGCCAAACTGAGTGAGCTGGTCACGATAACTCATGCGTTCTAACTGACGGAGCAGATTTCTTCTCCGAATGGAGGAAACAATAAAAGATCCCATGATATGAAGCATATCGGAAACATAATCTAATGATTCTGCCGGTGGATTATCCACTCCGTAAAATCCAATGATCTTTTTCTCCCAATAAAGTGGAACAACCACCAGTGAATGGATATCCTGACGTTTCAGATTCTTATACTGTTCCGAATCTTCCTCTCTGATGTTCTCCAGATTTTCAATTACAATGTTTTTATCTTCTTGAAAATTCCGATACCAGTTGGCACATAATTCTGGTGGAAGGTTCTGTAAATTATCTTTCTCCGGCTTGATTCCATTTGCAACCCACTCGTAAGTGTTGTCATCGCACCCATTCTCATTATGCTCAAAAATATATGTCCTCTCTCCATCTAATGCCTTTCCTATATATTCCAGAATGATGTCCAGCGATTTATCCGCAGAAGATGTTCCAAGGGGCAAGACGCAGTCCCTCATTAACGATTTTTTCCAGTTTTTCGTAGCGGCGTACCACATTTTTCTGATGTTCCTGAGAACTTATATTCAGAGCAATCTCTATTCTATATCGTCTGCCATTGTCCTCCACAACAGTATCCTTAATTTTAAAGTATTTATTTAAAAGCGGGTTAAAATACCGCCACTCCTTAAACTGTCCCTCCCAGTTCATCATTATTGCAGATCGTACAGGGCAGGCTTGAATTCTGAAGCAATTCATAACATTTTTGCCGGCAAGTTCTTCTTTTGAATGTATCCCATAAGTATCTCTCATCTTTTTATTCATATAAACCAGTTCATGGGTATCCGCATCTGCAACATAAACATATTCATTCATATTTTCAAAAAATTCCAGATTCTTTCCATACCATTCCCCATTTCGTGCTTTTTTTATAAAAACAATATTCTCATTCCTGACAAGCCTGAATACAAACTTATTATCTATTATAACTCAAAATTCGACAATATACAGTATATTTTTTTCATTTAACCAGAAAAGGAAGTATGAAAAATAAAAAATCATTTTTTTCACACCCCTTTTCTCATTTAGGGCGACAGAAAGGTTCCCCAAAACATTTATTTTATTGATTTATCCAAGGATCTCTGCTAAATCTGCTTCCGGTGTCGTAATCGGTGCGATTCCATAATTATCTACCAGATAATTCAAGATATTTGGTGAAATAAATGCCGGCAGTGTCGGTCCCAGTTTTATATTTTTGATACCAAGGTGGAGCAGTGTCAATAAATGCAGACTGCTTTCTGTTCGTACCAGGAAAGCACCATGGAAAGCGGCAGCTCATTCACGCCACAGTCAAATGCCTCCGCAAGTGCCACTGCGACACGGATCGCACTGTAGGCATCGTTGCACTGTCCCATATCAAGGATTCTCGGCAGTCCACCGATCGTTCCAAGGTCAAGATCATTGAAACGGTATTTTCCACATGCAAGTGTTAAGATCATGGTATCCTTTGGCGTCTGTTTTACAAACTCTGTATAATAATTTCTTCCCACACGGGCGCCATCACAGCCTCCTACCAGGAAGAAATGGCGGATATCACCGGATTTTACGGCTGCGATCACCTGATCTGCCACGCCGAGTACCGTTCCGTGTCCAAATCCTGTCATAACCTTTGTTCCACCGTTGATTCCGGTAAATGCAGTATCCTCTTTGTAACCGCCAAGCTCTAACGCTTTTTCGATGACCGGTGTAAAATCCTTATCCCTCCGATGTGAACCATTTCAGGATAAGATACTACCTCCGTTGTAAACACGCGGTCCGCATAACTCTCTTTGACCGGCATCAGACAGTTTGTCGTATAAAGAACCGGTGCAGGGATATTTGCAAACTCCTTCTGCTGATTCTGCCATGCGGTACCAAAGTTGCCTTTTAAATGCGGGTATTTCTTTAATTCCGGGTAGGCATGTGCCGGCAGCATCTCGCCGTGGGTATAAATGTTGATTCCCTTATCTTTTGTCTGCTCTAACAACAGTTTTAAGTCATAAAGGTCATGACCGGTAATGACGATAAACGGTCCCTTTTCCACCATCAGAGGAACTTCCGTCGGTACCAGGGTTCCAAAAAAGTTTCTGTGTTGGCACGGTCTAACATTTCCATGCAGGTAAGGTTTACTTTTCCTGTCTCAAGCACGAGTGGAAGCAGATCTTCCATCTCGAAATCCTCTCCGACTGCAAATAATGCACGGTAGAAAAAGTCGTTTACTTCCTCATTTGTATAGCCGAGTACCATGGCATGATAAGCGTATGCTGCCATACCGCGGATTCCGAATAAGATCAGGGATTTTAAGGAACGGATATCCTCATCTGCCTCCCACATCCGCTTCATATCATAATCGCTGGTATTGCCGCACGGTGACATGCAGGCTGCACATCCCGGCACCACTCTTCCTTTTTCTTCCCGGACACGGGCGATCATCTCACGCAGTGTCTCATCATTAAAATTCACATTCGTGATCGTTGTGAATAAACCTTCTATTATAATGCGGTCTGTCTGCTCTGTCTTTGGATTATTCATGCAGGCATGTGCAAGTCCCACAAGTGCTCCTGTCAGTTCATCCTGTAAATCCGCTGTCACGCTTTTCTTTCCACACACGCCGGCTGCCCCTGTACATCCACTGCATCCCGCTGTCTGCTCACACTGAAAACAAAACATATGATTCTCCCTTCTACTATCCTTCTTTTTTAATCTAAAATTTTTCCGTCAATTGATATTGTAACAACATTCCATGGAATGAACTTCCCACTGTTCTTTAGTGCGGTCCCTGCTGCATGTTCCAGTCCGCCACCGCAAGGCACTTCCATTCGAACGACCGTCACGCTCTTGATATCATTATTTCTGATGATCTCCGTCAGCTTCTCACTGTAATCCACGTCATCTAATTTCGGGCATCCGATCAGTGTCACTTTTCCACGGATAAAATTCTGGTGGAAACTGCCGTATGCGTATGCGCTGCAGTCCGCTGCGATCAGCAGCTTTGCGCCGTCAAAGTATGGCGCACGGACCGGTGCAAGCTTGATCTGTACCGGCCACTGCCGCAATTCGAGCTGACCGGTAAACCTGCATTCTGATTTTCTTCTGCAGGTTTTCTTTCAAGCTGACGCATTCTTGAACCCGGGCATCCGCCAACCGGTGTCTGTCCCATTGCCTGCATTTTTTCTTTTTATTTTCCTGTACGGCTGCCTCATCATAAGCTGCTGCCTCACGCTCGATAAAAGAGATCGCTCCGACCGGACAGTTTGGCAGACAGTCGCCGAGACCGTCACAATAATCATCACGGAGCAGTTTTGCTTTTCCGTCCACAATGCCGATCGCGCCCTCGTGGCATGCCTCCGCACAAATTCTACAACCGTTACATTTTTCTTCGTCTATCTGGATCACTCTGCGTACCATATGAATTCCTCCTGTTTCGCTTCCATTTTCTTTTTTTCTTTCGTTCTGTTCACAGGTTACTGTTCACAGATTCAGGCTACTCATCCTGTCATCTGTGCCCTTGACATTACTCGTACACTATACTAGAATTTTTTTCAAAAGTATGTTGTCATAACAACATTTTTAAAAATTTTTGAAAAAAGAAGGTTTTCTTTTATGGATTATCAGTTTTTAAGTCAGACAATGCTGTTTTCGGGCGAATCGCCGGAAGAAATCAAAGAAATGCTCTCCTGCCTCGGTGCAGTCACAAGAAGCTACGGAAAAGGTGAGATCATCTATCATGCCGGAGAATGCGTACATTCGATGGGACTGGTGCTCTCCGGAAATGTTCAGATTGAAAGTGATGATGTCTGGGGAAATCACAGTGTACTAGATGACATAACTCCCGGCTTTTTCTTCGCCGAAACTTATGCGAGTCTGTCAAAAGAACCTCTGATGGTCAATGTGGTCTCTGCGGCTGCAAAGACCGAAGTGTTATTTAAATATAGGACGGCTGCTTACCACCTGCACGAACAGCTGCACACATCACAACCGCCTGATCCACAATTTGTTTTTTATTTCGGCACGGAAAAATCTGCTGCTTTCGCGCAGAATCTTCCACACCACACCAAAGTCAATCCGCGGGCGGCTGCTCTCTTATCTGTCTGCGCAGTCTGCTGCCGCAAACAGTCTTGATTTTACAATTCCGTTTAACAGACAGCAGCTCGCAGACTACCTGAATGTAGACCGCAGTGCACTTTCTACCAGAACTCTCAAAAATGCAGCGGAGGGTCTCCCTTACAACGGAGCGCAATCATTTTACCCTCTGCGAAGATCCTTTAGAATCTTAAACCATATGTACGCAGTACCAGTCTTCATCCACCTGTCTCACTTCTTTCTCCGACAGAAACGATCGGATGATCCATATCGTTTAATGGGATATATTCCACGCACCCTTCCCTGCCGTCTGACATGATGACCTGCTGTTGTCTGTATACTTTTACCATATTTTTGATAAATATATTGAGAAGATTCTGGTCAATTCCTTTGCTGCCCTCGGTTACAAACCATTGCAGTACATCAAACGGAATCTTCTCTTTTTGTAACTGCGTGCAGAAAGCATCGCATCATAAATATCAGAAATCGTTGTGATCCTTGCAAAATAAGAAATAGATTCTGCCTTTAAACCGTCCGGATAACCTTTTCCATCCAGCTTTTCATGATGCCAGCGTACCGCATAGCGTACATCCTCGCTGATATCATCCCCAAGCAGTTCAAAAGAATATAGCGGATGTCTTTTCATAACCTCAAATTCTTCCGGTGTCAGTTTCCGCGGTGCATTTAATATTTCTTCCGGGATCTTCGTCTTTCCGATATCATGAAGCACACCTGTTAAAATCAGACTCGGATATCTTTTCATCGAGTCCTAACCACTGTCCCATGATCCCGTTTAAAAGTGCAACGTTTGGGAATGTCTCTGTAATGCCTCGTCAACCGGTCTTGGCACGGTAATACACTGGAAAATCTCCCCGGCATCCACGGATACCATTCTGCCATATACTTTCTCCATCATGCCTTCCACTTCAGCATGATTGACAAACATCGCATTTTTACTCATCTGAAGCACATGGTCGATGCCTTTGCGCAGTTCTGTATACCCGGTCCTGTTTTCCAACATTTTCTGCTGTATTTCAGCCGGACGGTCTTTTCCCTTCATGATATACTCATAAGATCCGCGGAATGTTGTAATATAATTGTTGCCATCACTGAAATTGATCAGTTTATCAAGTTTGCTTTTCGTGATAACTTCTCCGCTTGGCACTAAAAAGTACGCTTCCATTATAATTGTAAAGATTATCTGATAAAACAAGTCCCTCCCACAAATACTCCATCGGTACTTTTTCGAGACGTTCTGTTTTTTTCGTATTTTGCCATAACCGGTACTAGACCTCCTTGTCAACCTTGATTCCTTTTAAATCTGCCTCTAAAACCTTCATGCTGCTTTTAATGTCATCAAGTCCCTGCTCCACACCGTTCATCTGCTTATGTTCTGTCGTGAGTGTCAGCATCTCATCTAACTTCATATCCGGTGCCTCATGTCTCTGCTGTTTTTCCTTTGCACGGTCCACAGCCTCTTTGGTGCCCTCGCTCAGAGCTTTTTTCTACCGCACGTTTTTCCTCTAAGGCATCTAAACGTTCCTGACGCTTTTTCTTTTTCGTCTGCGACATCCTTTGCATCCTCTTTTGCCTCTTCCATCTTCTCATCAATGCCATCTTTCACATCAGAGACAAGCATGGAGACCACATCATCGTTTGCAGCATCCATGATATCATCGGCAGCATTTTTCGCATCCACCATTCCATGTGTCTTTAATTTTTCGATCATAATACGCTTCACATTGCCGACGGCAGCCTGCATTCCACTGGTTGTATCGCGGATCGTAACCTTTTCTTCTACCGCCTGGGCATGGATCTCAAGTGCCCGTTTCTGGTACTCTGTGAGTGGCTGCTTATCGATCTCATTTAACTTTTTTCCACTCATCCCTAGTCAGTTTCTCACCCACACCGCGCCTGTATTCCTGTCTCTTTTCCAACAGGTTTAAATCCTGCTGTTCTTTGGAATCGTCTGCTACGTTGCACTGTTCCTTCAATGTTTTTCCTGGTCTTCATAACCGGCAAGTGCCTTCTTTGCCTCCGTCCGCTGTGCGTCTAATTCCGCATAGCGTTGTCTTTGCGATGCGACCGTTTTTCCACAGCCTGGTCGTTATCCCACGCATCTTTCACCAGTTTTAAGGCACTTTTCTGTGCCATCTTTTTCGCTGTTCGATCTGATTTTTGTTGTCAGTACCGGACTTCCCGCAAAAATGCGCTTTTTCCCTGTTTATTTGCCTGCTCTGCTTTGTGCCCTGCCGCTGTATTCTGTACATTTGAAAAACCGTTTGCATTGATCGATAAATTCATAAACTCATTCCCCATTTATTGCATCCGTGAAAATCGATTTCTTTATAAATGTATCGGCATTTTTTCTGTCACATTAATCAGAAATCAGGATCTGCCGCACTTTTGCCAGATCCATCTGCATCAGCACATGATCTGCGTCCGGTTTCTTCTCTGTGTCCGGTGAAATATTTGAATGAATGTAGAATGTATGCAGTCCGACCTCTTTTGCTCCTTTGATATCACTGACCGCATCGTTTCCGATCATAATACTCTCTTCCGGCAAAATGTGATGTTTATCCAGCAAAAGATGAAAGAAACGCGTATCCGGCTTTTTCACTTTGCACGAGGATGACAGAAAGATATCATCAAAATAAGGCTCCAGTCCCAGAAGTTTCAATTCATACGCCGTAAAAATACGCTGTGCATTCGAAAGCAGATATACTTTTTTCCTGTTTCACGCAATGCCGCAAGAAGTTCCTTTGCCCCGTCATAAAGTCTGATATATTCTGTGGAAAGGATCCGGAAAAACTGTCCAGCATGAATGGCAAGTTCTATGTCTGCCTGTACCCCTTTTTTTTCTGAAACAATGCAAGAAAACCTCCTCGATCTCGATCTCTGGATGTGCTTCATGTGCATCGTCTTTTTCATGGCTGCATCAGATCCCATCTCCTGCCGCAATGCATCCTCTTTCTGCCCGTGAGGCACGCATACGCGTTTTTCAGTTCCTCTGCAGTATAAACCGCACCATAATAACCGTAAAACTGCGCCAGTTTCTCCCAGAGTTCCGTTTTTTCTTCATCTGTGTGGATATCCACCAGAGTTCCATATAAATCAAATATGTAATTTTCGTATTTCATGTCAATCCCTCTTTTGTACAAAAGTCTTATTTTTCACAAAATTCTTATTTTTTCATGCTGTTTTCCACTTTACACAGCTTTGCACACAATCCTGTGCATTTTATAAAAATAACATGTTTATCTGGGAAAATCAACCGGATACATCACGAATCACACGATCCTAAATTTTTCTGAGACACAACAGGATCTTTTTTTTCAAGCCTGCTGACCTGCACCTGTGTCATTCCCAGTTCTTTTGCCGTTTCACTCTGTGTCCTGTTTTCAAAATAACGGCACCGGATGAGATTCTGTTCCCGCTCATCCAGCAGTTCCATGAGCTGCTCGATCACCATCCGGTTTAATACTGCCTCTTTTTTCCGGTTCATCCCTTCCGTTTTCTTCCTTTTCACACAACTGATCGACCATCAGTAACTCGTCCCTGTCTTTTCTCATAGACCGGCTGATAGATGGATTCCACATCTCTTGCCGACTCCATTGCCATAATGATCTCACCGCTGCTCAACCCTGTCCGCTCCATGATCTCAAGCAATCCCGGTTCTCTTCCAAGTTCCCCCACAGTTCTTCCTTTGCCCTCCTGCCTTATAAGCATTTTCTTTTAATGTCCGGCTTACTTTTTACCATACCATCATCTCTTAAAAAATCTGCGGATTTCCCCATGATCACCGGAACTGCATAAGTGGAAAATGCAAGATTTAACGAGAGATCAAATTTATCAACCGCCTTCATCAATCCAATACATCCAATCTGAAACAATTCTTCCTCTCATGTCCCCGGTGTTCAAACCGGTTTGCGATAGTATGTACCAGTCCCAGATTTCCTGCAATCAGCGTATCCCTTGCACCTTTATCTCCTCCATGTGCCTGCTGCATCAGTTCCTTAAAACCCTCCATATCAGACGCCCATCCCTGCACCGATCTTTTTTTTTCATCGTAACAGTTGTTCCTTTTCCGGGTGCTGAATGTACCTCGACTTCATCCATAAATGCTTCCATAAAAGCAAATCCCATGCCGGAACGCTCCAGTTCCGGTCTCGTCGTAAAAAAAGGTTCCATGGCTTTTTGTACATCCGCAATCCCGTGACCATGATCTTTCACTGTGATCTCTGCATGGTTTCCGCACAGTTTACAGGACACCTCCACCTTCTCCTCCGGACTGTCATACCGTGGATGATCGCATTTGTTACTGCCTCTGAAACTGCTGTCTTAATGTCAGAAATCTCATCCAGTGCCGGGTTTACTTCCGCCACAAACGCAGCCACCGCCATTCTGGCAAATCCTTCATTCACGGACCGCGCATCAAATTCCAGTTTCATTTCGTTTTCATTAATCTGATCTGCCTGCATATCGATTCTCCATTTCCTCTTTTTATTCTTATTTTCTTCCAAAATCCCACATATCCCATTTCTCTTACCGGACATTCCCTTGTCTGGTCTATTTCAACTGTTCGCGTAAATTCGCTGATTTCATCTTTTCCTGGCGGATATTCCCTGCCTGGCCCATTTCCAAGCCAATTACATGTGTCTATTTTTTATACCGTATCGACCCGGATCAGCTTTTTGCAGGCCTGACACCATAAAAATCTTTTTTACGCGCTCATTCATATTGGTTGCTGCCACTTCGCCGCCGGAAAACCCCATGCTCTTGCATATTCCAATGATCACACCGATCCGGAACTGTCCATAAACTCTGTTTCCCGAAAATCAAACACAAGCCGTCTGACATGATATGCCCTGATCAGAAAATCTGCCTCCATCTTAAGCCTGCCCGCCTCATGATGATCTAACTCTTTTGGCATCTGTATCGTCAGACATCCTTCTTTTAACTGATACTTTTCTTCCATAAATGCTCCTTTCCTGTTACTTTTTTAATTGGTTTAAAAGTCACCTTTTGCTTTTCAATACCCTATGAATAAAAAAAAAGACGCCTAATATCACTTAGACGTCTTTTGTATCATCTTTATTTAATTTTTTAATGATTTTTACTCTTCAATATTGATGTAATTCTGTGCATTCGCCGCGCGCTCTGTACCCGGATACAGTTCTACGATCTTCTGATAGTAAGTCTTTGCCGTTTCAAGATCATTATTCTTACGGTAAGCCTGTGCTAAATAGTACAGTGCATATCCATCTTTGTAGGTTTCCTCCATGTCCACAACTTTTTGCAAGCTGGTGATGGATTCCTCAAATTTCTGACTGTTATAATCGCTGTATCCCTGATTATATAAGGACTCCAGATAATCAGCATTGACCTGCGCATTAATCGTCTCATAAACACTCTTTGCGCTGTCACTTAAGTATTCCTCATTGACATTGCCAAGCGCATTGCCTGCTGCCTCAATATCTCCATCCGAATAGGATGCATATGCGGATAATAACTGGTCATATGTGCTGATCTTATTCTCGGAACCTTCTGCGCTGTCCTTGACCTCAGTGATCTGGCTCGTCAGATCATCAATCTGCTTTGCAGTGTACTGATCTCCTGATTCTTGGACGAAACAGTGTTATTCGCATCGAGCACCTGCGCTTTGGCATCATTCTGCACCTGACGGCGCACACCCGGTACAACCAGAAATCCGGTAATTGCCGCACCGATTGCGATACCGATGACCATATTAAGAATCGTACTCATTGCGGAATTGTCCTTTAAATACTTCGGCTGGATGATCGTCTCATTGCCGCTCTGGTAGGAAATCTGTTCCTCCTTCTGTTTTTACCCGGCGTATTCTCCTTTAATCCTGCATTCACTTCTTTTAAATAACGAAGTGTGATCGTGTTATTTGCATCAATCTTTCCGGCGTTGCGCAAAGACTTCTTGGCAAGATCATATTTGCCCTCCTGAATATAGAGCAATGCTAAAAGCTGATGTCCACTGACTAATTTCGGGTTCAGTGACAGTACCTTTTTCAACTGGATAATCGCAAGATCACGGCTGTCCTGTCTGCAGTACAATAACGCCTGATTGTATTTTTTAATGGTCTGATTGATTGTCTCAAGTCTTGATCTGTTATTCTGTATTTCATCCAGATAACGGCTTGCGGCATTCTCAGCAGGCTGATAGTTCTTACTGATGACCCACTCTGTCAATGCCTCCACCACTTCGCCCATCTCAAAGTAGATGAGTCCCAGCAGATTTCTTGCATCTATATTTAATTTATTGAATTTCAGGCTTGTTTTCAAGCTTTCTATTGCTCCTGAAAGATCACGGACACTCGCCTTTGCCAGTGCATCATTGTAATATTCATTGGATGCCATGACAATTTTTTATATATTTTTACATTTACGCCGCATTCAGGGCAGATATTTTCCTTCCAAGCTTTGCTCCACAATTATAGCACTTCATTCTTTCCCTCACTTCATGAATTTTATTCGACTTTTCCAAAAGATGTCTTACATATTATGTTTTAACTCCTGCATCATCTCTTTTAAAACATCTGTCATATCTGTTAATTCATGATTATATATTGCCTGTTCTGCCTCTTCTACCTCTAAGCTCGGTTTAAAATTCTTTAATTCTTCTTCAAAATTAATCATAATCGACCTGTCCTTTTCTGCCATTTGTTTATGGCAAACATCTATTTTAAGATTCTTCTCTCCACCACATAATTAAGGGCAAAAGAATCACCACTATATTATAATATAGTGGTGACAATAATCAAGTAAATTTATATTAAGTTTTTCGTAAAAACTTCTGCCATATTCGACAGCAGTTTTATGAGCATTCTCTCGTCTTGATCTTATCCTGCAGCTTGTAAAACTCAGCTGCTTTTACATAATTCTGTACAAGCAGCTTGGTATCCTCGATCTGGATCACAGCTCCCGGATAAGTCCCCCGCAAAACGGTAACACATGCACCGCTCGCACTCTCGATCAGATTGCGCAGCTGCTTTGCCTCTTCTTTGCTGTGTGCTAATGTCGCAGTATCACGGATCTTGATACGGAGCAATGTCACTCGCCTCGGATCGTCTTTGTAGCTGACTCCACGCGCTTTTTTTCCAGCTCTTCAAACTTGCGCAGCCCCTCTTCAATCTGTGCCAATCCCTGACTCAACTCCTGAATCGTCTTTTCTAACTGTCTGAGTTTTGCATATCCTTCCGGACTTGCACCAGCCATAATAACGGTCTTTTTCTCGGCATCATTTCCTAATGTCGTAACCTCGATTCCACACACTCCATGTGTAAGGCCACCGATGATGCTTCCGCGTTTTCCATTCATGATGATCTTTCCAAAGCACTGTACCTGACAATCCATTAACACATCTGCACGGATATCGCCTGCACATTCAATACGGGTAAATTCAAAAACTTTGCGGTAATACTGCCTTTTGTCTTTACTGATGCCTTATTTCCACCGAGCATTCCACTTCTTAAAATAATATCTTTCCCTGCCTCTAAAGTACATGCCTCGACGATTCCATCCACTGTGATCGTACCGCTTGCTTTTACTATAACGCCGCTTTCCACGCTTCCGTGGATCACAACATCACCATGAAAATCAATGTTGCCACTGGAAAGATCTGCATTGCCGGACAATTCATGTACCGGAAGGATCACAACCCTGTCATTCTGTGTCTCGATCTTACCACTCATCAGCGCAACATAGGTATTATCATCCCTTCGTTCAAATCCTTTTCCTTTCAGTGGAAGCTGTCTCTTCCCCGCTTTGCAGGTATCGGCTTTCCAGTGACTGTCTTGCCGTCCATTCCTCCACACAAGGATGGTACTCCGCGATCACCTGATCCTGCACCACAGACTCTATCGACTTTACAGACCAGTAATCCACGGTTCCATCCGGCCGCATCAACGGTTTTTTATCAAAGTTGCAGTTAAAATTGTAATCATAATAACCGTCTTTTCCATCTACCGGCTCTGTTCCCTGCGCAACTAACGTCTCCACACCATATTTTTTTCATCAATCAGCTCCGTCAACGCTGCTTCATCTATTCCGTACTTGACACCTCTGTCATCCAATGCTTTCTGCAATGATTCAATTGTATATTCTCCCCCATCGTCTGGTGTTATAAGCATAACATACGCTTCCATGCTATCTGCCGTCATCCGTACGATTGGTTTTTTCTTCTGTTACCATAGGCGTGCTCCCCAATTCTTTCTGATGTATGTATATATAGTAACGTAGAATATTCCTTATCTTATATAATACTAGTATTTTTATGCTTTTTTCAAGTAAATTCTTTAACACAACGCATCCTTTTGGTGCTATTTTACCAAAAGAGCTATAAAGGCAGGCACCACTTTACCGGCTGACCAGTAAAGATGATACCCATCGTGCATAGCTCCTTCTTATTATATCATGAAGCAATGCTTCATGATCATGATCTACACGAGCTTCGCTCGGCAGTCTTATTATATCATGTGCAAAATCAGCACATGATACAATTCGCCGTTCTTGCGCTCATTATCTTGCAATTATTTTGACATCTGTGCCAAACGTTCTTTGACCTGCTCCATCATCTGTTCGTATCCGGCAAGTTTGTCCTTCTCTTCCTGCACTTTTTGCTTCCGGTGCTTTGCTTAAGAATTTTTCATTCGAAAGCATTCCCTTAGAACGTGCAAGC
>VOFH01001372.1_pt1 | contig 13393 bp, 22 predicted proteins | sample 5384091 | NCBI WGS metagenome assembly VOFH01 (sample SAMN12384727, study PRJNA508395) | human gut metagenome | isolation source: healthy gut G | host: Homo sapiens
AAGGACAGTGTGCTTCTCTGATTCGTACGATGGCGGATATCTATAATAAAGAATTATTTAAAGGGAGCCGTATTAGGTGATTTGATGGACCAGTTGGATGATATTCATATTTGCCATTTTGCGGCTAATGCAACGGATTTCACCAACAGGCTGGCTTTTCGTTTTCAAGTGACGGAAAAGACAGGAGCCAGACAGGAGCAGGCTACCAGTTACGGATTGATCGGAAATAATAAAATAAGAATTCCACGTGAGGTGGCGTCATATCCGTCTGTCGGAAGTGCTGGCTTGTTCTTCTTGCTTTCCCAGCGGATTCGAGCCGTTGGTCTTTCCTAAAAAGATTTTGTTTTGGGAGATTCGGAGGAAGTGAAGAAGTTTATCGCGAAGACAGAACCTTTTTGGTATTATGGACGGCGGGATTGTCGATAATCAAGGTATCGAGCCGATTCTTTTAGCGGAACAACGGATGGAGACCAGCTTAGGCTGTAAAGACGGCAAATGTCTGGATCTGATTATTGTTTCGGATGTGGCAAGCCCGTATATGAGTGCTTATCAACCTTCCGATGTACATTTGCCGAAAAGGATTGAACCAGATGACACTGAAAAAACTAACAGCATCTATCTGGGGAGTCGGGATCGGACTGACTGTTGCGACAGCACTTTCCTTGGTATTTACCTCCACTTCTTTCTTGTCCGGTGTATTGGTGGCTGTATGGGTCCTGGTTGTGGGTATTCTGATTATATATACAGTCATGAAGAAAAAAGCTGATTTCTGTGGCTGCAAAGTCAGTCATTCAGGACAGTATTCCGGCAGTAATGAATCTTCGCTTTGGGGATATTGCCACATTGCTGGCAAATCGGGTGAGTTCCGTATTGCTTTTGGTGTCTTCTGTCTTTATGAAGCATTTGCGCCGGATGGATTATAGAAGTATATACAGGGATGATGACTGGAAAAACAGATGTATGATGAACGGTGTATATGAGTTGAGGCCGGATGAGGCGTGGGCAAGTAAATTAAAATCAGGACAACTACCCGAATATCTGAAACCGAGTAATAAGATTCAGCAGCATTCTACGATAGCTACTGCTATGGGTACGACTCTTTGGTTTACCCAGGAAAGAGAAAGAAGCAGGAGTACACGATTCTCTGATTGCTGCCGGACAATATACGATATGCTGGAACTTATTGGGATATATTGAGACGATCAAGAAAGACCCTTCAATACGAATGAACATCATCAGCTTATTCTGGCTTGTGAGGAACAGTTGAGAAAGGATTGGGAGAAGTTCCAGAAAGACCCTCTTTGCGGATTAGCCGAGTGGAAAAACGAATAGAAACAAAAAAGATATCTTAAATTTACCATATTAACAACAAACCGATAGAAGATGAATCAAGAACTTTTAATGAATCCTAACTGTCTGGTGGCTGCTTTGGAAAAGCCTGCCGCCGAGTTTACTAAGGCAGATATTATTTCTTTTATTCAGAAGAATAATATCCGTATGGTCAATTTCATGTATCCTGCCGCAGACGGGCGACTGAAAACATTGAATTTTGTAATTAATGATGCCGCATATCTCGATGCGATACTTACGTGCGGGGAGCGTGTGGACGGTTCCAGCCTGTTTCCTTTTATAGAGGCGGGGAGTAGCGACTTGTATGTAGTGCCTCGTTTCCGTACAGCTTTTGTCGATCCGTTTGCCGAGATACCTACACTTTCCATGCTTTGCTCTTTCTTCAATAAGGACGGCGAACCGTTGGAAAGTTCTCCCGAACATACTTTGCATAAAGCGTGTAAAGCATTTACTGATGTCACAGGTATGGAGTTTCAGGCGATGGGTGAGCTGGAATACTATGTTATTTCGCCGGATACAGGAATGTTTCAGGCTACAGATCAACGTGGTTATCATGAATCTGCTCCGTATGCTAAGTTTAACGATTTCCGTACACAGTGTATGTCGTATATAGCTCAGACGGGTGGACAGATAAAATATGGTCATTCCGAGGTTGGGAATTTTACATTGGATGGCATGATTTATGAACAGAATGAAATAGAGTTCCTGCCTGTTCGTGCCGAAGATGCGGCAGATCAATTGATGATTGCCAAATGGGTGATTCGTAACTTGGGATACAGATATGGGTATAATGTGACATTCGCGCCTAAGATTACGGCTGGAAAAGCCGGGTCAGGTCTACATGTTCACATGCGTATTGTAAAGGACGGAAAGAATCAGATGCTGAAAGACGGCGTACTTTCCGAAACGGCCCGCAAGGCAATCGCCGGAATGATGGAACTTGCTACTTCTATTACAGCCTTCGGGAATACCAATCCTACTTCTTACTTCCGTTTGGTTCCTCATCAGGAAGCACCGACCAATGTTTGCTGGGGAGATCGCAACCGTTCTGTATTAGTGCGTGTGCCGTTGGGCTGGGCTGCCAAGACCGATATGTGTACTTTGGCAAATCCATTGGAAAGCGAAAGTCATTTTGATACCAGCCAGAAACAAACGGTAGAAATGCGTTCTCCGGATGGTTCGGCAGATTTGTATCAGCTGCTTGCGGGACTGGCTGTTGCCTGCCGTCATGGTTTGAGATAGAACAGGCATTGGACATTGCAAAGAGAACGTATGTAAATGTAAACATCCATCAGAAAGAGAATGAGGATAAGCTGAAAGCATTGGCTCAATTGCCGGATAGTTGTGCGGCATCTGCCGAATGTTTGCAAAAACAACGTGCTGTCTTCGAGCAATATAATGTATTTAGTCCGGCTATGATTGACGGTCTTATACGCAAGCTCCGTAGTTATGAGGACAAAACATTACGTGCCGACCTGGAAGGCAAACCGGAAGAAATGCTGGAACTGGTACATAAGTATTTTCACTGTGGATAAGCAATAAAAAGCATTCTGCTTATAAAAATACTACAAATAAAAGAGGGTGCACTCACACGGTGGCACCCTCTTTTATTTAATCTTCATTGTTATCTTCTTCATCATCTACCAGGTTATTGAGTTCAAGTTCCAAGTCTACCAAGTCTTGTTCCCATAACTTTATGATATCTTTCGGTGTATCTTTGGCTGCCTTCTTGATTCTTTCCTGAGCAACAGATACTTCATGCTCTAATTGACTACGTCTGCTCATACAATTCAATATTTAATTAATAAAATTGTAAACAAACAGCCAGGAGAATAGTTCAATAGGATAAATTTAAAAATGGATCGGGATGAACTATTTATAAATAAGGGCTGTTGTAGTCTAAAATCTTTTTAAATATACAATTATGCTCAATTTATTAGCCGTGTTTTTAGTCTGTTCAGGTATCGGAATTGCAGTTCACATAGCAATCGATCTGACACATCGTCCACAATCAATGAAGATAATGAATGTAGTATGGATATTAACTGCATTATGGGGAAGTTACTTAGCTTTATGGGCGTATAATAAGTTCGGACAAGGTGCTCCCATGAAGATGGGAGGTGGTGAAATGAAAATGGATATGTCCGGTATGAAAGACATGAATATGGATATGTCGATGGGAGATATGTCTATGAAACGTCCTCATTGGCAGTCTGTGGCTTTATCGGCTTTACATTGTGGTGCAGGCTGCACATTGGCCGATATAATAGGAGAGTGGTTCACTAATTATATCCCGGTAACCGTTGCAGGAAGTCAGCTTATAGGAAACTGGGTACTTGATTTTATTTTGGCGTTGATCATCGGAGTTTATTTTCAATTCTATGCTATACGGGAGATGGAAAGGATATCGGCGGGTAATGCCCTGTCCCGTGCTTTTAAAGCAGATTTCTTTTCTCTTTTGTCTTGGCAGGTAGGAATGTATGGCTGGATGGCGGTCGTTTATTTTGTTTTATTTGTCAATGAGCCTTTGCCTAAAGACACATGGATATTCTGGTTTATGATGCAGTTGGCTATGCTTTTCGGATTTCTTCTGTGCATATCCTATGAATGCTTTGTTAATAAAGTTAGGCGTGAAAAAGGGAATGTAAATTTCAGATATTACTTTATCATCGCGGGGAATTATATTTATAAAATAGAACCACACGGAGAAATAGAGTTTTAGGCTTTTATTTCTCCGTGTGGTTCTGTTTATCTTTTCAGTAATTTCGGTATATCCGAAGGTTTTTGTGCTACTCGGATACCGGCAGCTTCTAAAGCCTCTATCTTCTCTTTTGCCGAACCGGAACTTCCCGAAATGATAGCTCCTGCATGTCCCATCTGCTTCCCCGGAGGAGCTGATTGTCCTGCAATAAATGCCACTACAGGTTTGGTTACATTATTGCGGATATATTCAGCCGCTTGTTCTTCTGCGTTTCCTCCGATTTCTCCGATTAACACAATTGCTTTCGTTTCAGGATCATTTTGGAAACATTTCCAGCAGTTAAGGAAATGAAGACCTACCACAGGATCTCCTCCAGTGGACTGTCCCATACCATTGGCCGTTAAGATGATATACGATTTCATAGGTCAACGTACCGCTACGGCTGATTACTCCGACATTGCCCGGAAACACTTGCCCCGGAAGAATACCTACCAGACTTTCTCCGGGAGAGATCAGTCCCGGACAGTTGGGGCCAACCAACATTGCTCCCTTTTGTTCGACAAACCGGTAGGCCTTTGATTACATCCAATGTAGGAATTCCTTCTGTGATACAAATTATCAGTCGGATACCGGCATCGGCAGCCTCCATAATAGCATCGGCAGCAAACGTGCCGGTACGAAAATAACAGATGTATTGGCTTGCGTTCGGCGAACAGCCTTCATGCATGGTGTTGAATACCGGAAAGGTATCGTCTATCATTGTTCCTCCTTTGCCGGGTGATGTTCCGCCCACCACATTTGTTCCGTATTCAGCCATCTTTTTGGCATGAAAAAGTCCATCCCTGCCTGTGATACCCTGCACCAAAAGTCGGGTAGATTTATCAATAAGTATGCTCATATCGATTCTTTCTTTAATGATTCTATAGCCATTTTAGTAGCTTCTTCCATTGTCTGGGCCACTTGAAAACGGTTATTCTTACGCAATAATTCACGTCCCATATTTCCATTAGTGCCTGTAAGCCGCACAATAATAGGAATATCCGTTTGTATCTGCTCAAACGCCTGTAAGAGTCCGATGGCTACATCGTCACATCGGGTGATACCTCCGAAAATATTGATAAAGACTACTTTGACTTTTTGTCATCCAGCAATAATCTCATAGCTTCTATCACCTTGACAGGATTTGAACTACCGCCAATATCAAGGAAATTAGCCGGATTTCCTCCATAAAGCTTGATCATATCCATAGTTGTCATAGCCAGACCGGCTCCATTAACCATACAGCCTATCTCACCGTCCATGCGCACATAGCTGAATCCTCTTTCTTTGGCAATCGCTTCCAACTTCTCATCTTCTGTGGGCTCTGATAACTTCTGTAAGTCCGGATGACGATAAAGTGCATTATCATCAAAAACCATTTTGGCATCAATAGCCAATAATGTCCCCAACAGGGGTAAGTACCAATGGATTAATTTCAGCAAGTGAAGCATCTTTTTCAATAAATGCTTTGTAAAGATCTTGAATAATAGTTGCCATCCGGTTAGCTTGCTCAGCTTGTTCAAAGAGAGAGAAGCAAACTTATGTGCCAGATAATCGGGAACTCCGATTAGAGGATCAATGCTGCAACGTATTATTTTTCCGGAGATTGGCGGGCTACTTCCTCGATGTCCATACCACCGGCCGCACTCATAATCAGCGTGACAGAGCGCGTATTACGGTCTATCGTAAAACTGATGTAATATTCGGCTGCAATGTTGACAGCCTCACTAAGAAGAATCTTGGTGACGGGATAACCTTTTATAGTCATCTCCAAAATAGTTTGAGCGTATTGGTAGACATCTCTATCATTATTGGCCAACTTTACTCCGCCGGCTTTTCCCCGCCCGCCGGTCAGCACTTGTGCTTTATAACCCGGTTTACCCCCATTCGGTGATAAGCAGCCACAGCCCCATCTGCCGTATGGCATAAAGCATGCCTCTCGACAGGTATTCCGTAAGTGGAGAAAATCTCCTTTGCCTGATATTCGTGTATTTTCATTGGATGAAAAATAGGTTTATTATCCAATTAAACAAAAGATGTTGGCAAAAAAGTTTAAACTGTCGCGTCCCTTCATTGCAGTCCAGAGCGATCTTTACAGATAGAACGATGAGAGTAACTTATGACCTTAAAACAAAAACGACACAGCACCGGAATTACATAAAGATTCCGATGCTGTGTGTTAAGAGTGGTAAAGTCTATCATAGACTTATGCTATTCCGTGAGCCGAAACTGTAGAGTCGATCTTCTTGATCAATCCCTGCAATACGGCACCCGGTCCACATTCTGTGAAGTCGGTAGCACCATCGGCAACCATATTTTTTACGGTCTGTGTCCAACGTACAGAAGCAGTCAACTGAGCAACCAGATTCTTCTTGATTTCCTGCGGGTCTGTATGGGGCAGGGCATCTACATTCTGATAAACTGGACATTTCGGTGTGTGGAACTCAGTCGCGTTAATGGCAGCTTCCAATTCTACTTTGGCAGGATCCATCAGAGGAGAATGGAATGCACCGCCTACTTTCAACGGAAGCGCACGCTTAGCTCCGGCTGCTTTCATCAGTTCACAAGCTTTTTCGATACCCGGTACAGATCCGAAATTACAATCTGTCCCGGACAGTTGTAATTGGCAGGTACACAAACTTCTCCTTCAGCGGTAACAGAAGCACAGATTTCTTCCACTTTCTCATCCGGCAAAGCGATAATGGCAGCCATTGTAGAAGGAGTTGCCTCACAGGCTTTCTGCATAGCCATGGCACGTGCATAAACCAATTTTAAGCCGTCTTCAAAAGACAGAGCGCCGGCAGCAACCAATGCAGAAAACTCACCCAGTGAGTGTCCGGCAGTCATTTCAGGTTTGAAGTCGTCACCCATGCAAAGTGCAGAAATAACAGAGTGAAGGAATACAGCAGGCTGTGTTACTTTGGTCTGGCGCAAATCTTCGTCCGTACCGTTGAACATGATATCTGTAATACGATATCCAGGATATCATTTGCTTTTTCAAACAATTCTTTTGCTAAAGCTGAAGTTTCATACAGGTCCTTACCCATTCCTACGAATTGGGCACCTTGACCGGGGAATACAAATGCTTTCATATTTTTGTTTTTTAATTTAATTTGCGGGTGCAAAGTTTATATTTTTGCAATATCATAGCACAGATTTTTTGTGCAATGGACAACCGTTTTCACAAAATTCTACCTTATTTCGTCCCATATGGGCTTTCTCAGGGCCCCAGAAATGACATAACGGTCCGTTGCCATGACCGATAATTAAGTCCTTGCCGGCATCAATTCTTTAGCGTGACTCTTGGCCTTTCATCAACTGCCTGGTCCAGATAGTAATGCCAATAAGTGGCGGAAGGAAAGGGTGCACCCCGTCCCATGCAGGTTCCGGCTTTCTATCTTTTTCTCCTTATATATATAATAGGTGTTGATCGGAGAAATAAGAGGTCGCACATTTTCGCCTTCCAGATGTCCGCCTTTGATCAGGATATGGGTCTGATAACTGTGGGAGAGTTGCTTGGCGGCTTCCAGCATATCCTGTATATTTTGATTTTCTTTCCGGTCAGTACCTTCCGTTTCATCCAGATTGGGAGTGATCAGGCTTGTAAGTGGAAAAAGTTCTTCTTTGATCAACTGTATTGCATCTTTTGCCATCAACTTCCGTCCACTGGTTGAAACCATCACCGGGTCGTAAACTGATCGGACTCCGAGGAATATTTCCGCAGGCACCCGGCAATAATCTTCACAAGCGCCGGTTCACTCACCATACCTATTTTCAGGGCATCCGGACTACAAATCTTCCATAACCGCTTCAATCTGTCCCTGCACTATCTCGGGTGGAATTATATGGACGGCGCGTACCCTCTTGTATTTTGCACAGTGACGGCGGTGATACAGATGCCGCATAGCCTCCCTAATGCCGAAATCGTTTTTATATCTGCCTGAATGCCTGCCCCGCCCGAACAGTCGGAGCCGGCAATGGAAAGAACGACCGGATAAGTTTTCATTTTAGTTTTTTTAATAATTTGGTAGCAAAGATAGGATAAAAACAAAGAAGATACAAAATGACATACCCTATAAAATACAATAAGTCCCTCGTATCGCTTGAGGGTATGCGACGACCGAAAGAACTGATTATAAAGACTCCCCGGCTTTCTGTACTTTCTACAATTACTATCGTTCACCGAGGGTAGAAATACATATTGTTATCGATACAATAAGATGAATATCCTTAGTGTAAAATTTACGATATGTATATATATGAAAAACAATGCTTTATAGCATATTATTTATTTGTTTACCGCATGATAATATCTCTATATTTGCAGCAATCAAAGACTCAGGTAGGCGTATGCCACAGGGCGGCACGCTTCTATAAGTTCGATCGTTCAATATATAATAAGTCGGGAACGAAGTGATAACAGACAGATAACTTTAGCCTTGTTGTGATTGCTGTGAGAATACTCCGCCTGGTCGTTTCGGGGAATCGGTACATGCTTTGGGATTCTTCACCGGCCTTTCCTTGGAAGGATAATGCTGATAAGCATCGGGACAGAGACTATTATTTTTAAATTCTTAAATTTTCAATTTAAATGTACCTATTAGGTTATGATATTGGCAGTTCGTCGGTAAAGGCGAGTTTGGTAAATGCAGAAACCGGAAAGTGTGTCTCTTCTGCATTCTTCCCTAAAACAGAGGCTGCTATTATGGCTGCCCGCCCCGGATGGGCTGAGCAGGATCCGCAAAATTGGTGGGAAAATCTGAAATTGTCAACTCAGGCTGTCATGGCCGGGAGTGGGATCGGTCCGGATGGAATTGCCGCTATCGGTATCTCTTATCAGATGCACGGACTGGTTTGTGTGGATAAAGGGCAAAATGTATTACGTCCGGCTATTATATGGTGTGATTCACGGGCGGTTCCATACGGGCAGAAAGCGTTTGAGGCATTGGGGGAAACGCAATGTCTTTCTCATCTGCTGAACTCTCCGGGAAATTTTACCGCTTCCAAACTGGCATGGATTAAAGAGAATGAGCCTGCTGTGTACGAACGTATTTATAAAATAATGCTGCCCGGCGATTATATCGCTATGAAACTGACGAGGGATATTTGTACCACGGTGTCCGGTTTGTCCGAAGGGATGTTCTGGGATTTTCAGGCAAATGATGTCGCGGGCTTCCTGATGGATTATTATGGATTCGACCGTTCGCTGATAGCTGATATCAAACCGACTTTTGGCGAGCAGGGGCGTGTAAATGCATGGGCTGCCAAAGAATTGGGCCTGAAAGAGGGAATTCCTGTAACCTATCGCGCCGGAGACCAGCCTAATAATGCTTTGTCGCTCAATGTGTTCAATCCGGGAGAGATTGCTTCTACGGCAGGAACATCGGGAGTGGTATATGGCGTGAACGGTGAGGTAAATTATGATCCGAAATCCCGGGTGAATACTTTTGCCCATGTAAATCATACCGCTGAGCAGACCCGTCTGGGAGTGTTGTTGTGTATCAATGGTACCGGTATATTGAATTCGTGGGTGAAACGTAATGTGGCTCCCGAAGGTATTTCTTACAGTGATATGAACAGGCTGGCGGCACAGGCTCCTGTCGGCAGTGCCGGAGTAAGTATTCTTCCTTTTGGTAACGGGGCGGAGCGTATGCTGGAAAATAAAGAGACAGGATGCTCTATATGTGGAGTTAATTTTAACTTGCATGGAAAGCAGCATATTGTTCGTGCCGCACAGGAAGGGATCGTGTTCTCGTTTAAATACGGCATTGATATCATGGAGCAGATGGGTATCCCTGTACAGAAGATTCATGCCGGACATGCCAATATGTTTCTCAGTCCTATTTTCCGCGAAACATTGGCGGGAGTGACAGGGGCTGTAATCGAACTGTATGACACGGATGGATCGGTGGGCGCCGCCAAGGGGGCCGGCATAGGCGCGGGTGTTTATAAAGATAACAACGAGGCATTTGCCACATTGGAAAAATTGGAGGTGATAGAGCCTGATGTGGCACAGCGCACTGCTTACGATGATGCGTATGCCCGCTGGAAATCTAATCTGGAGAGAGCGATGGCTGCCTTTTAAGGACCTTCGGATAAAGAAATGGCTATCCGCTTGCGTGTTGAAAAAAAATAGTAGATAAATTAGAACAAGTTATTAAAATAAGTAAAGAATTATGGCTACAAAAGAGTATTTTCCCGGTATAGGAAAGATTAAATTTGAAGGTAAGGAAAGTAAGAACCCGATGGCGTTCCGTTATTATGATGCTGAAAAGGTAATAAACGGCAAGAAGATGAAAGACTGGTTGAAGTTTGCTATGGCATGGTGGCATACGTTGTGTGCCGAGGGCGGTGACCAGTTTGGCGGCGGAACAAAGAAATTCCCTTGGAACGGTGATGCCGATAAGGTGCAGGCTGCCAAGAATAAGATGGATGCCGGCTTTGAATTCATGCAGAAAATGGGAATCGAATATTATTGTTTCCATGATGTGGACTTGTGTGAGGAAGCCGATACAATCGAGGAATATGAAGCGAATCTGAAAGAGATAGTTGCTTATGCCAAACAGAAACAGGCTGAAACCGGAATCAAATTGTTATGGGGTACGGCAAATGTTTTTGGTCATGCACGCTATATGAACGGGGCTGCTACAAACCCCGAATTTGATGTGGTTGCCCGCGCTGCTGTCCAGATAAAGAACGCTATTGACGCTACCATCGAACTGGGTGGCTCCAATTACGTGTTCTGGGGTGGACGTGAAGGGTATATGTCTTTATTGAATACAGATCAGAAGCGTGAGAAAGAACATCTGGCTCAGATGTTGACCATCGCTCGCGATTATGCCCGGAGCAAAGGATTTACAGGTACTTTCCTGATTGAGCCCAAACCGATGGAGCCGACTAAGCATCAATATGATGTGGATACCGAAACTGTGGTAGGGTTCTTGAAAACTCACGGACTGGACAAGGATTTCAAGGTGAACATTGAAGTGAATCATGCTACGTTGGCTGGTCATACATTTGAACATGAACTGGCTGTTGCGGTAGATAACGGAATGTTGGGATCTATTGACGCTAACCGTGGCGATTATCAGAACGGATGGGATACAGACCAGTTCCCTATCGACAATTACGAACTGACCCAGGCCATGATGCAGATTATCCGCAACGGCGGTTTGGGTAATGGCGGTACCAACTTCGATGCCAAGACACGTCGTAACTCTACTGATCTGGAAGATATCTTTATCGCGATTTTCAATACAATAAAGTAATGCATGGAATCACTTCTTCCAGTGCATTAATTGGCTGTGTACTTGGCGGTGCTCTGTCCGGTATCTTTGCTTCGCGTTTGGGACGTCGTAATTCTCTAAGGCTTGCTGCCGTACTCTTTTTCCTTTCAGCATTAGGTTCCTATTATCGGAAGTCTTGTTTTTCGAATATGGAAAGCCGAACATGGATTTGCTGATTGCTTTTAATTTGTATCGTGTTTTGGGCGGTATCGGTGTTGGACTGGCTTCTGCAGTCTGTCCGATGTATATTGCTGAAATTGCTCCTTCTAATATTATTCGTGGAACGCTTGTATCGTGTAACCAGTTTGCTATCATCTTTGGTATGTTGGTTGTGTACTTTGTGAATTATCTGATTATGGGTGACCATCAAAATCCGATTATTCTGAAAGATGCTGCTGGTGTACTGTCAGTAAGTGCTGAGTCCGATATGTGGACTGTTTATGAAGGATGGCGTTACATGTTCGGTTCGGAGGCTTTCCCTGCAGCTTTCTTTCGGCTATCGGCATTAATGCTGTGCTTTATTATGCACCGCGTATTTTTGAAAAAATCGGTGGCGGTGGCGATGGTATGATGCAGACTGTGGTAATGGGGGTGGTTAATATTCTCTTTACATTGATTGCCATCTTTACCGTAGAGAAGATGGGACGTAAACCCTTGTTGATTGTTGGTTCTATTGGCATGGCTGTAGGTGCATTCTGTGTTGCGATTTTGTGATGAGTTTCAATAAAGGGTATTCTTCCTGTTCTTTCCATCATAGTTTATGCTGCATTTTTATGTAGCTTTCCAATGGATATTCAATTATATTGTATCTTCTACTTTCCCGGCATTGTACGATTTCAGCCCAATGTTTGCATATAGTTTATACGGCATTATTTGTGTGGCTGCTGCTATCTTCGTTTGGCGTTGGGTACCCGAAACAAAAGGGAAGACACTGGAAGATATGAGCAAACTTTGGAAGAAAAATAAATAAATTAGGTTAGTGTAACTTCATCATGCCATTATGACTTCGGTTTCTTGGCATGGTTCTATTAAGATTATGACATCGTACCAATCAATGGTATGGTGTCATAATTGTTTTTATTTGAAGCTTTGGGGAACTACCATAAAGTTGAAAAAACATGAAAACATCTGCCACCTGCAACGAAAAGCGTGTAATACACTAGTTGATAAGTAGTTGGAGCGTTGCAGATACCTGTGGCAGATAGGTTGCAGATAAAGTATCTGCAACACAGTATAAGCCTTACATAAGCTAATTCTCCATGGGTGCAAAAGTTTATTGTATACATTAACTTCCCGTTTCCAGGCGGGGAACTGTCGTTTCCGGCATTAGAAATTACAGTTTCCACGGCAGGAAACGAGAGTTTCTAAGGCGGGACACTACAGTTTCTACGTAAGGATACTGTCGTTTCCCCGTAGAGACACCACCATTTCTCCATAGAGTCCCCCCAATTATCCCATAGCTTTGCACAAAGGAATCAAGGCTTTTTCTTTGATTATATAACGTGTTGCAGATATTAAGCCCTTTCAGGGCACTCCGCAAAATTATCATTTAGCTTACGGTATTCTGAAAAGAATTAAAATCCGTCAAGAAACGAACTACTTTTTTAACGTCAGTTCGATGCAATATCTATCTGTATGACTTAACGGTCAGATACATTCTCCAAAGTTTCGGAAGGTTTGCCGCCCAAGAGCTTTTAAGTCACATGGTGACGTTGATAATCCTGCAACATCTGACTGACAAAAAACCATGATAGCAAGAAGCTGATATCAGGAAGTTCGACCATTTTGCCCATTCTTCAAAAATCTTTTGACACTCTGTGCGAGGTGAATTTGTAAAGAAAAGAAATGCAGGCAAGCCTTTTGCATCTCCGGCATCCCATTTTCCCATGAACGGTCGAGGTTGGTTAACGCTTTAATAAAATGTTTGATTTTGTGGTGTAACGCCCCAGACGTTGTGATTCCGAACGATCGACTGATACGGTAGGGCATAGTCGTCGTGATTGGGCTAAATAAAACT
>VOFH01002801.1_pt1 | contig 13391 bp, 27 predicted proteins | sample 5384091 | NCBI WGS metagenome assembly VOFH01 (sample SAMN12384727, study PRJNA508395) | human gut metagenome | isolation source: healthy gut G | host: Homo sapiens
AACCGCCTTCTGCAAAAGGATGACAGCGCAGTATCGTTTGCAGGCCAACCATGTACCTTTTAACGCACCGTACTTTTTAATGCTTCAATGGCGTATTGAGAGCATGTAGGTGTGTAAAATACAGTGAGTTCTTATTTTTAAGGGGCGACAAAACTTCTGGTATCCCCTTACCAAGCAAAATCAGCATCTTGCTACCATAATCACTTCACTTCGATTCTTTTAAAATGTGATGCAGTCCGCATAGGTGCAGGTACGCACCTTCCAAATCTTTGTAGTCTGATTTTTTAGCGGCACTCTGGCCACCAGGGATGATGTTTAATCCAGTCTTGATCCTACTATTCGTTTAAACGGAATATTTCTCTCAAAAGCCTTGTTATATGATGACGGACAATGCTGTTGCCCACTTTTTTGCTGACGGAAATGCCAATCCGGTTTGACCTTCCCCATTTCCATCACATACATGACCAGTAACCGGTTTGCATGCGAAGTTCCTCCCCTATAAATTTTCTGGAACTCGCCGTTCTTTTTAACGGACGGAAATCGTTTCATCCGAAACTCCTTACAATCAGGTTTTCAATTTTTCCGGGAAGGTACGAAAGAAAAGGCCACATGATGCTGTGGCCTGTAGTTCTTGAAACAATTGGCCTTTAGCTCTTCTGGTTCTACCGCCTGTAGTCTTCATTCTTGCTCTAAAGCCATGAACTTTCGCTCTCTCTGTCTCTTCTTAGGCTGAAATGTCATCTTCATATCCGGGCACCTCCTATCAAAATTATTATTTAGACTAGTATAATTAAAATCAATTATATGCCTTTTCAAGCTGGTTTTTGCGGTCGGAGACTGTCCCAACTGGCATTGCAGTATAAATCGGTTTTCCTTCTATACGCTTTTCTGATGTCCGCTTCAGCGATTCCGGCCACAGCTGTCATTCTCAGGGCTTCCGGCTCCTGAACCGATAATTCCCAATATTGAACATTTTTCCAGCTCTCTGTCAAAAAATAAATCAGGTTTCTTACGGCTGAAATGTCATCTTCATACGGACCATGCACCCCTCCTACCAGGCAATAACCAGGCTTATCCTGGTCCCATGGTAACAATGTGAAACACACATTTAGACTAGTATAATTAAATGCCCCATCTTCGGTCCCAGAATAATTGCTCCGATAATCACAGGGATATGAACGGTGGTCGCATTCATGAATCAAGCGGAATATACCCTAAGAATGGCACAAATGCCATGATTGACGATAATGGCTGCAAGTATTCATTTTTTCCTCCTGCTACTGTTCTTATGATAAAGATACAATGCAATGCCACAACGTAATTATAAAGTAAAAATCACATCAGCGTCAATGTTTCAGGCTTATGTTTCCCTTTCTATGCAAGACTATTTTCACATGGGATCCCAGATTTACATAACATTATCCACAAAAATGTGGAAAACTTGTGGATAAGTATGGGATAATACTGTTTTTCCCCAGCCCGATCTAAAAAATCCAGAATTTATGAATATTTCACCATGTGTAAAACTCCAGTTAACTTTTTCACGATTTTTGTGGACAAAAGATCTTTCCACACTGCTTACACAGGGCATCCACCCCCAATTCACAAAGTTATCCACAATATTTTACACTTGTCATTGAAAAAAATTTTTACTTTAGTATACAATAGATTTAGATTGGGCAATTCTGCAATACAGTTTTAGGAGACAAAAATGATCGAAAAAATCAAAGAAAACTGGGACAAAATCTTACTTACTTTAAAAAAAGAAGAACATGAAATATCCAATATCTCCTACAGTACCTGGCTGGAACCCTTAAAGCCGCACTCTTTTAAAGACAACACAGTAACCATCATTGTTCCCGAACAGACCTTTTTTACAATATGTAAATAAAAATATGGATTTTTATTAAAGTGTAATCCATCTCGGAATTCCTTGAAAAGGAATGCGAGGTGGATTTCAAAGTTAAGGAACAAATCGTGGAGGCGGAGGAACCGGCTGCGCCCCAGCTGATTAAAAATAACAAGGCTTCTGTCAGCCCTGATGTCATACAGAGTGCTAACTTAAATCCCAAGTATACCTTTGATACCTTCGTTGTAGGCGGAAATAACAACCTGGCCCATGCTGCCGCCCTTGCTGTGGCTGAATCCCCAGGTGAGATATACAATCCTCTCTTTATATATGGAGGCGTAGGACTGGGCAAGACCCATCTGATGCACGCCATCGCCCACTTCATATTAAAGAACAACGCAAAATCCAAGATACTGTACGTCACCTCGGAAACCTTTACCAACGAGCTGATTGACGCTATCCGTAATAAGAACAACATAACCACCACGGAATTCAGGGGAAAAATACAGGAACAACGATGTCCTTCTCATCGACGATATCCAGTTCATCATCGGTAAGGAAAGTACCCAGGAGGAATTTTTTCCATACCTTTAACACATTATATGAATCAAAGAAACAGATTATCATATCCTCAGATAAACCGCCGAAAGAAATTGAGACTCTGGAGGAACGTCTCCGATCCCGCTTTGAATGGGGCCTGACCGTGGACATCCAGTCTCCTGATTATGAGACAAGAATGGCGATTCTGCGTAAAAAAGGAGGAGATGGAAGGATATAATATAGATAACGAGGTAATCAAATACATCGCTACCAATATCAAATCCAATATCCGTGAGCTGGAGGAGCCCTGACAAAAATCGTTGCGTTATCAAGGCTTAACAAGTGCGACATCACCCTGGAACTGGCCGAGGAAGCATTAAAGGACATCATTTCCCCAATGCCCAGAGGGAAGTGACCCCTGACCTGATTATCCAGGTGGTTTCCGATCATTTCGGCCTTACCCCCCTGGATATTTCATCCCAGAAACGTAATAAGGAAATCGTATACCCAAGACAAATCGTCATGTACCTGTGCAGGGATATGACGGCCACCCTCTCCAGACCATCGGACGCTACCTGGGAGGAAGGGACCATACCACCATCATACATGGCGCTGAGAAGATAACCGGCGACATAAGAAGGATGACACATTGAAATACCATAGAGATACTGAAAAGAAGATCAATCCACAATAGAAAGTGGAATCTATGTGGACGGGCTGTTGATAACTGATCTTTTTCTGAAGGGCTTGTGAATGACTTTTAACCACCTGTGGATAAACTTTAAGTTTTCCCTCATGAAAGTGGATGGTTTCCACATCCTGTTCCACAGGAACTTGTCCATTATATCAAAGGACTTCAGACAGTTTTGCACAAACCCACAGCCCCTACTACGGTTTCTACGAAAATTATCTATATCTTCAACTCACAGATGGACACTGGGCACACAATTACTCTGAAAGGAAGTTATCAACATTATGAAGTTAAGATTTCAAAAAAGACGCCATTGTTAATGGAATTAATATTGTAATGAAAGCTGTACCTTCCAAAACCACCATGTCCATTCTTGAATGCATCCTTATTGACGCCAGCACCAACGAAATCAAACTTACAGGCAATGATATGGAAGTTGGGAATGAGACAAGGGTTGAGGGAGACATACTGGAACACGGAAAGATCGCGCTGGATGCCAAGCTTTTCTCTGAAATTACAGAAGGCTTTCCAGTGAAAATGCATCCGTTACCATTGAATCAGATGACAAGTTCAACACAACCATCAGCTGTGAGAACTCCGTGTTCAATATCCAGGGACGGGACGGGGAAGAATTTGCATACCTTCCCTATATAGAAAAAGATAAGTATATCTGTCTGTCCCAGTTCACCTTGAAGGAGGTCATCCAGCAGACCATCTTCTCCATCTCACCAAATGACAGCAATAAGATGATGGCCGGAGAGCTGTTTGAAGTCAATGAAAACCAGCTGAAGGTGGTATCCCTGGACGGACACAGAATTTCCATCCGCAAAGTACGTTTAAAAGACCATTATGAGGACACAAAGGTAATCGTACCCTGGCAAGACCTTAAGCGAGGTCAGCAAAATATTAGGCGGTGATAATGAAAAAGAGGTGCTGATTTATTTCAGCCAAACCATATCCTGTTTGAATTTGACAGCACCATCGTGGTATCCCGTCTGATTGAGGCGAATATTTCAGAATCAGCCAGATGCTTTCCAGCGATTATGAGACTAAGGTATCCGTGAATAAAAAGGAATTTCTGGACTGTATTGAGCGGCCACCATACTGATCCGTGAAAACGACAAGAAGCCTCTGATTATCAATATTGGTGACAACTCCATGGAAATGAAGCTGAATTCCAGTTTCGGCTCCATGAATGCGGACCTGATGATTCCACAAGACAGGCAAGGATATCATGATTGGATTTAATCCCAAGTTCCTCATCGACGCGCTGCGTGTCATTGACGACGAGGAAATCAATATTTATATGATGAATCCAAAGTCCCCATGCTTTATCAAGGACGAGGAGGAGAATTACATTTATCTGATTCTTCCTGTTAATTTTAATGCTGCCACTGTCTAAGAGAGGAAAAGTATGGAAATAATAAAACTTAGGGAAGACTATATTAAGCTGGGTCAGGCGTTAAAAGCGGCTGGCCTGGCAGAATCCGGCGTAGAAGCTAAACATGCCGCCCAGGACGGCCTCGTATCCGTAAACGGCGAGACTGTTTATCAGCGCGGAAAAAAACTGGTGGATGGGTGATGTGGTCACCTATAAGGGTGAAACCATTAAAATCACTAAGTAGCAGACTGGCAGGAAAATCCATGATTATAGAATCCATAGAACTGAAAAAATTACCGCAACTACAAAGAACTACATATGGAGTTTAATCAGGGGAACCAATATACTCTATGGGGATAATGCCCAGGGAAAAACCAATATCCTGGAGGCAGTGTATGTGTGCTGCACGTCCAAATCACATAAAAGCGCCAAGGACAGGGATATCATCCGGTTCAATCAGGATGAATCCCATATTAAATTGCAGATAAGGAAAAACAATGTACCTTACCGCATTGACATGCATCTGAAAAAAGAACAAGCCAAAGGGCATTGCCATCAATGGGGTTCCATACGCAAGGCCAGTGAGCTGTTTCGGCATAGCCAATGTGGTATTCTTCTCGCCGGAGGATCTGAATATCATAAAGAACGGGCCATCCGGAGAGGAGGCGGTTCATTGATATGGAACTGTGCCAGCTGAATAAACTCTATGTCCATTCCTTGTACAGTACAATAAGGTCCTTCTTCAGCGAAATAAGCTGTTAAAGGAACTGTTTTTCAGGCCGGAATATGAGGAGACCCTGGATGTGTGGGATATGCAGCTGGTGAATTACGGACGTGAGGTGATTAAGTTCCGAAGGGAATTCATTAAACAGCTCAATGAAATCATACATGCCATTCATCTGAGTCTCACAGGCGGCAGGGAGGACATATCCATTTCCTATGAACCCTACACCCGGGAAGACCAGATGGAGGATATCCTTAAGAAGAACCGGGCCCAGGACATGAAGCAGAAGACCACATTGTCGGGACCACACAGGGATGACATAAGTTTTATTGTAAATGGTATTGATATACGCAGGTTCGGATCCCAGGGCAGCAGCGCACAGCGGCCCTGTCCCTTAAGCTGTCAGAGCTTCAGCTGGTGAAACAATTGAGCCATGACGATCCAATCCTGCTTTTGGATGATGTGTTATCAGAGCTGACAGCAGCAGGCAGAACCATCTGCTGTCAGCCATCAAACATATACAGACTATGATTACCTGCACAGGGTCTGGATGATTTTGTCAATAACAGGTTCCAGATAGATAAGGTATTCAAGGTAATTGACGGGACTGTCATCAACGAGAATTAATGCCGTACTAGAAAAAGAAAGGAAGATTATAGAACATGGGAGAGCAATACGGAGCAGATCAGATTCAGATTTTGGAAGGACTTGAGGCAGTCAGGAAAAGGCCTGGCATGTATATTGGAAGTACATCGGCCAGAGGTCTTCACCATCTGGTTTATGAGATAGTAGATAATGCGGTCGATGAGGCATTGGCAGGATATTGTGATTCCATTGAGGTGACAATCAATGAGGACAATTCCATCACCGTAATCGACGACGGCCGCGGTATTCCGGTAGACATCCAGAAAAAGGCAGGTCTGCCCTGCCGTGGAAGTGGTATTTACCATCCTCCATGCCGGCGGTAAATTCGGCAACGGCGGATATAAGGTATCCGGCGGCCTTCATGGCGTTGGTGCCTCGGTTGTAAATGCACTGTCTGAGTGGCTGGAGGTGCAGGTATATTTAAATGGAAATATTTACCAGCAGCGTTACGAGAGGGGAAAGGTAACATACCCCTTAAAAATTGTGGGAAAATGCGGACCGGAACAGCACGGCACAAGAGTTACCTTTTGCCTGACAAGGAAATATTTGAAGAGACAGTCTATGATTATGATACCCTCAAAATCCGGCTCAGGGAGACGGCGTTCCTGACGAAAACCTGAAGATTATCCTCAAGGATGACAGGGACGAAAAGAAAGAAAAGGTATTCCACTATGAGGGCGGAATCAAGGAATTCGTCACATACCTGAACAAGGGCAAGACCCCTATCTACGATCAGGTTATTTACTGCGAGGAAACCAAGGAAGGCGTGTATGTGGAAGCATCCATGCAGCACAATGATTCCATACCGAAAATATTTACACATTTGTAAACAATATCAATACGCCTGAGGGAGGCACCCACCTCACCGGCTTTAAGAACGCCCTGACCAAGACCTTCAATTCGACTATGCCAGGAAGAAAAAATTTTAAAAGACAGCGAGGATAACTTGTCCGGTGAGGATATCCGTTGGAGCAGAATCCGGATGTGGCCAAAAATATCTGTGAAAAATCGCTGCTGGCACAGCGTGCCAGAGAGGCAGCCCGGAAAGCACGTGATCTGACAAGAAGAAAGACAGCACTTGAGGGTACTGCCCTTCCGGGAAAACTTGCGGATTGTTCCGACAAAAATCCAAAAAATTGTGAAATCTTTATCGTTGAGGGAGATTCCGCCGGTGGTTCTGCAAAAACTGCAAGAAGTTCCGTGCAACACAGGCAATTCTCCCGCTTCGCGGAAAAATTTTAAATGTGGAGAAGGCAAGACTCGACCGTATTTATGATAATGCCGAGATCAAGGCAATGATCACGGCGTTCGGTACCGGAATTCATGAAGATTTTGATATATCCAAGCTGCGTTATAACAAAATTATTATTATGACAGATGCCGATGTGGACGGTGCACATATTGCAACACTCATGCTGACATTTTGTATCGTTTTATGCCGGAGCTTATTAAGCAGGGACATGTTTATCTTGCTACCCCGCCGCTTTACAAAATTGAGAAAAACAAAAATGTCTGGTATGCATACAGTGATGAAGAATTAAACAATATTCTTGTGGAAATCGGGCGCGATCAGAATAATAAGATCCAGCGTTACAAAGGACTTGGTGAGATGGATGCGGAACAGTTATGGAAACCACCATGGATCCGGAGCACCGGATTTTAAAACAGGTTATGATGGATGACGAAAGTTCATCGGAAATTGACGTAACATTCACGACTCTGATGGGTGATAAAGTAGAGCCGAGACGGGAATTTATAGAAGAAAATGCCAAGTATGTACAGAATCTTGATATTTATGGGAGGAGCAGATCAGTGGACGATAAAATATTTGACCAAATTCAACAGGTTGACCTGAAGAAAACGATGGAAACCTCCTACATCGACTACGCGATGAGCGTTATCGCAAGCCGTGCGCTTCCGGATGTCAGGGATGGATTAAAGCCGGTACAGCGGCGTGTCCTGTATTCCATGATCGAACTGAGTAATACACCGGACATTGGACCACATCGTAAATGCGGTGCGCGTATTGTCGGGGGATACGATGGGTAATCCTGAACCAGCTGTTAAAGCACACCCAGCTTGCAGGACACCTTCGGTGTTATTATGCTGGCCCTGATCAATAACCAGCCAAAGGTGCTGAACCTGCACCAGATGCTGGAGGAGTACTTAAAGCATCAGGAAGAGGTAGTTACCAGAAGGACCCAGTATGATTTAAACAAGGCAGAAGAAAGAGCCCACATATTAAAGGGATTGCTGATTGCCCTGGATAACATTGACGAGGTAATCCGCATCATCCGCGGAGCCGCCAATGTGGCGGATGCCAAAAACCAGCGCACAGTCACAGGCTATCGTGGATATGAGGCTCCGCGCTCACCGGTTTGGAACGTGAGAAGCTGAGAATGAGTACAGGGAACTTCAGGCAAAGATCGAGGAATTGAAGGCAATCCTTGCGGATGAGAAGAAGCCTTTACCGTTATCCGGGATGAAATCATGATTATCTCCTGATAAATACGGGGATGACCGCCGCACAGCCATTGGATATGACGATGATATGTCCATGGAGGACCTGATTCCGGATGAGGACACCATCATTGCCATGACCCATCTGGGCTACATCAAGCGTATGGATGTAGATAATTTCAGGAGCCAGAACAGAGGCGGAAAGGGAATCAAGGGCATGCAGACCATCGAGGAGGACTACATCGAGGACCCGGCTCATGACCACCAACCACCACTATGTGATGTTCTTTACCAATACCGGACGCGTGTACCGTCTGAAGGCATATGAGATACCGGAGGCAGGACGTACAGCCAGGGAACGGCTATTATAAACCTTCTCCAGCTGATGCCGGAGGAGAAGATTACGGCCATCATTCCCATGCGTGAATATAATGAGGACAAATACCTGTTCATGGCAACTAGAAAACGGTATGGTCAAGAAAACACCGATGGTGGAGTATGAGCATGTGCGCAAGAACGGCCTTCAGGCCATTGTGCTGCGGGACGGCGATGAGCTGATTGAAGTAAAGGCAACAGATAACAGCCAGGATATCCTGCTTGTCACACGCAAGGGAAATGTATCCGTTTCAACGAGACCGATGTAAGGGTCACCGGCCGTGTATCCATGGGTGTTATCGGAATGCGGGTTTGAGGATGATGACGAAGTCATCGGAATGCAGATGCAGAGCCAGGGAGACAGCCTTCTGGTGGTTTCCGAGAACGGCATGGGCAAGCGTACTATGATTACTGAATTCAGTGCCCAGAACAGGGGCGGAAAGGGTGTTGTCTGCTACAAGTGTACGGATAAGACCGGTTATTTGGTAGGTGCCAAGCGCTGGTAAATGACGGCCGGGAAATTATGATAATAACAACAGAAGGCATTATTATACGCATGACGGTTGACGATATCTCCGTGATTGGACGAAACACCTCCGGCGTCAAGCTCATGAGCATTGATCAGATTCTGACATCAAGGTGGCAAGTATAGCCAAGGTAAGGGAAAGCGTTACCAAGGACAGCAATGTATATGATGAAGAGTATTACGAGGAAGAGAACGGGGATTCTGAAGAAGAGTGAAGCAGATGTAGATTCAGATGAAACGGTTTAAGATTCATTCCATGAAAAGGCTGTCAGTTGCGACAGCCTTTTATGAAATAGTCATTATGAAATAATCATTGATGTTTTTGTTCCCTTACCTGGTTACGGACAAAAGAGGAGAACCGAACAATATGGTAATGTGGTCATTGGCAGCAGAATTATTAGGACTTATCATTCATATTATTCTCATTTTATACTATCACGAACGGCGGCTGGTATCCAACAGCAGGCGGAAAATCTATCAGGTGTGTCTTTGGATTTCCGTCTTGACCATCCTTTGAACATTGTCTGTGTACATATGGTCACGAAGCCCGCCGTTGTTTCCTATGGAGTGAATATGCTGCTTAACAGCCTGTATTTCATTCTGTGTATTTTTGACCTGCTCTGTTATGGCTGTCTACATGTTTGCCCTGACACTGGAACATGTGTATGATAAACGTTGCCTGAGAATAACCGGCAGAATCGTCCTTATACTGAATATCATATTTGGGGAATTGTAATCTGGAATCTTAGAAGCGGCGTTCTTTTATTTTGATGAAACCAGATATACATAAGAGGTCCCTTAAACAGGATTGGATATTTAGTCATGGCCATTGAGATGCTTATGCTGGTGCTGTGCTACATGCGCCACCGGCGCAGCGTCAGCAGGCCGGTGGTCAGGTTAATCCGCACCATGCCGGTGATCGCAGCCATCTGTATTGTGTTCCAGCATATTTATAAGGACCTTCTAAAGTTCAAATGGCATGTTTATGGCCATTGTCAATATGGTTATATTCATCAGCCCAGACCAGGCGAAGTGAGGTGGACAGCCTTACCTTTTATCGGAAACAGGAACTGCTTTTTTTGAGGAGCTGTCCCTGAGAATAGCCAGCAGGCAGTATTTTCAGGTGGTTCTTGTGTGTCTGAAGCAGTTTTCTTTTGTAAATGAGAAATTCAGCCACAAAAAAGGGGATGAGTTTTTTATATAATATTGCCAGGAGCTGGACCACATACTGCCTGGCGCCAAGGCATTCCGGTTTGAAATGTGGAGTTTGCAGTGCTGCTGCCCTATGCAACAGAAGAAGAATCAACCGGAAGCCTTAAAAGGATACAGGAACGCTTTGAGGAACGATGGGAACTGGGAGCCGTGGGAAGTTATATCCAGGCCTATTTCACCGATGTGATGTACAGGGGGACAGAATGAATGCCACCCAGATTATAGAATATCTGGAATCGGGCATTCACTATGCCAAAAAAGGAACCGGGAGGCCTGAGGCGGTTTGATATAAAAACTGCTGGAACAGTTAAACAGGAGAAAGCGGATTCTGGATATCATGGAGACATCCATCCGCCAAAGGCGGTTTAAGGTATGGTATCAGCCTGTATTTAACTTTAAAAACCAACCGGTTTTCTTCCGCAGAAGCCCCTTCTGCGTCTCAGGGATTATGACGGTGAACCGGTATCACCGTCGGAATTCATACCGCTGGCTGAAGAAACCGGCCTTATAGACGACCTGAGCTGGATTGTGCTGGAGGAGGTCTGCACGCTTCTTGGACAGATGCGGGACAAAATAGATTCTATATCCATCAACCTTCCATGCAGCAGTTCGAGGACCGCAGACTTTGTGCGAGAATCCATGAATGCTCGAACCGGTCCGGTCTGAATCCGGATCAGTTGAAGATCGAGGTTACGGAACGTGTCCTGCTCCAGGACATGGATTACATGAAAATGATGATGGAGGAAATGACAGGAGAAGGGTTTTGGGTTTTATCTTTGATGATTTTCGGTACCGGATACTCCAATATATCCTGTGCACTGTCCTTACCCTTTGAGTACATTGCTGGACAGAAGCCTTTTTGGTACGTCTGCCCGGGGACAGCAAGGTCCAGGTATTTGTGAGGAGTATGGTGGAGACATTCCATGCAATGGGTCAGAAAATTGTGGCAGAAGGCGTGGAAGAAGAGGAACAGATAGAATTACTGAGACAATTCGGCGTGGATTGTGTCCAGGGATATTATTACGGAAAGCCCATGCCTGAAGATGAATTCAGGGCTGCCGTAGCAAAAGGGATGGGAGGAACAACGAAGATGAGGGAGATAGCCGCAGAAACCATTGCAGAAGCAATAAGGGACATGTGTATTGAGGCCAATTACGGACTGGCGCCGGATATGAGAAAGGTCTTTGAAAAAGCAGTGGAGGAGGAGGAGTCCCTCTGGGCCGCCAGGTTCTGGGCCAGCTTAAGGAGAACCTGAAAATCGCAGGAGAGGATAAAATACCTATCTGTCAGGATACGGGTATGGCTGTGGTATTCATGAAAATAGGACAGGATGTACATATCACAGGGGGAAGACTGGCCGATGCTGTCAATGAAGGCGTACGTCAGGGATATGCACAGGGATATCTACAGTAAATCTGTGGTGGGGGATCCTATAGAGAGAATTAATACAAAGGACAACACGCCGGCTGTCATTCACTGTGAAATTGTTGATGGGGAACAGATTGACATAACAGTGGCTCCCAAGGGATTTGGAAGCGAGAATATGAGCCGTGTGTTCATGTTAAAGCCTGCAGACGGTCTGGAAGGGCAAAAGAATCCATCCTTCAGGCGGTGAGAGAGGCAGGCCCCAATGCATGTCCTCCCATGGTGGTGGGAGTGGGAATTATGGACCTTTGAGAAATGTACCCAGATGGCAAAACACGCCCTGACCAGAGATATAGAGGATAAGCCTGGGAAGCAGTGGGTCAGAGATCTGGAAGAGGATATGTTAAACCCGGATCAATCAGTCAGGCATCGGCCCCGGGGGGCTGGGAGGGCGGGTAACAGCCCTTGCCGTGAACATAGAGACCTTTGCCACCCATATTGCCGGCCTTCCCTTGCCGTAAACATATGCTGCCATGTAAACCGTCATGCCCGCAGAATACTGTAAAACTGTAAATTGGAGAAAGGAGTCCTGTTCAGATGAATCGACATATGAATGTACCAATGACAAAAGAGGAAGCTGCCTCCTTAAAAAGCAGGAGATTATGTATATCTTGGGAACCATTTATACGGCCAGGGATGCCCATAAGCGGATGGACGAGGCTCTTGACAGAGGGGAATCACTGCCGTTTGATATAGAGGGCAGTATCATATATTACATGGGGCCGTCCTTCCAGCCAGGGAGGGAGAGCCATCGGCTCAGCCGGCCCTACCACAGCCAGCCGTATGGATAAGTATACGCCGCGCCTTTTTTGACCTGGGTATAGGATGATAGAAAGGGAAAGAGAAGCAAGGCGGACACAACCACAATGAACAAAGAAACTGAAAACTACTCTAAAGGTGGCGGCGAAGATCACCTTCAAGGTGGTGCCCTTCTTTATGTGAATGATTCACGTACACCATGGGCGAATTCTGACTATCGTCGTTTGAACCGTACAGCAACTAACCAGACTGGCAGATAAAATCACTTCGATGAGTAATCAGATCCAAACCACATGGTGGCTGGACTTAGCTAATGACGTAGATTTGTCAACCAGTTAATTAAGCGGAAACAATTGAACCAAATCACTACCTTATGAACTGGGGTTCAATCTGGGTGACAAGGATGTTGGAATCTCGATGGTATCCAAGTCGACAAGCGGTAGATAATGTCGATGCAGACATGCTTCAACCTACACAAACTACTTCCGTGAGTACTATGAAACACTGAATCTGAAGCAAAATGCTCTTATATCTCAGGTCCTTGAAGCATGGGAGCCTTAATGACAACCACTACAATGACAAGACAGTGATGCTGCGCTTGTTGGGTGGAAAAACAAAACAACGTTTGGCTCTCCTCTTCTCATTGGTTAAAACCAATCAAAGAACGTACACCACAGCTGTAAGTCTTTTATAGTCATTTTCAACACGACACAACGTGATGAAAAGACTGATTGATTAACAAAAGATGGAAGCAAGGCCTATAACGAAGACGGAACAGTTAAACAGTCTACAATCGGTAAATAT
>VOFH01002839.1_pt1 | contig 13376 bp, 14 predicted proteins | sample 5384091 | NCBI WGS metagenome assembly VOFH01 (sample SAMN12384727, study PRJNA508395) | human gut metagenome | isolation source: healthy gut G | host: Homo sapiens
TTTTCGTAAGCAGGCTCTAATTGCAAAGCCTCCATATTGCAAAAGTTCGATTGGTGTTCGGTTTTCAGGGTACATCCTGAATAGTTGGTGTTGATTGGGGTGAGGGTCCACCTGTTCCCCATACCGAACACAGAAGTTAAGCTCACTTCCGCCGACAATACTTACCGGGTGACTGGTCGGGAAGATAGGTAATGCCAACACAAAGGATCAGCGAAAGCTGGTCCTTTGATTTATCCATTGGTGCTGATTGGGATGCGGGTCCACCTGTTCCCATACCGAACACAGAAGTTAAGCGCATCTCCGCCGACGATACTTACCGGGTGACTGGTCGGGAAAATAGGTAGTGCCAATGCTTGAAAAAAGACCGTCTGATTTTCAGACGGTCTTTTTTTTATTCTTTGACGTTCAATTGCAGAACATCGGGTCTTGCATAGTGTCCGCAGCCGTCAAATTCCATGCGGCTGGCAGGAACCTTCTGCATGTCGAGGTCGGCGTAGATGATCGCTTCTTCATCCCAGACGGTCTCGCTCGCGTCATGTCCGAAGGGGTCAATGACGCAGCTGCCGCCGCGGCAGGCAATGCCCTGAAGGCGGGCAATTTCGTCCGCGCCGCTGCTTGTTTCGGGGTAATCCGAGCAGCGGAAGAACAGATCGGCGTTGATAAAGTAGCAGTGCGACTCAATGGCAATGTGCCGGATGGTGTGCTGCCATTCCGGATTGTCGTTGGTGTTGGGTGAAATGTAGATCGTAATGCCCTTTTCGTAGAGCGCCGCGCGCGCCAGCGGCATGTAGCTCTCCCAGCAGATCAGACTGCCAATCTTGCCCCATGGCGTGTCCATCACGGGAAAGAAATCGCATTGCGCATCACCCCAGACGAGGCGCTCGGCGCCGGTGGGCTTGAGCTTGCGGTGGTTGAGCGCCTGCCCTTGCGGGGAAATGAGCATGTTGGAGTTATAAAGCGTCGCGGTCTGCGCATCGCGCTCGGAATAGCCAAAGCTCAGATAAACGTCGAGCCGCTTTGCGCAGTCGATCAGCTGCTGCATTTCTGCGCCATCGGACAAGATCGAATTGTCGTAGTAGATCTTCCAGTCGGCGCGACCCGGTTCCTTGCGGCTGCCGACGGTGTAGCCGAAGGTCATGCCGTAGGGGTAGCCGGGGAGAAACAGCTCGGGAAATACAATCAGCTCCGCGCCGTTCTGCGCGGCTTCTTCGATCAGGCGGATTGCCTTTTCAAGACAAGCATCCTTGTCAAACATCACGGGCGCTGCCTGCACGATGGCAAGGCGGCAGTGAGAGTTCAGTTCCTTCATCCGCGCGCCATCAGCCGTCGTAGCCGTTGGGGTTGTTCTTCTGCCAGTTCCACGAATCGCGGCACATATCGGCAACGGTGCGCTTTGCGTGCCAGCCGAGAACCTGCTCTGCCTTCGCGGGGTCTGCGTAAACGGTGGCTAGGTCGCCCGCGCGGCGTTCGCCGATGATATACGGAACCTCCACGCCGTTGACCGAGGAGAAGGTGTTCACCATTTCCAGAACGCTTACGCCTTTGCCGGTGCCGAGGTTGAAGACTTCGCAGCCTGCGTGCGCTTCCGCATAGCCGAGCGCGGCAAGATGCCCTTCGGCAAGGTCCATGACGTGGATGTAGTCGCGCACGCCGGTGCCGTCGGGGGTATCGTAGGTGTCGCCGAAGATGGTCAGCTGCTTGAGCTTGCCGACCGCGACCTGTGTGATATAGGGCATGAGGTTATTCGGAATACCGTTCGGATTTTCACCGATCAGACCGGATTCATGCGCGCCGATCGGGTTAAAATAGCGAAGCAGGACCACATGCAGCTCGGGATTTGCCTTTGCCGCGTCCTTCAGAATTTCCTCGATCATGAACTTCGTCCAGCCGTAGGGATTCGAGCAATGCCCGGTGTCGGCGGACTCGGTGAGCGGTGCGGGCTGATCGCCGTAGACCGTCGCGGACGAAGAGAAGACGAATTCTTTGCAGCCGAATTCCTGCATGACTTCGAGAACGCTCAGGCAGGAATCGAGATTGTTGCGGTAATAGGCAAGCGGCAGGCGGACCGATTCGCCGACAGCCTTGAGCCCTGCAAAGTGAATGACGCCGGTGATGGAGCGCTCGGCAAAAATGTCGCGCAGCGCGCGCTTGTCACAGACATCAACATTGTAAAGCGCCGGGCGTTTGCCGGTGATTTTCTCGATGCGGTCGAGCACCTTCGGGGAACTGTTGGAGAAATTATCTGCCAGCACAACATCGACGCCTGCGTTCAGGCAGGCGACCGCCGTATGCGAGCCAATGAATCCGACGCCGCCGGTCAGTAAAATTGCCATAGTGGAAGAAACCTCCTGTATTGTGATTTCAACCGCAGTATAGCACGAGGGGGATATATTTGCAAGAGCAAGGCTTTTTGCGGTTTTTGCATATTTTTTTGGTATGCTGCCAGCCCCGCAGCAAGTGGCTTTTTTACTGGACCCGTGGTCCAGGGACCAGAGGTTGCGGTGTGCCAGCCTTCTTAGCTGCGCAAAGAAGAACGGCGTCGACCGTCAAGAAGAAGTTGCCCAAAGGAACCCCTTGGAAGGGGTTCCTCTGGACTCTTCCCGAAACAGAGGGACCGCGGTCCCTCTGGCACCCCGGGGCTGCCCGGTACAGAGATTTTCCCAGTTGGGCGTTGTTACGTACTTTTGAGCGCTCTCTGGTCGGGGGTACGACAGATTTGCTAGACCCGACGCGGCGCAAAGCAAATTTCCTCTGGAAATTTCTTTGCGCGGGCGGTGCATCTCTCGACTACGGCGGGGACCCCATCCCCACCGCAGTCCCCCCGCAAGAATTTTTGCAGAGCAAAAATGCCTTGCGGCGGCGAAAGACTGCCAAATCTGCTGCCCGGCAGTCTGATCGTTGTACGAACTGCAAACCAGGTTGCAATTGCAATCCAGAGCGAGAGTGCTGGCAAAAAAAACCGTAGAATGCGCTCGACCCATTGGTGGTTCGCGGGAGGGACAGGTATTTTGCCTAGAACCCCCTGCGCACAAGGGTCCGCAGACCCTTGTGTTATGTTGCGCGGCAAGCGCAACAAAAGCAATTTCTTCGCGGCGGCTCGACACCGCGCTTCTTTGCGCAGCTAAGAAGCGTGGGGTCGGAAAAATCGATTACCATGCTGGCAGGTCTCTGCATGATGGCATGAAGTATCATACCGCGTCGGTCTGCATCCCCGCATCCTATGTCAAGCAGGCGAAGGACTATGTCGGAGACAAGCTTCCCATCTGTACGGTCATCGGCTTTCCGAACGGCTACGACACAACGAAGGCAAAGTGCTTTGAAGCATCGGATGCGGTCGAAAACGGCGCGGACGAGGTCGACATGGTCATCAACATCGGCTGGGTCAAGGACAAGAAGTGGGACGCGCTGTTGGAAGAAATCAAAGCGGTCAAGGCGGCGTGCCACGGTAAGCTTCTGAAAGTCATCATTGAAACGTGCTTGCTGACCGACGACGAGAAGATCAAACTGTGCGAGATTGTATCAAACTCCGGCGCGGACTTCATCAAGACCTCCACCGGTTTTTCAACCGCCGGCGCAACGTTCCACGATGTGGAGCTGTTCGCCAGCCATGTCAAGCCAGGTGTGAAGATCAAGGCAGCAGGCGGCATTTCGTCTCTGGAGGACGCAGAAAAGTTCATCGAGCTCGGCGCGTCGAGACTCGGCACCAGCCGCGTCGTGAAGATCGTCAAGAAGATGGAAGCGGAAGCCTGAGCGTGAATACATTATAATATATAGTATATTGGAATCATAAAAACAAAGGAGAATGCACCATGGCAAATTATCCGACCCCGCACATTGACGCAAAGCCCGGCGATTTCGGTCAGACGGTGCTGATGCCCGGCGACCCGCTGCGCGCAAAGTTCATCGCGGAAAACTTCCTGCAGGACGCGGTTCTGGTCAACAATGTCCGCGGCATTCAGGGCTACACCGGAACCTACGGCGGCACGAAAATCTCCGTCATGGCATCCGGCATGGGCATGCCGTCGATCGGCATCTATTCCTGGGAGCTTTACACCGTGTTCGGCGTGGAGAACATCATGCGTATCGGCTCCACCGGCGCGCTGCAGGACTCGATCAAGCTGCGCGACATCGTCATCGGTCAGGGCGCCTGCACCGACTCCAACTGGGCGTCGCAGTACCATCTGGCAGGCACGTTTGCCCCGATTGCAGACTTCCACATGCTGGAGACCTGCGTCGAGACGGCTAAGGAAATGGGCGTTGCGTACCACGTCGGCAACATCCTGTCCTCCGACCGGTTCTACGGCGACGACGGCGATATGCCCGAGGGCTGGCAGGCAAATTACGGCTGGCAGAAGATGGGCGTTCTTGCCGTGGAGATGGAAGCGGCGGCGCTCTATATGAATGCGGCGCGGGCAAAGAAGCATGCGCTTGCCATCTGCACCGTCTCGGACCATATCCTTCATCATGAGGCAACGACTGCCGAGGAGCGGCAGAACGGCTTCACACAGATGATGGAGCTGGCACTCAGGACGGCTGTGAAACTGGAAAAATAAGCGAAGAGCGCCGCGTTTTTGCGGCGCTCTTTGACCCGAATGTGAAACCCGAAAGGATGAAATCAATGAAACGTATTTTTTTGATCGTTCTCGACTCCTGCGGCGTAGGCTATGAGCCGGACGCGGATAAGTTTGGGGACGTTGGCTCCGATACCCTGCGCCGGTGCGCGACCTCTGCGAAGTTTGACATGACAAATCTCGTCTCCATGGGACTGGGCAACCTCGACGGCATCGACTATCTGCCAAAGTGTGAAAAACCGGCGGCAGCGCTGGCAAGACTACAGGAGCGCTCGATGGGCAAGGACACGACGATCGGTCACTGGGAGATTGCGGGCGTCGTCTCGGAAAACCCGCTGCCGACCTACCCGAACGGCTTTCCGAAGGATGTGATCGACGAATTCTCCCGGCTGACGGGGCGCAAGGTTCTGTGCAACCTTCCCTATTCCGGCACCGACGTCATCCGTGACTACGGACGCGAGCAGGTAGAAACGGGCGCGCTGATTGTCTATACGTCTGCCGACTCCGTCTTCCAGATTGCCGCGCACGAGGACGTGGTTCCGCCCGAGCAGCTGTATGAATACTGCCGCATCGCAAGAAAGCTTCTGATGGGCGAGCACGGCGTGGGCCGAGTCATCGCCCGGCCCTTTACCGGCGAGTGGCCCTACACCAGAACGCCCAGACGGCACGATTTTTCCATCGAGCCGCCCAAAAAGACGGTGCTCGACGCGATTGTCGAGGCGGGCAAGGACATGATTGCCGTCGGCAAGATCCACGATATCTTTGCCGGACGCGGCATGACGGAGTTTACCTACACGACGGGAAACGCCGACGGTCTTTCCAAAACGCTTTCCTATGCGGATAAGGACTTCACGGGGCTTTGCTTCGTGAACCTCGTCGATTTCGACATGCTCTACGGACACCGCCGGAACATCGACGGCTACGCGCAGGCGCTGCACGAATTTGACCAGTGGCTGCCGGGCTTTTTGTCGAAGCTCGGGCAGGACGATCTGGTCATCGTCACGGCAGACCACGGCTGCGACCCCGGCTATCTCAAGCACACCGATCACACGCGCGAATATATCCCGATGATCGCGCTCGGAAAAGCCGTCAAGCCTGTGAATCTCGGCACGCGCGTCGGCTTCTGCGACATCGCGGCAACGGTCGCGGAGCTTCTGGACGTGCCCTATGAGACGCCGGGCAGGAGCTTTGCGAAGGAAATTGTGTAAGAACATGCTTGTTTGAAGGAGGAAGCTTCATGACCCCTGAAAAACTGGTATCGATGGCGTTAGAAGCCATGCAGCGCGCCTATGCGCCCTACTCGGGCTACAAGGTCGGCGCGGCGCTGCTGTGCAGGGACGGAAGCGTCGTGTGCGGCGCGAACATCGAAAACGCGGCATACGGTCCTTCCAACTGCGCCGAGCGCACGGCAATTTTTACCGCCGTGTTTGAAGGAAAGCGCGAGTTTGAAGCCATCGCCGTTGTGGGCGGCAAGGACGGGGTTGCGCGAGATTTTTCCCGCCCTGCGGCGTGTGCCGGCAGGTGATGCTGGAATTCTGCGACCCGGATTTTAAGATCTACATGGGAAAGCAGGACGGCACATACAAGACCGTAAAGCTCGCGGACTTCATGCCCTACGGCTTTCGCGCCAGCGAGTATATGAAAGAGCCGTAAAATTTCGGAAAGCTCCCCGTGGAACGGTAACTTCTTGTGATTTTGCCTTGATTTTACCGAGAAACTGTGCCATAATAGGCTAGCGGAAATTCCGCACACACAAAACATATTTGGAGGAACGAACATGAAAAAGATCCTTGCTCTGCTTCTGGCGGTAGTTATGGTTCTGGGCATGGTTGCCTGCGCATCGAAGACCGAAGCGCCCGCTGAGACCACGACCACCGAGCCCGCCGCCGAAACCACAACCGAAGAAACCAAGACCGAAGAGCCCGCCAAGGAAGAAGAGACTGCCACCGAAGAGCAGCCCGCCGAGGAAGGCGTCATCAAGAAGGTCGCGCTCGTGACCGACGTCGGCACCATCGACGACGAATCCTTCAACCAGGCAACCTGGCAGGGCGTCAAGGCGTACTGCGAAGCCAATGGCATCGAGTACACCTACTATCAGCCTACCGAGGACTCCACCGATGCACGCTGCATCTCCATTGATCAGGCGATCAAGGAAGGCGCGAATGTCGTCGTCATGCCCGGCTATCTGTTCGGCGGGTCCATCGTGCGCGAGCAGGAGAAGTACCCCGAGGTCTACTTCATCGCTGTCGACGTTGGCGCAGGCGATCTGACCGAGGACTACGCAACCTATTATGATCCTGCAAAGAACGTTGTCTGCGCAACGTTTGCCGAAGAGCAGGCCGGTTATCTGGCTGGCTACGCTGTCGTCATGGACGGCTACACCAAGCTCGGCTTCCTCGGCGGCATGGCAGTTCCCGCTGTTATCCGTTACGGCTACGGCTGGCTCCAGGGCGCGCGCGACGCTGCCAAGGAGCTCGGCGTGGAAGTTGAATGCAACTACACCTACGGCGGTCAGTTCTTCGGCGATGCCAACATCACCGCGAAGATGGAAGGCTGGTACGCAGGCGGCACCGAGATCGTCTTTGCCTGCGGCGGCGGCATCTACACCTCCGCTGTTGAAGCAGCCAACATCCATGGCGCAAAGGTCGTCGGCGTTGACGTCGACCAGAGCTACATCGATGCCTGCATTGTCACTTCCGCCATGAAGGGTCTGCAGAACGTCACCGAGACCATCCTCGGCGCTCTGGAAGCAGGCGAATGGGACGCTACCTACGGCGGCAAGTTCATCACCTACTCCCTGTCCGAGGGCGACTATGTCGGTATCCCGACTGCCGAATCCTCCTGGAGATTCAACAACTTCACCATGGAGCAGTATGAGGCTGTCCATGCCAAGCTGATGAGCGGCGAGATCGTTGTCGACAACAACTCCGACAACGTCAACCCCGAAATCGAAGGCATCACCGTCAACTACGTCGACTGATCGAAACCAAAAATCGCGGGTCTTCGGACCCGCGATTTTTTGTGCAGGGCTGCCCTTGCTTTTTCCGGCAAACCTGTTACTATAAAGAAAAAACAACTCAGGAGGAAAAACAATGATCGCTTTAGCCTGTGACCACGGCGCATTTGATCTCAAGCATGCCATCATGAAGCATCTGGACGAAAAGGGGCTTGCCTACAAGGACTTCGGCTGCTATGATAAAACCAGCTGCGACTATCCCGACTTTGCCGGTCCCGCCGCCAAAGCCGTCGCCTCCGGCGAATGCGACCGCGGCATCGTCGTCTGCACGACCGGCATCGGCGTGTCCATCACCGCCAATAAGGTCAAAGGCATCCGCTGCGCGCTGCTGTCCGACGTGATGTCCGCCCGCCTCACCCGCGAACACAACGACACCAACATGATGGCAATCGGCGCGGGCGTCACGGGCGAAATGCTCGCGCTCGAGATCGTCGACACCTGGCTGAATACCGAATTCTCCCACGCCGAACGCCACCAGCGCCGCATCGACAAAGTCATGGCGCTCGAAAACGAATAAGCCTTGACAAGTTCCGGCATTCGGCTATCATAAAAGAAAGAGACGATACCGATAAGCGGTTCGGCTCAAATGTGGTTACAAGATTTCAATAAACCTCAGAAACCGTCACTTTGCCGAGTGGCGGTTTCCGCGTCTCTTTACAATAATTGTGACCGTATAGGGTCCAATATGTAATGTGATTCGCATTGGCATGCACCTCCTTTCGGAAGTGTCAGCCGAACCGCCTACCGTGTATCGTATCGTCTCTCCTGCCCATACGGGCAGAATTGTTGTATAATAAAAAGCAGAATTTGTCAATGAACTGCGAAAGCCTCCCGATTTGGGAGGCTTTTTCTTGCATTTTTGGAAATCTTGTGCTATTGTAAAAATGGTGCTACCGATAAACGGCAAGCGGGCGGCCCCCAACGCGTTTCGCGGAGGGAAAACGTCTTTTTGCGCCCTCCGACAGAAAGAAAGGGGGGCAATGGATTATGGTCACATACTCGGACATGTTCCAGTTTTGCATGCTCATAGTCGCAGTTATTAGCCTCGTTGTCAAGGTTTGTAACAGCAAAAAGAAGTAACCGCCCGGTCTAGCAATCCAGCGGTTACTTCTTGTAACATATGTTGGGGAGCGCGCCCGTTTGCCGGTAGCACTTCCTTTATCTCAAGTATAAACCGGAATCTGCGGAATGTCAAGGTTTGTAACAGCAAAAAGAAGTAACCGCCCCATCTTCCCCAAGATAGCGGTTACTTCTTTGTAACAGCTGGGAGCTGCTCGTTTGCCGGTAGCACCCTCGTATTTTCAGTATAACCGATTTCCCAAAATGTCAAGGTCTGCAACAGCAAAAAGAAGGGCTGGCAATCCGGCGCTTTTTCTGCCGCGCCAGCAGAGGCGGCGGCGAATGTAACACGGGCGGGCGTTATGTTACAAGAACATTACAACTCCGGCGGGGCTCTTGACCTTTTGGTGCGGATGGATTATGATACAGCCAGATGATAGCGAGGGGGCTTTTGCCCGCTGGCAATCAAATTTAGACAGGAGGAAAACTCAATGAAGAACTTCAAAAAGGTTCTTGCGCTGGTTCTGGTTCTGGCTACCCTGCTGGGTCTGGCAACCATGGCTAGCGCAACTGAGTCAAGGACGCCGACAAGATCGCCGCTGATTACGACGAAGCTGTCAAGGTCCTTGATCTCATCGAAACCATGCAGGGCTACCCCAATGGGGAATTCCGGCCGACTGCAAACATCACCCGTGAAGAGGCTGCGAAGCTGATCGCGATCTTTGACAACAAGGATTCCGACATCAGCACCTACTACACCTCGATCAACCGTTTGCCGATGAAAAGGGCCGCTGGGGCGAGTCCTATGTTGGTTACGGCTACCGTGCAGGCATCATCGCCGGCATGAACGCCACCACCTTCGCTCCCACCGCGAACGTCACCGGCACCCAGTTCCTGAAGATGGCTCTGGTCACCCTGGGCTACGATCAGGAAGCAGAAGGCTTTGTCGGCTCGTCCTGGGCTGTCAACGTTCTGGCTCTGGCTCGTAAGCTCGACCTCATCGACGGTCTGGCTGACGGCTGGAAGCCCGAAGCTGACCTCACCCGTCAGGAAGCTGCTCAGATCCTTCTGAACACCCTGAAGGCTGACACTGTCGAGTACGCACAGGAAGCTAAGTCCGCGAACTGGAAGCCGACCGAGAACAAGGACGGCGTCTGGACCTTCGGCGGTAAGCTGTACCTGACCGTTGCTGGTGCTGTCAAGACCGGCAACAAGCTCTACAAGGACTTCAAGCTTGCAAAGGACGTTTCCTACGATGCATTCGAGCGTCCCTACACCAAGTGGACCTATGACGACGACAAGAGCGTCGAGCAGATGAAGGCCCCGAAGGCTACCTTCACCACCAAGTTCAACGCTTGCGAGCTCCTCGTTGCTCTGGGCGTCAAGGAAAACGACACCAAGACCAAGAAGGTCATTGCTGAGTACTATGTCAACGGCATGCTCATCGATGACGAAGAGATCACGCTGAAGCACACTACAAGCAAGTGCGAGCTCAAGACCGATAAGTACAAAGAGTACGGCGCACAGGGCACCCTGACGCAGGTATTCAAGATGGAGAACGATAAGAACGAGACTGTCTACCGTATCTGCTCCATCGACACCTGGCTGGGCAAGCTCGCAAAGGTCACCAAGACCACGACTTCCCGCGACAACCACAAGAAGGGCGAAGATCTGGTCCAGATCGTTCCGTTCACTGTCAGCAATGACGGCTTGGACAGCAAGCACAACTATTCCGACTACTGCAACGGTAACGATGAGTATGATCCCAAACAGTGTGGCTACTTCCAGACTGAGGAAGATGAAAAGACTGGCGTAGTTTACCTTCCTTATGACGAGCCCGCTGGTCTGGCGAAGGATGATTATGTCCTGTTCACCTACTCCTTCAAGAAGGACAAAGACGCCAAGGAAGATAACGTGGTTCTGGGCGTTCAGTCCGCTGACGTTGTCACCGCAAAGGAAGGCCGTCTGAACGGCTTCAAGTATGCGGACGTTGCTGACGATCCCTCCGAAACCCGCATTGGCGGCGAGTACGTCAAGGACGCTGCACACTTCCACCTCGGCTATGATGCCTCCAAGAACACTGCGAACTTCGGCACCAGGGGCTTCTTCTATGACGCTTACGGCAACGTGATCGGCATGAAGGACGCTGCGGATGTCTCCAAGTACGGCGTTATTGACAAGGCATGGATTGAGTACAGCAAGGGTGTTGCTTCCCTGCACGCCAACATTGTTGGTCTCGATGCAAAGGTCACTGAGGATGTCGTTGTTGCTTCCGTCAAATACGGCGATGTGGGCGATACGACAGTAGAGGACATCGTTCCGGATGCTCCCGAAGCTTTGAAGAAGCTGTATGAACTCACGGTGGCTGATTTCGTGAGCTACCTGCCCAACACGCAGAACTTCAAGAGCTTCTACATGGTCTATGACCTGCTTGGCAAGTTCGAAACCAATACCAAGGGCGAGTACACGCTGTCTCGCTTGGAGGATGATTACAATACCGGCTCTGGTGAAGTTACCTTCGTGAAGGGCAAGCCCGTTCTCAAGAGCGATGAGTTCACCAACGACATCAAGGTTACTGCTAACACCGAGTTCCTGGTTCGTACCGACGACGTCGGCACCGGCTCCTACGTTTCCTGGAAGGGTTACACCGGCTCGGATGTCAAGTCCGTGGTTGCACAGGGCTATGACATCGTGATGGATGACGACAACGAGTACGCAGAGGTTGTTTACCTGTACGACATCGTTGGCTTCAACGACGGCAAGTTCGTGGCTTACGTCCCGGCTAATGCTAACATCTGGCGTGAAGAGGTCACCGATGATGGCGACATCTACTACATCCTCGAGGCTTATGTCAACGGCGTCAAGACCGAGCTGAAGATCAGCGACACGGATAAGGATACCATTGACAGAGTGAATGGCACTGGCGATGGTGTTCATGGCAACTTCTTCGAGTTCCGTTACAGAGAGATCGGCGAGGTCAACACCGCTAAGCTCACTGAGAATCCGTACTTCAATCTGGCTACTCCGTACGAGGTTGCTTCCTACAAGGACGGCGTTCTTGAGCTTACCAGCGCATACGACAACGGTGAGACCATCATCGCTCTTGCGAAGGACTGCGTGATCTACTCCATCCAGAGCAACGGTACGGTTGCCAAGGAAGAGAAGGGTCTGGAGTACGCTGCGGATTACATCGATGCAGGCGACACCGTCTACATGGATTGGAACGACAAGAACGACGACGGCGAGGATCAGGTCTTTGCTCTCTACGTTGTTGAGAAGGACGACGACTAATCCGAACCTTTTCTAAGTTCAGATTGAACATCTCCTAAAAAAGTCCCCGGGGCGCAAGCCCCGGGGATTTTTCCTGCCTCTTGACAAAACCCCACCTCTATTTGGGAGGTGGGGTTGCTTTTTGCGGAAAAATGTGATACGGTGTGCATGGTGCTACCGATAAACGGCAAGCGGGCGGCTCCCCTCGCGTCAGCAGGGGGCTACACCTCTTTTTGTTGCCCCCTGACACAAAGGAAGGGGGGACACGGCTATGGTTACATACTCGGAATTGTTCCAGTTTTGTATTCTTCTGGTCAGTGTTATCAGCCTCGTTATCAAGGTCTGTAACAAAAAGAAGTAACCGCCCAATCCTAGCACGATTGCGGTTACTTCTTTACCGTATTCACTAGGGGAACTGCTCGTTTGCCGGTAGCACCCTTGTATCTATAGTATAAGCCCCTCTCCGGTGAAAGTCAAGGTCTGTAACAAAAAGAAGTAACCGCCCGGACTAGCAAACCAGCGGTTACTTCTTTTAAGTAATCATGGGGAGCATGCCCGTTTGCCGGTAGCACCCTTGTATCTATAGTATAGGCGCCCTACCGGCAAAAGTCAAGCCCTCCGCCGCGAGGATTTTACAGCATCACAAGCGCATAATCATAGACCTTACAGCTGTTTCCGGACAGGCTCAGCTTGAGCTGTGCCGTTTGCGCGCCTGCCGGAATGTCTGCGGTGTAGCGGCGGAGGGTGCAGCTTGCGCCGCCGGGAAGCGCATCCGGCTTGATCTGGGTTGCGTGAAGCAGAGAATATTCGCCGGCATCGAAGCGCAGCGAAGCCTCCGGGGCGGTGCCTGCGCTGTGCAGCAGCAGCTCAACGCGCGCTGCCTCCGCCGGGATGGGTGTTTCCTGCATGGTGACGCTGCCGGTGTTGTAAATCACGGGCGTAACGGAAAAAACAAGGCTCGACATCGAAACCGAGGTGCTCTTCGTAGACTCGATCCACAGCTTCATCGCATACCGCTTGTTCGGGTCGAGCAGCAGCTCGACCGGGAAATCCACGGGCTGATCGGCGCCGCTGCCGCGCGAAATGGTTCCCATTTGCGTTTCGAGAATCATTTCATCGCGTTCTGCGTCCCAGATCGACAGCTTAACCTGCGAGGCCTGCGACGTGCTGGACGAGTTGGCATGAAACTGAAGTTGAAGAAGAACGCAGGCTTGCATACGTAGGAATAACAAGGGCTAAAGAAAAGCTTTATATTACGAAGGCTAAAAGCAGAATGTTGTACGGCTCTACTAACTATTTCCATCAATCCAGATTTATCTCGAAATCCCCGAGAATTTACTGAACATCAGGCAGGAGACGGGATTCAGAGCAATGGCGGGACTCGATAGGGGCCGCAAAACACTCGCCGTATGTTGCTTCTGCAAGAGAACACCATATTGATCGCGGCTTCAGCGGTTCCG
>VOFH01003292.1_pt1 | contig 13368 bp, 18 predicted proteins | sample 5384091 | NCBI WGS metagenome assembly VOFH01 (sample SAMN12384727, study PRJNA508395) | human gut metagenome | isolation source: healthy gut G | host: Homo sapiens
TTCTGGCTCCTGTCCCCAATTCCATTCATCACTCATTTTCTGCTCCCTTCTATGTTCATAAACAGTGCTGCTGTTCACGTTGGAATCTGCAGCATTCTATAACATTTTCTTTTATTTATGATACAAGTTTAGCAAGCAATTGTGTTGAAAATGTGATAGATTCATTAAGAAAAGGTGACACGAAAAAAAGTGTCACCTTTCATAGCCACAGTCCCTGTTCACGAAGTGCATAACTGTAAAAACACTGAACAGTTACTCGTTTTTCCAATATTCACGGTTCATAGTACAAAACAGAATCACCTTTTTTCGGCAGCTTTTTATATCTTTTTCCAAGAAAATATCCCATATTTGAAGCCACTTTGCCCTGCCAGCAGGAACCAGCCAGATATGCCCTGTTTTTTATAAGATAAGCCAGGCTCTTTTTCACAAGGCGAAGTCCCTCTCCCTCTGATGGTACTCCCTCAAAAATCTCCCGGATGATCTGCCTGGGAAACACCCAGATCAAAATTCGGTGAAACTGCTGTCTGCATGAATAATTGTGTGAATGGATCACACAGGCATCTGCAGCATAGGCAATTCCATATCCCTGCTTTGCCATAGTTCCTGCATATCATGTCTTTCATTAAAATAGCTTTTTTACAAAACCGCCAATTTCCTCATAAATACTTTTCTTATAAGCTGCACACACATTGGAGCAAAAATAAGTTTTTTATTCCATATGCCAGTATCTTTCCCATTTTATGAAAAGTTTCCGGATAATTAAATCTTCTGGTGTATTTTTCCAGATAAGCACAGTCCTCCCGAGCCAGCTGTCTTGCGTAGGCAGCTCCAACTTGGAATTTTTCCTGCAGTGGACGAATCAGATTTCCAATCAGATTTCTGTCTGCCGGAACTGCGTCCTGCGTCATAAATACCATAATATCTGAATCAGACAGTCTTGCTCCCCGGCATCTGGTTCCACCGTGGTCAAAATCCGCCTTTTAAATGTACCACGCGTTCACTTTTGGAAATTTTTTCCCAGGCCGTGTTCCAGAATTTTCTCTTCTGTATTCATAACAAGAATTTTTTCCACTGGATAATTCTGTGGAAAAGAATCAACAACTTCTCAAATTCTTTTCCCCGGACGGTATGCAGGAATAATTACGTCAACTGTTTCCATAGTATCTCTCTTTCAGGCTCTGCACGAATAAATATACTTTTTGCAATATGGTAACACTGCTGGCAGAGCGCACATCCTTTTCGCGAAAAAGGGACCACTTCCTTTCGGATGGTCCTTTAAATTTTCCAATCATGGAATATTTATCTACCGATCAATATCCGCTTCATCTTCGAAACCGCCATCGCCGGGCTGTCTCCACTATAATCTCCGCCGCTGTAGTCTCCTCCATTATCGTAACTGCTTCCAGAATCACTTCCACTGTCATAACTGCCATCGCTATAATCGCCGCTATAGTCTCCACTCATAGTCGTTTCCGCTGTCATAGCTATTGTCATAGCTGTTGTTATCATAGCTATTGTCGTAATCGCTTCCACCATAATCGTTGTAATCATAGTTTCCGCTTCCGTCACCCTGCCATACAATATCAGAAGAATTTCCTGCTTCATTACTTGCAATCGGAGACTGGTCAACCAAGGTATCTGCACCGCCTACAAGCTCCAATGATCCGGGCATTCGCCTCCACGATGTTCTGTGACGGCTGGTAATTCTCGTCAGCACCATACAGAAACTTTATGAAGTTCCTTTACATTATCCTCCAGCGTGTCTGCAACAACCATGCTGGCCTTCTTCACATCCGCAAATTTGTACTTGGCTGGGAAACCGGTAGTATCCGCAATGTTATACCCCATCAGCGTCGGAATCAGGTTCAGAATCTCAGTCTTCGTGATGGATGTGGAAATCATAGGGAAATACCTCGTCCATAATATTGAAAATGGTGGTAATTCCTGCTGCCTTTGCTTTGTCAACCATCATTCCGATCACACGGCGCTGACGCTCAGTACGTCCCATATCAAGGCTTGCTGTATAACGGATACGACAGTAAGAAGTTGCCTGTACACCATTCAGATGGTATGTTCCAAGGATTTCCTCCTCGTTCTCCGGCTTGGGATCCGGCAGTTCTACTGGCGTGTAGCTCTTTGCCGGTCTCCTGGGAAGTTTCTATACAATAGTCATTCATAAACACCATTTCCGCATAGGAAGAGGAATATCAAGACCGCCAAGTGCATCTATTGCAGCTACCATTGCATTAAAATTAACAGTTACGTAATCCGTAATTTTCAGGTCAAAGCATGGTATTCAGCATGGAAATGGCCTGTTCGGACCGCCATATGCGTAAGCAGCATTTGCCTTGGTATAAGTATCATTTCCAATATCCAGAAGAGTATCACGATATACGGAAGCAAGTTTCACCTCTTTGGTATCATTATTAATACTTGCAATGATCATGGTATCACTGTTCTGTGCATCAAGCGCAGCATTCTTGGAGCGCTGGTCGATTCCGAAAAGTGCATAAGTTGTATAGCCAGACATCTGTGGTGCTGTCACATTCGTAACAATCTTGCTCTCATCCAGCTGAGGTGTCTCAATCTTGTTCAATCTGGAATCAATCTGTCCATACACATACAGCCCGCCAATAAACAGCAAAAGACAGATAATTTCCACAATAAACAAACAGTCCTTTTTTTTTTTACCAGGTTTGCCATTTTTTCTTTCCTTTTCTCAATACGCATTCTTATTAATGAATCCTTTAAAGATCGTCATAAACATTATCTTGATATCAAGCCCTACAGTCCAGTTCTCGATATAGTAAAGATCACACTCAATCCTCTTGCGGATGGAAGTGTCACCTCTGTATCCGTTTACCTGTGCCCATCCGGTCAGCCTGGGTCTTACCTGGTGCTTCACCATATATCTCGAATCTCTTCACGGAACTTTTCACAAAAATGGTCTCTCAGGTCTTGGCCCTACCAGACTCATATCTCCCTTTAAAATATTAAAAAGCTGGGGAAGTTCATCAAGGCTGGTTCTTCGCATAAATCTGCCGATTGCTGTAACCCTGGGATCATTTTTTACTGTCCAGGCTTTTCTTCTCCTCTGCCTCCGGCTGAATTTCCATAGAACGGAATTTATACATCCAGAAAGTCTGATTATGGAGACCAACACGTTCTGACGGTAGATCAGCGGTCCAGGTGATGTGAGCTTTATCAGCGCACACATAGTACCAGCATGATCGGCGACGCCACGAAAATGATTCAATAATGGAGCCACAGATATCCATTATTCTTTTTATCATGGCATTAAAAAAGTATTACTAAGTGGAACATAACGGATGTTGATCACCGGAAGTCCCAGTATATCTTCCGTATATGGTTTCGTAGGAATGATCTTATTATAATCCGGTATAAATTTTGTACGCACTCCTGATTTCTCAACAGCGCTACAATCTCCTCCAGTCGGTAATATTCACTTAATCCCAGTGTAATCGCAATCTCGTCAAGCCTGTTCTCCGGCAGGATCACGTTTAGATTGGCAATTCTTCCGATCACCTTTGACGCGCTTTATACATGGGTACTGCGGCGGTAATATTGTCATCCAGAATTCCTCTTACCACATATCCCCACTGAGGGTTCTGCTGAATGCGGTCAATATATTCCTCTGCTGCGCGGCTGTACCCAACCAGCACTACCTGTTTCTGGTTCAGTCCTTTCTTTCGCATTTGCGCAGGCTGTAGAAAATGAACATTCTTGCTCCCCACTTGCCACAATGCAGATTCCATAAAACATATACAGTACAGAACGGGAAATATCGCCTTCTTCAATGGTATACAAAATAAATGTAGTGATCAGAATACCAAAGAGAATTGGCTTTTACAATATTAGCCAATACAAGCCGACGCCTTCCTGCATCCGCATTGGTTCATACAGTGAAAACGCATGATACAACAGAATATATGCCGGCAGGATAAATACCAGTGCAGACATATACTGCTGGAAGCTTCTGGCCCGGACGGCATTTGCTGCAAAAGGTCCGATAAATCTCAGCGCCCAGGCAAACAATAAGATAACGTAATTACACAGGCATCTATAACGACATGGAGCCGACTGAAGTTCTTCTGATTATCTTTAATCAATCTTTTTGCCACCTCTGCCCTTCTTCACATGTTGCTGGGTCTGTCACCACAGCAATTACAAACCTGTTCCTGCTGCGCGTTTCATCCACATCTCACGCTTTAAAAATTTATGGTCTGTGACTTTCTCTATCTTATAATAAAACAGAATTGCAATAAATTCTTCATACATTAATGTGAAAAATTCGAAAAATAACCACTTCTGCACAAACTTTTTATACCATAAATCTGTAAATTATATTTCCACCACAGTTCCAGCTGGATTCTGGCGTATCTTCCAAGATTTCTCAGGTATTTTTTTATTTCTATGACTGATCTGGAACCCATTTTTGATTCTGCCACATACTCCTTTCCCATTCCCTTCTGGAAAAAACAGGATCTTCATGCCAAAGCCCGGCACCAGAAAGGAAGATTCAAAATAATCTGAAGAACCGGCATATTTTTGTATATCAGATAAATATTATTTCTGGAAGAATACCGGATCTTGAACTGATTATATCTGGATCCGCTTGTTCCGCTGCCTACATGATAGACCAGTGCAGCTGGGCATACCAGTTTCTCATATCCAAAGATCCTGGCACGATAGCCCACATCAATATCTTCCAGATATGCAAAATGCTCTTCATCAAAATATCCGATTTTCTCAAAAACCTTCTTACGGTAAATAGCTGCGCCAGCGCATGAAGCAAATATCCGCCCTTCCTTCTCAAAGGAATGAATATCTTTCCTTTGCCCCCGGCATATGCCCAGCCAAGAACAGAATAATAATTTCCCTGCATCATCCAGTTTATTCCGGTCATGATAACAGATCATCCTTGCACTGCAGGAGAATGCCTTCTTATGACGCTTTATAGCTGCCAGCATTTCTCCCACAAAATTCTTATCTACTTCTGTATCGTTATTCAAAAGGAGCACATAAGGTGTCCGTGATGCATAAATCCCCTCATTTACAGCTCTTGAAAAGCCGAAATTATCTGGCAGCTCCACAATGTGTACCCAGGGAAAGTTCCCCATTACAAAGGCAACGCTTCCATCTGAGGATCCATTGTCCACCAGAATGGTCTCAAAATTCTGAAACGCCTGCTGCTCCAGGCTTGAAAGCACACCCTCCAGATATGCCATCCCATTATAATTGGGAATAATGACTGATACTTCCTGCATAATGTCTTCTTAATCTTCCTCCTTTTGCCGGTCATTTTGAAGTGGTCTTAAAGAATAATTCCACTTGGTCAGGGAAAGATTCTTATTATAATTGGGATCACCGTTCTTCAGAATATCGATCCAGTTACATCTCATATATTCGATTTCCCGCTGGAAAACGTCTGACTTTCACCTCATTGTTCTCTGCTCCGTGGGTCTTGGATTCCATGGTAAAGCCTTGCATAAGGATCATAAACCACCAGATAACCTGCTTTCTGTAGTCTTCAGGCACAGATCCACATCGTTAAAGGCGACTGCAAGTTCTTCTGTGAAGCCGCCCACTTTTTCAAAAGCACTGCGCTTCATCATCATACAGGCTGCAGTTTACAGCGCTCATATCCTGTAAAATAGACGCCTTGTGGAGATATCCGGTACGATCCGCAGGCATATCCACAAACATATGACCTGCAATTCCACCAATTCCGATCACACAGCCTGCGTGCTGGATGGTATTGTCCGGATAGATCAGTTTCACACCTACTGCTCCCACTTCTCTTCGCTGACACACACCCAGCATTTCTCCCATCCAGTCCTCTGTAATGACCGTTACATCATTATTCAGAAAAAAGGAGATATTCACCTCTGGCATTTTTAACCCCAAAGTTGTTGATCGCGGAATAGTTGAATTCCTTTTTCCAGCAGATCAGATGGATCCTGGGATCCTCTGAAATCTTCCTGTAATAATCAAAATCTCATCTGTAGTGCTGTTATTCTCCACGATAATGATCTCATAATTGTCGTAGAGTGTGTTCTTCTTAATAGATTCCAGGCATTTCTCCAGAGTTTCCTTTCTCGTCTTTATTGGGAATGATAATGGAAACAAGCGGATGTCCCTGTACCGGTATTTCACTCTGTAAAATCCAAGATCAGGAGTATGGCTTACAGTGCCTTTTACTCCAGTCCTTTCAAGATGTGCCTCGATAGCGCGTTTGCCTGCTTCAAAAAGCGTACATCTTACTTGGGGGATTATCAGCAGTAGATGCCTTGTGGGTACGCCAATGGTACAAAATCTCCGGTACATGCACCACTTCCTGGCTTTTTTCCACACAACGGAAAATAAAATCATAGTCCTGTGTCCGTCAAATTCCCTGCGGAATCCGCCCACTTCTTCTACAAGCTGCCGCACAACAAAAAGTGACAGATATAGTTATTGGAACGAAGCAGATCAATATTAAAATCCGGCTTCAGGTGCGGCTGAAAATGCTCGTCCAGTTCAGCAGTCACTTTATCCTCATCTGTGTATACTGCATCCCCGTGCTCATGCTGGTTCAGTGCATTCACAACCTCGTAAAGAGCATTTGGCGCAAGAAGATCATCATGATCCAGAAGCCCCACAAATTCTCCCTTTGCCATGGCAAATGCAGCATTGGTGTTCTCTGCAATCCCTTTATTCTCAGTGAGCTCCTGCCAGCGTACTCTCCTGTCCCTGCTGCTGTATTCTTCCAGCACTTTTCTCATGGACTGATCTTCCGGACTTCCATTGGCAATGCAAAGCTCCCCAGTCCTCATAGGTCTGTGCTTCCAGTGAATCGATCATCTGCCGCAAAAATAATTCCGGAGTACGATAAGCCGGAACTACCACGCTGATAAGAGGTGCGTAAGCAAATTTTTTTCTTTCTTTGTTTGTCAAGGACCGTCTGGTCCGGCACATACGCCGCGTACCAGGGACCATAAGGGATCTCCTCCGGCTCAAAGCGCTCGTGCAGCCGTATCCAGAACTCCCTGGGACCATAATGTTTCAGATACAAAAGTCCCTTCTGGATCATGTAAGGAGATAATTTTTGAAGAAACGAGACCACTGGATCCGTCCCTCTGATCCGTTTTTATCGCTCATATTAAAATCCTTTGCTTTTATAATGACCCTATTTTAACATTGAAGAAACAATTTTGCAAGGAAGCTGTAAAAGAAAGGTTGAATTGAACCACATTTTAGGATATGATTATATTTGTATTATATTTTTTCTATTTTACAGGAAAATATACTATATGTTATACTTGCAGCAGAATTGTATCTGCACTGTCCAGAAAGAGTGTTACCATGTTGTTCACAGACAGCACTGCAGATACCCTTATTTTAATACAGGAGTTCATTATACTATGAAAAGCGAAAGATAACCTCAGTTTTTCTGGCTCTTGGTCTTTTTGCATCTTCTTTTTCCAGGTTCCCATATCTGCAGAAGAGGCAGACCAGAGTGCAGCAGTTGAAGCATCAGGTACCATATCTACCAATTCCATTTCCGGATGGCCCCAGGCTTCCGATATTTCTTCTGAAGCGGCTGTAGTCATGGAGAATACCACCAATACCATTCTCTATTCCAAGAATGCAGACGAAGTACTTTTCCCTGGAAGTACAGTCAAGATCATGACCTGTCTTCTGGCTCTTGAGAATACACAGCTCACAGATGAGGTTACCATGACCGCCACCGGGTTTCCGGTGTCACAGACGGTGGTGCCAGTATTTCCTCACAGGTTGACGAGGTCTTCACTGTAGAGCAGTGCCTGTATGCCATTATGGTTGCCTCTGCTAATGATATTGCACTGCAGATTGCAGAGCATGTAGGCGGTTCTGTAGACGGCTTTGTCCAGCAGATGAATAGCAGGGCACAGGAGCTTGGATACCAATACCGTATTCACGAATCCGGACTTCCGGATGACAACCAGCACACTACAGCCCACGACATGGCGCTGATCATGCAAGCTGCCATCCAGAATGAGTCTTTCAGAACCATCGCAGCAGCCACCAGCTACACGATCCCTGCCACCAATAAAGCGGCAGCCCGTAACCTGACCAAATTCACCATGACAGATACTGGCAGCACTGGATTTTACGAAGGATGTATCGGCGGTAAGGAAGGTTATACGGAAGCCTCCGGAAGTACACTGGTATGTGCAGCCCAACGAAATGGCATGACTCTGATCAGCGTAGTCCTGAAAGGTGCTTCCGGTCAGACAGCTCCTGATGCAGCCTCTATTCTCATTATGGATTCGATCAGTTTGTAACTTTATCCCTTGGAGACAGCGATTTCAGCATTATCTCCGGCGGTGACGTAGTAGTTCCAGCCGGCACCGGTGCCGATAGCCTTACCACAGAAGATTCCCAGAACGGCGACCAGATTGACTGCACCTACCTTTTTAACGGCACTTCTGTGGGATCTGCAGTCCTTGAAGTTGTTCAGTTCGATAATGATGATACTGCTTCCGTCCAGGAAGGTCAGCAGCACATGCAGGCGGCCAAGGACTTCTCGATAATCACACTGAAATTCCGTATTTTGTAATTGCCGGTGTATTCTTATTTCTTCTGATTCCTTTTTTGATCTGGAGGATCGTGAAAATCGTAAAATCCTAATAAAAAAGCCCAGTCAGGACAGGGTATCTTCCTCTCCGACTGGGTTTTTATATTAGTTCTGCATCAAACTATTTCATCCTTCTTCTCATACGCCATCCTGAATGCACAATCCCTCTCACAATACTCAGATTCGGATTGTAATACGGATCACCCTTTTTCAGAAAATCTCCGTAACGTTCCGGAAATGATCCACTCTTTCTGAAGACGCGCCTTTTTCTCCGGGCGTATTCTCCAGTCCGCGTGACTTAGATTCATAATGGTACAGGCAGGCCTCCGGAGTAAATACAACCAATTTACTAAGTGCCCTTGCCCTAAGACAGAAGTCAATATCATTCAGTCCCACTGCAAAGCTTTCATCCAGCCCATGAAGTTCTCAAAACGCTTCGCTTCACCATCAGACAGGCGCCTGTTACTGCACTCTCATCCTGTGTAGTTGCCAGTCTCCACAAATATCCTGTGGCATATCTGTCATATCCGGTAAGAATATGTCCTGCAAAACCTGCGATTCCTACCACGACACCAGCATGCTGAACCGTATTATCCGGGTAAAGGAGCTTGGCACCTACAATGCCCACATCCTCTCTCTGGCAATAGCCCATCATGTTCTCCAGCCACTCTGGAGTAATAACCTCTGTATCATTATTCAACAGAAGTAAATAAATCTCCATCCGCATTTTTGCACCAAAATTGTTGATTGCTGAATAGTTGAAGGGACCATCCCATGTAATCCACTTTTGCCTGAGGATACCGCTTCAAGTTCCTCATAATAGAGTGGAAGGCATCCTTCTCACTGTTATTCTCAAGTTACGATAATCTGATATTTTTCCAGGTGCTCTCTCTCAGAATGGAAGTCACACATTTATTCAGATCCTCTGTAGCGATCCTTATTCGGAATCAGAATTGATACCTTTCGGGTCACCCTCTATAACAAAACGGGTTCTAGAAAACGACCGGGCATCCAGTGTATTCCACCTCTGCCTTAATTCCCATGCGCTCATAATGCCCTGCAAGTGCCTTTTCTCCTGCGGATCACTGCGTATATTTGTCATCCGGATTTCCCGTGGAACCCCTCATGGCTTCTCAGTGATACAGAATTTTGGGAATATGGCGATTTTTTCACTGTCTGTATGTCTGTGCAGCGAAGCAGAAAATCAAAGTCCCGAGAACCGTCATATTTCTGGCCGCAGAAGTCCTGTTCGGTCGAGTAGTTGTTCTCTTTACAACCACCAGATTGACATAATTTACGCAGCACAGATAATCAGGGTTAAAACTGGCTTAAATGAGGGAAAGCCGATTTTCTTATATCAATAATATCCTCATCAGAATAAATAAGATCCGCCTGATGCTGTGAGATTCCTTTGCCATCTGATAAAAGCTTCCTCTGCCAGGGTATCATCATGATCTGCAAATGCAATATAATTTCCAGTGGCAATTCCATTAGCAGCATTTGTATTGTCTGAAATTCTGCAGCTGTTTGTCATTGAAAACAACTTTGATCCCTGATCCTTTTTCTGATACTCTTCCAGAATACTGCCGGATTGGAGAATCTGCTCCACTTCCATCTGAAAGACAAAGTTCCCAGTTGCTGTATGTCTGCGCTAGTCACAGAATCCACAAGAGCCTTCAAAAGATACTTATCCGTCTTATAGAGGAACCACAAGGCTAAACTTAATGTTCTCCCGAAAAACAGTCTTTCTCTGCTGATTCAGTTCTTTCTTAGTAACCCTGTTCTCCTTCAACCAGGTCTGGTAAAGACCGTCTCCCTTGCTCAACGCTTCCAGTTTGATCAGAGACTTCCGGATCACAGTATGAATGCCATTGGAACGATAATTCTCCATTGCCTTTTTCGAATAAGGCTGGCTTTTTTAGCAAAGCGTTAAACCCTTTGAAATACCAATCTGGTAGACTGCCTTTTTTTCCGTTCTCATCCTTTGCAACAAAGATAAGCCTTCTTTCCAGGATACATTTCTGCTGATATGGAATCGCAATCCTTATTCACTTCGCATTCCCGAAACATTTCTGCCACGTCCATTCGGGTATTCCGCTTGAGGTTATTTTCACAGGCTTTTATTTTCATCATATACCGCAGGAAACCGGTGTAGTTCACTGCCTAGCCGGCAAGGATAACTTCTGCTGTTCTGACTATAGATTCCCCATCAACAAAAAAGCTGAGGTTTTTCCCTGTTTCTCATAAGATCCGGGTTTTCATCTTATACCAGAAGAAACGCTCCTTTCCATTAACAGCGTACACCGAAGTTTTTTGTAATTCTGCAGATTTTCAGGCAGGGTAACTAATACCTCCACCCATTTGCCTCCTGGATTTTTCGTCTCCACAGCCCTCATAAATCTGGTCATCACAGTAATCGAGGTTTGTCTCAGAAGGAAGGCGGATACCATCCAGATAACACTCGATATCTGCTTCCTTTGAAACCCTTCCTGTGATCATATATTTTAATTATCATTCAAAAGAAAACCGTTCTTTTTCAACCAGCATTACCTTTTGATTCATTCTATTCCTTTCTTTGCAGAAGATTCCCGACCATTTTTCAGACGGCCCACTGCTTCTCTCGCCCGCTCTCCAAGCACTCCTTTAAGACTGTGACTTCTCACCTCAAAGGGAACAGATCTCATTCAGCATATCTTCCTTTTGCCTCATCAATCTCCAGATTCAGTGTAAGATTCTTAGCACCTTGAACCTCTATATCTACAATACAGGGGATCAAACCGCGAAAGGAAGGCCCAGCTGCCCTGATTGTTCCTTCTGGTGTCAGAACCCCATCCAGGGAAGCAGGCATCCTGTCAAAGCGATTGCTGCAAGATGTACCGTACACGGATGATCACCTGGATCAATTCTAATAAACCTGCAGCTTTTTCGGCAGATTCAAAGGTGCATTTTACCTTTCCGGCCATAATAGGTCTTTTTACAGAACTTGCTTCGGAATACATACCTCTTTGTTCTGCGAAAATATACCTGCAGCGGTCCCAGATTACTCGGGACAAATATTCCACCCTGGAGTCATTGTGGCATACATCTCCCTCATAGGACATGCATGCCTGTAATATATACAAAACCGCTTTCCATTCTGGAAAAACTGGTTCTCATCACTTCTGAAATACCAAATTTCTCATAAATCCGGCTGCATTCAGCACTTCACGCACTTTGCGTCTGTATATAATGGATGATCCATTACAGTACAAATTCACAGGGAACAGGAAACTCAAATATTAAATTCATAGTCCAGAAGCGTATATGGACTGGTCATTACAACATTGTCAGATCATATCAATATTTGTAACATCTGTACATGTCAGTCCGCCGGGCATAGGCATGCCGAAAACATTTTGAATTCCTCAGTTATTGTGAACGGCTAACTTTTTTAACTTCTGTACATTTTCCAGATATTTGTGAAAATTTTTCTCAGCTTTTCCTTTTCTCCCTTTCCCAGCAGATCATCAGATATTCTGCAAAGATTCTCCTGTTCCGATACTCAAAATAGCACAGTCTTTAAGCTATCTCGCACTTGTTGCTCAGAAACTGAGACTTTTTATATCTGATCAAGCTTGGAGTTCCATTTTTCATACGAAGAACATGTTCTTTTCTTCGGATACAGCCATTTTCTCCAGCCATCTTTTCCCATCTTCTTCCACAATGTCAGTGCGAATTGCGAAGAACGGCTTCTTTCATTGGAATATTTACTGAAAATAATCTCTTTCATTTGTTTTCCTTTTCTTTCCAATCACCAGGAATGAATTGGAAAATTCACTGAAAAGTCCCATCAGTGAGGAATCGTATACTTTCCCTCATTGAACAATTGTATTCTGTTACGGTCAAAATTACAGAAATTATCGAAGCTCGCCTTTCTTCGGCAGACGCTTGTCTGAATAAATAGTCATCGGGAATTTATAATCGGATATGGATAATAGAAAGTGGTCTTAAATTCACCAGTCTGGTCAATAATATCAGACAGTTCCTTTCTGGAAAAAGTCCGCACACTTCTGGTATCCGGATAGTTCTCAGTCCTTTCAAAATATTTTCCCACATGATCTTCGGCAGCCTGGCCCAGTATTTCAGGCCAAGCCGGTTCTCAATCGCGATCACGATTCTGCCGAAATTTTCAGATGGCAGGGCAATGCGTGGAGCATTTCCACATAGGCTGTGCTGTCCCGATATAGCCCTGGGAATATTCAAACACACCGATCCAGGGGGTAATGTAATGCTGTTTTTCTCAGTAAACTACTCTCCACATCTTGGAAAATTTCCTACCATAATTTTCACATTATCGCATTCGCGATTTCGATATGCATTGATGGTGCTGCGCATTTTTCGACAGATCGATACAGGTGACGCACGGCTTTTCGCGCGAGAACTCCTGTGATCGGTCACAGCGGACGATTTCCAAAACTTTCTGTTCTTTTGTGATAGAGGAAGCCACTCCAGAATGTTCTGGCGAATATGTGAAAAATGATAAGATGACCATTGTTTCGTTCATAGATCAACTGGTTGGTTCCTTCTCACGATAATTTTCGCAAATTTCAGAGTTCTTCTTCCACAGGACCATCGCTGTACAGATCCTCGCCTGGGTAATATTCTGTCTAATGTTACGTTTCCGATTTTTTTCCTGCATATTTTATTATTCCTCTATCCACACTTTGGAATTCATATCGTAGAATCAACTGTATTTTGGAAGAAACCTT
>VOFH01004384.1_pt1 | contig 13349 bp, 19 predicted proteins | sample 5384091 | NCBI WGS metagenome assembly VOFH01 (sample SAMN12384727, study PRJNA508395) | human gut metagenome | isolation source: healthy gut G | host: Homo sapiens
ATCCGGTCATTGATCTCGCAGGCCACAGAGTCTGCCATATTATGCTCCACCAGAGGACGCAGGGCATACATCGGCGTGATCCCATCCCCACCGGCCTCTTTTACATAATTATTCCGTATCTGCATATTTTCATGTCCATAGTTCAGAAAAACGGCTTCCGTAAGCTCTGCCCCCGGAACTTATCATGGGCATAGGTATAGCCTGCTGCAATTCCCCAGCGGCTGACCCGGTGCACGAAGCATCCTTCAATAACGATATCCCGATACCGTGCCACACCCGTCAGTTCCTCACATTCCGGACGGAGCGCTGTCATATAGATCCCACCGTTGTTCATGTGTTTATCGTAGACATTCCCATGGACATCATGGATCCACAGATTCCTAAGTGTGATGCCGCCCCGCACCCCTTTGTCCTTAGCCACCACAGCCACACCGGTACGGTTCATTTTCTCACCCAGACTATAACGCTCTCCCGGGATCATGCTGCCTTCATTCGTGATCTTCCTCGACCACAATATGCTCCGCATCGTACAAAAGCACTGCGGAAGATACATAGCCGTGATACACATGCGTAGGTGCATCCAGCGGGGTCCCATAATCCTGATACCAGATCCCCTGTCCGCAGGCATCGATCCGCGGCGGTGCATCTGCTGTGCCGTACGCTCCGATCACGATCGGTGCCTCTTTCGTACCGCTGTCTGTCACATGCAGATATTGTCCGTAAAATACACTGCCCCCGCTCCAGCAGGACACGGTCGCCCGGCTGCAGGTGTCTTCGATTGACAGCAGACAGACTGGCAAACGCCGTACTGCATGTGCGTCCGTCATTTTCATCACTGCCTGTTCTCTGACTCACATAATATGTCGCAGATAAGCTTGTCATATGCATCCTCCCGTAACCGTTTCTCAATGATCTGTGACACCTCCTCATAGGTAAAATAATCCCCATGATAGCGTCCGAACAGATCTCTGTTCTGTTCGTAAAAATCCCGTTTCTCCTGCTCCGTGAAATCCGGGCAGAAGCCACCTTCCCGGACCTTCTCACACGGCTGCACAAAATCCAGCTTCAGGCGGGTCAGCTCATATTGCAGATACGCCGGTGCGGAAAAATAATGCGGTCCGTAGAACCGCTGTCCTTCCTGTTCCATTCTCCGCAGCTCTTTCATTGTGCTTCTGTCGTCGGGTCTCCAGACCCTCCATGGTGGGATCCTCGATCAGGCCCATTCTATGCGCCAAAGGAAGGCTCCTGAGCCTTCCTGATATGCGCCTGTGTCATAGTTTCCTGTTTTGGCATTTTCTGTTGCATTATTTCACTGCTCCCGTAATTCCATTTGCAAAGCTCTTCTGTAAACACAGGAAGATGATCGCTGTAGGAAGTGTACAGATCAATACTCCCAGCATCAGCATACCATAATCCACACTGTATCCACTCTTCAGATTGGCTACTAACATCGGCATGGTGATCGCCTTGCTGTCCTGTAAAATGATCGTTGGCCACAGATAATTGTTCCACGCATTCATAAATGTAACCGTCATCGCCGCTCCATAGGTAGATTTCATCACCGGGATGAACATCCGGAAGAAAATCTGTATTTTCGCTCAGACCTTCCAGTCTGGCAGCCTCGATAATATCATGAGGGAAAGAACGTGCCGCCTGCCGGAAAAGCATGATCATAAACGGAGTTGAGATGGATGGCAGTGCCAGTGCGATCCAGGTATTTACCAGCTTCCAGGAGGTAAACATCTTGAACAGGGGATCATGATCGCTACGAACGGAAGCATCATTGCCAGCAGCAGGATACTCATCAGAATGTCCTTGCCCTTATCATGATAGATCTCAAATCCATAACCGGCAATGGAACAGATCAGCAGTGTCACAACCGTGATCACGATCGCATTGCGGAAGGAGTTAAACATCGCAAGTCCCAGATTCTGCATGTCGACCAGGGTCTTGAAATTCTCGATCATATAGGTACCCGGGATCAAGCCGTCCTCTTACCACATCAATACTCTGGTTAGTCGCGCCGCACAGCATATAATACAGTGGAAATGCCGACAGAAAACTTGCTATCACTAAGATCGTGTAGGAAATTATTTGTTTGAATTTAGTCACGTTTGTCACCCACCTTCATCTGAATTGCAGACAGAACCGCTACCATCACAAGTATGCATACAGACAACGCTGCCGCATAATTAAATTTCGGTGTCTCCACAAAGGAGATATTGTAGATGTAATGCGCCAATGTCATTGTAGATTTTCCGGGACCGCCTGCTGTCAGGTTCATAGACTCATCGAACAGCTGCAGTGTTCCCGAAGTAGACATGATCGCCGTCATCAGAATGGTCGGCTTTAACAACGGTATCGTGATCTTCATAAACTGCTGGAACGGTGTCGCTCCGTCGATGTAGCTTGCCTCATATACAGAATAATCAATATTCTGTAATCCTGCCAGATAGAATACCATATTATATCCGGTCCATCTCCAGATCAGTGCGATCACGATGACCCAGCGCGCCGGCCATGTACTCTGGAACCAGTCCACAGAAGACAGTCCGATGGCCATCAGCACTCTGTTGACCACTCCATCCGGAGCAAACAATGACTTAAATATCATGGAATAAGATACCAGTGACGTTGCACACGGAAGAAAGATCAAAGTGCGGAAAATACCTTTCCCTTTTATCTTAGGATTATTCAGCAGCTGCGCCAGCATCAGTGCGAGCACAAGCATGATCGGTACCTGAATCACAAAATAAAAGAAGGTATTGAACAAGCATTGCTGGAAGGTTTTATCCTTGAAGATCCTGGCATAATTCGCTACACCATTAAAGACTCCTCCTGTCTTCCGGAAAGAAAGAAGGATGGCCTGTGACATCGGATAGAAACAAAATACAAATATTAAAATCGATGCCGGGAGCAGGAATGCCCATCCGGTCAGATTATGCCTTTTTTCCAAACTTAGTTTTGCTTTCTTCTTTTCCATGTTTCTCTCCTACAACAGTACCGGTAACGCACTGCTGCACCCCCGGTACTATCCAGTTTCCATACTCTGGTGATTATTCGGCGATATTAAACTCTACGGTATCCTGAGCGTTTTTGATCTCTGTATCGATATCAGCGTTCTTCTGGACAACGTTGGTGATTGCATCTGTTAATGCACTTCTGATGTCAGAGTAGTATGCACCGTAGTCAATTCCGGGAACATGTCCGGCGAACTCTACGATATCCTTGTACACTGCCTGACCGCCGTAGAACTCATTGCCATCATTATAGGTCTCAGACTGTGCTGCGGGCAGGTAACTTGCGATTGCTCCTGCATTTTACCAGCAGATCATCGTATAAATCTACATCAGCACCAAAGGTAGCGTTCAGGAAATCAAATGCCAGTTCAGTGTTCTTGCAATTAGAGGATACTGCCCAGCTGGCACCACCGCAGTTAGCGTAGTTGGTTGCACCTTCTACATCATCTAACTTAGGCATATTTACGATCGCCCACTTGCCAGACTGATCTTCTGCTGCCTGAATAGAAGACATGATCCAGCATCCCTGAATAACACCTGCTGCAGTACCCTTTGTTCATGGAAGCGATATACTGATCCCAGTCGGTATAATCTGCCATGATTCCTTCATCGATCAGCTGCTTATAGGTCTCGATTGCTTTCTTCAGTGCTGCGTTGTCAACCAGTGTCACCTCTCCATCCACCATGGGAGATGCGCCTGCAGACTGCAGCATCTCAATTACGATCTCTGAACCGCCTGAGCTTGTCAGCATCGGAACATCATTCGCAGCCATTACCTTCTTGGACAGCTCCATGAACTCAGACCAGGTTGTGTCCTTGAAATCTTCAACGGTAAGACCGGCAGCCTCTACCATATCGGAACGGATCGCCATGATGGTAGCACCATTATCAAAAGGAATACCATAATGTGTTCCATCTACAGTGGAGTCAGCCAGCTTACCCATAGAGAACTGGGAGAAATCAATTCCGCAGTCATCCAGTGCTGTGAAGATTCCGGGATAATTGGTTGCATTTTTGTGGAAGGAATAATCCTGCATCAGGAAGATATCAGGTAAAGTGCTGTAATCACCGGCTTCAGCTGCTGTGATCAGAGCAGTCTCGATATCGCTATATACCTTCTCCTGAATGTCTAACTTGAAGTTAGGATGATCCACCTGATATGCCTTCTCTGCCTGCTTCATTGCATAGACATTGAAGTTAGGATCCCAGCACCATACGGTCAGTGTCTCGTCTTCTGCGGAAGCAGTCGTTTCTGCTGCTGCCTCTGTTTCCTTGGATGCCTCGCTGGGTGCTGCGCTCTGCGCATCATTGCCGGCAGGCTTGCTGCCACAGCCGGTCAGCATGGACATAGCCATTGCCGCTACTAAGAGCACGCTTAATACTTTCTTTTTCATCTTAAATAACCTCCTTATACTTGTAAAGTACTACCTTATAAAATATGAAATGCTTTTTGCTTTCCATAAGTTACCTGTCTTCCATATCGTCCACCCAACGCATTTCGCCGGGCTTCAGATCCAGCACATACGCACATTTTCCTTTGATATACAGCTCTGTGTGCTGTGCCTGTGCAGAGTTGTTGATCACTGCGATCTTGCCGGTCTTCTGGAATACCGTTACTTCGGTATCCACATTCGTTACATAGTAACGCTTCATCTCCTGCTCCATGCCGGCTGCATAATAGATTGCCCGAAGCAGAAGCCTGCAGTTCTGGGGAGAATACGGAAGACCTGCAAAATATACGCTGTGTCCTCTGCCATATTCATTGACTACCAGCTGGCTGTATTCCCCATCCATCGCAAGGATCTGATAATGTCCGCCCTGCGCATAGACGCGGCTGGTGCCCTCTCCGAAATCCAAGGCTCCTTCAATATCCTCTAAGATAAAGTGATCGTCATTTTTCTCATTATATTTGTCCGTACTGAGAGAGAAGCACATCTCGCGGTCTACACCGAGCACATCGGACAATTGGAAATATCTTCCCTGATACTGATAAGCGGTAGGCTCACCCACACTGATGAAGCCACCTCCCTGATCCACAAAGCGTCTGATATTGGTCAGGACCTTTTCGTCGATCCAGTTCTCCGCGCCGCTGAATGCTGTGTACGCATCCCCGACATTAATGATGACCTTGATTTCCTCAGGGATGCCGTTCCTGACATCATCAAAGGAAATGAACTCGACCTCAAAAGGCATTCCGCTTAAGCATTCCAGTACTCCCTCTGCGGAATAGGTTTCCCTGTGCCAGATCGCATGATGTACCTGATTGGACATCCACCTTCTCTGACTGCCCCAGCAGTTCAGGATCGCCACCTTGAAAGGTGCCACATAGGAAGCTGTCCCCTGCATATTTTCATGGATCTCCCGAAACTGTGTTACTACATTCTGGATTTCCTCAATGAAACCGGGCCAATTACTTGCCAGCTTCAGATAACCTCCGTATCCGATCCTGTCCAGAGGAGACCTGAGTAATGCACGTCTTGCTTTTCTCCAGTTATCCCTTGCCTCTCCGATCGGGTCACCACCCTCGCAGAACACATCCGGGAAAAAGTAAGGCAGCAGCCGTCCTTCGGTATAATCCACTCCCTTGATATCAGAGATCATGCGGAGTGTCACACCGCTTCCGACAGAGCCTACCACTGCATCCAGTCCGATGCCTGCGAAATATTTACCGTAGGGCTCTGTTCCGATCCAATGATCTCCGAGGAACATCATAGCTTCCTTGCCATAAGAATGTACAATGTCTACCAGCTCCTTCGCCAGCGCACATACCTCGATCTGCTGGAACTCTATGAAATCCAGGAACTGTCTGCTGGGAACACGGAACATGCTGTTGTGATATCCCTGATCCACAATGTACTCCGGGCGGAATTTGTAGCCTGCCCATTTCTCAAACTGTTCCAGGATATAGGGGCTCACACTTGCGCTGTATCCAAACCACTCTACAAATTTTTCCCGCTTCTTGTCATCGAAGGTCAGTGTAAACTGATGGAAAAAGGTAGTGAAGCGGACCACATCGATATGAGGATTGTCTTCACACCATTTTCTCAGCTTGTCTTTGACATACTGTCTGGTCTTGGGCTGTCTCACATCGTAAGTGAGCTGATGCGGTGTATCCTTCCAGTCATTGGTGATGAAGTTGTACATATGTACCGGATCCCAGATCAAAAAAGCCAGGAAGCTTACCGTATACTCGTGATAGGGGATCGTACGGATCTCCACTTCACCGGATGCCTCATCAAATTCCCATGCATCCGTCGGCACCACTTCACCGGTCGTTCTGTCGATCACTTCCCACCAACGCTTCGGATCGTCCAGCGTGTTGACCTTAAGCTGCTCCGTATGGAAGCCTTCCATCAGTCGGATGCGGAGTGTTTTCCCCTCTAGCGGTGATGCGGTTGCTGATCAGGTATTCCTGCTGGATCTCCTCCGGATGCTTCATCGCCCACTCATTATCCTTTCGCGTGGTATAATAAGTTGCATATTTCTTCACCGGCTCTGACAAAAGTGCTTCCGGCATCTCGGTTCCGTCACAGTCTCTTAACGCGTCTGCGCCCAGAAGATTTTTTAACCGTATTGTTTCGTCAACGATATCTGCATCAGTCGGCAGCGTAAGTCTTCCCGTCATCGCATGTTTTCCTCCCCATCGCTTTTGTACTATCTTGCAGCTGATGATTAAAGTATATCGGCTTCCGTACCTGATATCAATTTCTTTGTTGCTTGTTTTGTTATGTTTATTGCTATTTTGTTACTAAAATGGTGGATTTTTTGAAATGATTATGTATAATATGCTTATCAAGATCATACAGATTTTTAATTTTTCGTCTTTTTTTACGAATGTTTTTGTGAAATGTTGTTCTTTTTATATATTTAATATAAAAAATACGATAGATTTGAAAAAGTGCACAATAAAATAAGATAAAGAAGGTATCTATTTATGAGTAATGAATTTATCAATATCGGATCGGCAAACAGTTCCCCGGAACATTTTCAGCTTCGTTATATCTCCATCTCCAAATACGAAGGTGACTGGCAGTCCCTTCCGCATACCCACCACTTTTCAGAACTGTTCTATGTCCTGCGGGGTGAGGGAGCCTTCTATATAGAGAATGAAAAGGTGCCTGTGAAGACGGATGATCTGGTCATCATCAACCCTATGTAGAGCACACGGAGAAAAAACACTTCCCAACGATCCCATGGAATATATCGTATTCGGTGTGGACGGACTTGCATTTTCTTTTTTCCGGTGCAGGGCAGGACAATCCGAAGGGATACAGCTTCTATAGCTACGGCTCTGACAAAAAACAGTTCATCAACTTTGCCCAGCTGATGATGCAGGAATTCCGCGACAAGCTTCCCGGCTTTGAACAGGTGTGCCACGGACTGCTTCAGGTGCTTCTGGTATATATTTCCCGGAAGCAGAACCTGTCCGTCATCTCTGACTCCTCCTTCCAGTTGTCCAAGGAATGTGCTCTGGCGAAACGTTATATCGATTCCAACTATTCCCAGAACATTACATTGGATTCCCTGGCGGAGATCACGCATATCAACAAATTCTATCTGGCACACTCCTTTACCGAATGTGTCGGACAGTCTCCGATCAATTACCTGACAGACCGGAGACTGGAAGCCTGTAAGGAGCTTCTGGTATCCTCCAATCTGTCGGTAGCGCAGGTAGCCACCAGCGTCGGGCTTTTCTTCGCAGTCTTATTTCTCGCAGATCTTCCGTAAAAAGACCGGCATGACACCGCGCCAGTACCGGAGCCGGTATGCCAGAAAATAATGTGTACACTCATAAAAGACCTCACAGTCGGCAGATGCGCCGGCTGTGAGGTCTTTTATAATGGACATTTATTCACTTATTTGATCCAGCCCCAGCATAATCCCAGATATTCCACCAGAAAATACATCCCCCGCAGCCATATCAGCACGGCACAGCCATAGAACATCCAGACATTTTCCTTCTGTCTGTCCACGATTTTTCCCTGTCATGGACAAAGTGGCACAGATGAACAAAACCATCGTTCCGAAAGCCGCCCGATCCGGATAGTGTGGGGACAGGATCATGGCACCCCAGGACAACAGTGCCCCCAGCAATAACAGCACTGTATTTCTGCCCAGGTTTTCTTTCAGAATGCCTTTGCAGACGATCAGTGCAAATACCGTAAGCAGCAGGGCAGGGAACAGATACTCCATAACTCCCTTCGCTTCTGCGTAGCAGCGCAGATACATTCTCCACAGCAGGCTGTAGGCTTCTTCCCCGTCTCCCCGCTGCGGACAAAATTGCCCGGTGCAGCGATCATCAGAATGGTTCCCGCCAGGCAGCTGATGTTTCCCAGATACATCCACACCGGAGCTTTTTTGTGCTCTCTGTGTCTTAACAGGATCACCAGAAGACTCAGGAGCCATACCGCAGGCCCCATATTCTCATTGCTCCAGCCTGCGATCAGTCCCAGTGGAAGGATCCAAATGACGATGCCCGGCAGATTTTTCTCCTCATATTTCAGGTAACAGAACAAAAATGCCAGCAGAAAACCCGCCATATACAGATAATTCGCTGCTCCGGCTTCCCAGAACATACTCATTTTCCAGTTGGCATTCAGCCCCAGGATCATCCCCAACGCTGCAAACCAGTACGGGAGCTTACGTCTGTCTGCTATCATGCAGGCCAGCCATCCCAACAGCAGTGTCATTCCTGTATTCAGGATATCCGCCCAGTGTTCTCCGGCCAGCAGGATCAGCTGCAGCAGTGCATGCGCCATGCTTCTGCCGCCCCAGTTGAAATAATGCCAGATCTGCGCACGGATAATGTCACTGAGATTCCGGATCGGTGTATCCGCATACAATACCGTCGAATACCACTCATCATCCATCATAAATTCGATCTCATAGTTGACGCGCCACACGATCAGTGCTGTCAATGCGATCAGCACCGGGCTGATCCACCGGATTGCTTTTTTCTGCTTTTCCTGCATATATCTGCTCCATTCCTCTTATGGCAAAGAACGGCTGCCTATAACTGAATCTTCTTCAGACGATCCACTGCCTCCACGGTATTCTCATAGCTTCCGAAAGCCGTCAGACGGAAATAATGCTCTCCGCTGGGTCCGAAACCGGAACCGGGGGTACCTACCACGTTGACATTCTCTAACAGATAATCGAAGAACTCCCAGCTGGTCATGCCGTTAGGCGCTTTCAGCCAGATATAGGGAGCGTTCACACCGCCGGATACCGTGAAGCCCGCTTCCTGCAAGCCGTTCAGGATATAATGTGCGTTGTTCATGTAATAAGCAACCTGCTCCTTCAGCTGTGCCTTACCTGCCGCAGAATATACGGCTTCACCGGCACGCTGTACGATGTAGGGTGCTCCATTGTATTTGGTGCCGTGTCTTCTTGCCCACAGTGCATGGAGGCTCACATCCCCTCTCTTTAAATCCTTGGGGATCACGGTAAAGCCCAGACGCACTCCGGTGAAGCCGGCAGTCTTGGAGAAGGAGCGGAACTCGATGGCACAGGTTCTGGCTCCTTCACATTCATAGATACTGTGAGGCACATCCGGTTCGGAAATATATGCCTCATAAGCCGCATCATAAATGATGACAGCGCCTACCCGGTTGGCATAGTCCACCCACTCCTGCAACTGATCCTTGGTGATGGTGGAACCGGTGGGGTTGTTGGGGAAGCACAGATAGATCAGATCCGGGGTCTCCTTCGGCAGCTCCGGTGCAAAACCGTTCTCTGCCAGACAGGGCATATAGATCACATCACTCCAGGTCTCGGACTTCGGATCGTAAGTGCCGGTTCTGCCCGCCATAACATTAGAATCTACGTATACGGGGTAAACGGGGTCACATACTGCAATCTTGTTGTCCAGACTGAATATCTCCTGAATATTGCCGCAGTCACATTTTGCTCCGTCCGATACAAAGATCTCGTCCGGTGCAATGTCACAGCCTCTTGCCTTATAATCATTCTCTGCAATGGCATTGCGCAGGAATTCATAACCAAGGTCGGGAGCGTAACCATGAAAAGTCTCCGCTTTTCCCATCTCATCCACTGCACCGTACAGCGCATCAATGATAGCGGGTGCCAAAGGCTGTGTCACGTCACCGATGCCCAGACGGATGATCTTCTTGTCCGGGTGTGCTGCGGAATACGCATTTACCTTTTTACCGATGGTGGAAAATAAATAGCTTCGGGAAGTTTTAAATAGTTGTCGTTTACTTTAAACATAGTACGTTCTCCTCTCTATTGTCCTTGGTGCAGTATTGCTGTCACCTTGCTGTCGTAAATAAGCAATTTTTCCGCACTACGTGCTATCAGATGGAGTACGGGTCCACTTCACCTTCAAATACGATCTTCGCAGGACCGGTCATGTAGACCAGATTCTCCTTGCGGTCCCATTTGATGTGCAGTTCACCGCCTAATAGTTTAACAGTTATTTCCTCGTCCGTCAAACCATTTAGTTAGGAAAACAGGTATGCTGCTCAAACACCGCCTGGCACGGTCAAGTTTCAGATATTTTATTTTTCCGGCGCTGACGATGGCGTCACCTGTCCTCTGTCCGTGGCGGTCGGTGAGTTTCAGATATTTTATTTTTTCTTGTCTGTCAGTCCCTTGTCGTAGACATATTTCCCCACGCAGCGGATGCCGTTGCCGCACATCTCCGAACGGCTGCCGTCCGCATTGTACATTTCCATCTCAAAATCCGCTTCTTCCGCCGGATTGATAAAGATCACACCGTCGCCGCCGATTCCGAAATGTCTGTCACTTAAGCTTCTTACGATCTCCGGCTTCTCTTCCGGTGAAAGCTTCTCCGTAAAGCCGTTGACATATACATAATCGTTGCCGCAGCCCTGCATTTTTGTAAATTTCATGGATTGCTGTTCCTCCTGTTGTTCTCTTTCACATATCCTGTCTGTAACGCCCGGATCCCTGTAAGCATTTCCGGGCCGTCCTGCTTACTCCATCATCATGGACAATACCATCTGTGCCGTCTCCACCAGATTGGTACCACTGTCCATACTGGTCTTCTGAAGGTAGCGGTGGGCTTCTTCTTCCGTCATATGATTTCGTGCCATCAGTAATTCCTTGGCATCCTTGATTGCTTTTTCATCCGCTGCATTCCGCACTTTCGGCTGCATACGGCGTTTTCTTCTGCGGCGTTCCACACCTTCCACCATCAGGTTCACGGTATTGATCAGGTCCTGTACCTTTAACGGCATGGAAAGACATACGATGCCATTGCCATAGCATTCACTGATCAGATTCTGGGATGCCATCAGCAGCATCTCGAAACCTTCCGGCAGATCTTCATGTAGTTCTGTGTATATCATGTCCGCCAGCTTGTAGCTGCAGATCACAATACCGTCGTTCAGACCGTCCGCCTGACTGATAGCCTGAGTGCCTGTGGTACAGATACCCGTGACCTGAAAGCCACTGCGCACCAGAATATTCTTGACGCCTTTGGCTTCCTCCAGCTTCGGCAGTACGACAATAATGTTCGTCATCGGCCCACCTTTCTTCTGTCTTGTTGATTCATCTTGTAACTATTCCACCCCTCGCATTCGCAAAACCACACGCTTCTATGCAGCTAGTTTTGCTCATGTACGTGGCGGTGACTCCATTCGAGTCACTTTACGAAGAATAGTCACTCCATTATTACAAAAGAAAGGAATATTTTAATACTTGTACAGATACTCCTGAATCTCCCACTCGGATACCTGAGAACGGTACTCATGCCACTCTTTCCGCTTGGCATCGATGTATTTTCCGGCAATATGATCTCCAAGCACTTTCTGAATGAAAGTATCCTTCTCCAGTTCCTCCACTGCCTCCAGAAGTGTGCCGGGCAGCTGATCGATATGCAATTCCTCACGCTCTTTTTCTGACAGGGCAAAAAAATATTGGCATTGATGCTCTGAGGCGGCTCTATTTTCTCCCGGATGCCCTCTAATCCTGCACTCAGGCAGACTGCCAGTGTCAGATAAGGGTTAGCAGCAGAATCGGGACTACGCAGCTCGATACGGGGTGCCCTCTCCGTCTGCAGCAGCCGGAATACGGATTAAGGGGCTGCGGTTCGTCGTGCTCCATGCAATGTAGACCGGTGCCTCGAAACCGGGTACCAGACGCTTGTAGGAATTCACCAGTGGATTCGTAATGGCTGCCATTCCTTTGATATGTCTCATGATACCGCCGATGAAATAGTAAGCCTCTTCGCTCAGACCATTGGGATCGGAAGCATCCTGGAAAATGTTTTTTCCATCCTTCTGCAAGGACATATTGATGTGCATGCCGGAACCGTTGACACCGAACTTGGGCTTCGGCATAAAAGTAGCGTGCAATCCATGACGTCTCGCAATGGTGCGTACGGCCATCTTGAAGGTCATGATGTTGTCTGCGGTATTTAATGCCTCATCGTATTTGAAATCAATCTCATGCTGGGCCGGAGCCATCTCGTGATGGGAAGCCTCGATGACAAATCCCATATCCTCCAGATTCATGACAATGTCACGACGGGCATTTTCGCCGAAATCCAGGGGACCGATGTCGAAATACCCTGCCTGCTCATGGGTGTTGGTGGTAGGCATGGTATTTTCGTCCGTATTAAATAAGAAAAATTCACACTCGGGCCTACCTCAAAAGTATATCCATGTCCTCTGCCTGCTGCACCGCACGCTTTAACACATAACGGGATCTCCCTCGAAAGGCTGTCCGTTGGGACGATATACATCGCAGATCATACGGGCCACTTTGCCCTGCTGGGGTCTCCAGGGGAAAATCTCCAGTGTCGACAGATCCGGATACAGATACATGTCGGATTCTTCAATCCGTGCAAAACCGTCAATAGCCGAACCGTCAAACATACATTTATTGCTCAATACGCGGTCCAGCTGGCTGGCTGTCACCGCAATATTTTTCAGATTGCCGAACAGATCCGTGAACTGCAGACGGATAAATTCCACATCCCTCTTCTTCCACAAGACGGATGATGTCTTCCTTGGTATAATTATTCATCGTTACCCTCGTTTCTGCGCCGCCTGTCTGCTCCTTTTCCACGGGGCGGACGCATCCGTGAAAATACTTGTCTTAACTATAGCAATGCCCGTTTTGTCTTGTCAATGTGAAGTTCTCCTTATTTGCTGTACTATGAGTACCGGCCTCCGCATACTATTTATAAAGATCATCCCATCATTCAAGGAGACTTAAGAATGAGTGCAAATACAAAGATCGTTGTCCTTCGCAGAAAAAGAGCTGCTGTATACCGGAATCTTCGCTGCGCTGGGAGTGCTGTTCGTCATATTACTGTTAATGTTATTGCTGGACACCGGA
>VOFH01004214.1_pt1 | contig 13328 bp, 17 predicted proteins | sample 5384091 | NCBI WGS metagenome assembly VOFH01 (sample SAMN12384727, study PRJNA508395) | human gut metagenome | isolation source: healthy gut G | host: Homo sapiens
TAACACGTGCATCATTAACTGTGCGCCATAGCAAAGTCCCAAAACAGGAATACCAAGCTCAAATAATTCTTTGGTATAGGTTGGTGAATCCGGCTCGTAGCAGCTGTTTGGTCCTCCGGTCAAAATGATTCCCTTTGGATTCATGGCTTTGATCTGCTCGATGTCTGTTCGATAGGAATAGATTTCACAGTATACGTTACATTCTCTGACACGTCTGGCAACCAGCTGGTTGTACTGACCGCCGAAGTCGATGACGATTACTTTTTCCTGGGAAAAAATATTTTCCATAGTCAGCCCTTTGTCCTCCTGTATTTTCATTTCTGTAATGTCCTGATTTTTGTCAGAACAGCATTTTTGATAGTTCCATTTTATCTGAATCTGCAAATGAAATTATCGCTCGTTTCATTGTAGCATAGTTTTGCTTAATTGGCACGCAAATTTTTTAAGTTGATTGTAACCTCTACAGCTGTATCCAGTAACGCTGTACCGTCTCACCTTCTACGTTTATCTCATTTTCCAGAACTCCTCCGTTGTTCTGGATACTTTTTGCTGAACCGGTATTTTCCTTATTACATACCATAAGTACCTTTTCAATTCCCAGCTTTCTGCACTCGTCTAACGCTAATGCGATCATCGCTGTTGCATATCCTTTCCTTCGTTCCGAAGGACGCACACCGTCTCCGATATGGCCTCCATCTAACAATAATGCTTCGTTAAGGGAATGTCTGATATCGACTGCTCCAACCAGAATATCGCGTTCCCTGTCATATGCGAAAAAAGTGGATGCAGGCACATATCCCTCTTTTGGCTCCGATTCTTCCAGACTTTTCAGATAAGCATCAAAATCATGATAATCGACTTTCCGGATTGCCCATGGAATAATGGTTTCCCCGGTTTTCGTCCATTCATCCATCATATCCAAAAGCTGTGGTTTGAATTTTTCACTCATTTTCACTAATTGTAAATCCATTCTTTTCCCTCCTGATGTCTCACAAAGCATCTCCCAAAACCTGTTTTTATTCAACAGAATATTCGCAAGCGTGCATTGTATTATTTAAAATATTCTGAAAATTAGTGTTTCTTATCATACGCTGATCTGTTTTCTCTGTCAATCATTTTTGCTCCTGATCTCCACTTCTGGTTTTCACTTTCGATTTCTATTTTTCATTTTCGTTTCTGATTTATACTTCCGCTTTCTACTTTTCATCTCCGTTTTTCACTTGAGATTTCCATTTCTGATTCATTTTCCTTATTTCTATTTTAGCAAATGTCAGGTGTGCCATCTTATTCATTTCAAATTTCTCTTATTACTCCATACATAATTTTCTTCTCCGGCAGCATACTTATTCCATGAAAAAGCAAAAACACCTTCCGGATTTTACCAGACTCTGCAAACCGGAGCAGAATACAATACAAAATATTCTCTCACTTATGATTTTTTTCTTTTTCACAGGCTCTGTCTGCGGTTATGTGTGGGAGGTTCTGATTTTCCTTGTAAAAGAAGGAACATTTCGAAACCGTGGTTTTCTCTACGGTCCGTGGCTGCCTGTTTATGGGATTGGCGCAGTTTTATTTTCGGTTATATTATCCCCTCGTGAATTATTGCCAGATTCTTCAGGAAAATATAAGAAAAACCACCCTGTCACTGTCTTTTTCCTCTCTGCCCTTTTAGGCTCCGGTTTAGAACTTGTGATTGGATGGTTTCTTGATCTCTTCTGGAATTTACGTTACTGGGATTACAGCGGATATTTTCTTGATTTCCGTGGGTATATCTGTCTGGTTTCTGCGTTAGGTTTTGGCGTTGCAGGCGTTCTGTGGGTTTGCATTTTTTCAAAAATATTGCAAAAATGGTGGTATCATATTTCGCTTGATTTTCGAAAAAAATGGAATATGTTTTGGGTTTTCATTTTTGTGATTGACTGCGCTGCCGCACTTATTTTTCCAAATACCGGACATAGTATTACCTTTTAAGGATTATCTTGCTTCTCCGCCCTCTAAGTATTCCGCTTCTTCTTTCATGACCTGTGGTTCTTTTTCCTTGAAAATCATTCCGAATATAGCACGGACAAGTGGGCCTGCAAAAAAGATCTGCCAGAAAAATGCCATCGGAAAGTTCAAAGCAGTTGTCTGAAACCAGACCGCAATAAATTCTTTTCCTGCACTCTTAAATAATAAAGTAGCAAAAAAGCTCATGGTTGGACACATCAGACATACGGTGATGGATGAAATTGCTAAAATAATCATGATTGGCTTATCCACACCCGGTGTCACAATGCGGAATGCAAGTTTTTTTGAAAGACTTCCATATAAAAAGAAATCTAAAATAAATGCAATCGGTCCCATGATCACTAATTCATGAAATGCATTTAAGAATACGATGTTACTCATTCCTCCCATATTCAGTGCAATGTTGTAACAGATCATGGCGTAAACCATGACAAATACCATTAAAATGGTAAAAACGACTTCCTGTAATTTTGTTTTTGGCATAATTTTATTCTCCTCTTTTCCTTTATTTTTCACAGACAAAAATGCAGCCGGACAACAATCTCTGCGATCGCTGTTCGGCTGCACGTCGTGTGATTATAATAGCATATTCTTTTTCTTCGTATAATAGTTTAAATTTCACGAATTTTTTGTTCAATTCAAGCATTTCTTTGTATACATTTTGAGATATTCCAGAACATCGAATTTTCTCTGCAACTGTTTAACAAAACCTAATCAATCAGATCATTCTGAAATCTTGACAAGTGTTCATATGGAAGAATCAATCTTCCCCGATACAACCCACATCCATCATTGATCAGACTGTTATTTACCGCTGCAAACATATTAACATCAAGATCTTTGAGTTCCAACTGTTGCAATTGCATTCCGCGCTCATACGCTTCGTCAAAATAGATACACTCTCCTTTTGGAATCGCATCTCTTCTTCTGCGTTCACTCTCCTGCTTTTTCTCATAACCTAGATGATTTGCCGGACCAATTTCTGCGATATCATCCATTTGTTTCGTCCGAAGCTGCATCTCCATATAGCATTTTGCACTATTATCAAAAAAAGTAATATGAAGCGAACGATAACCATCCGGGTCCACGTTTGTTATATAATCACGATAATAAGGACGAACTTCCTCTCTTAACAATTCAGATGTGCTTTTCTTTACTCCACCAGCGGGTTCTGCTGTAAAACCACGTTCTTCCAGAAAATCTTTTAATACATTTGCAATCTCATACATATATTTGATTTCCTGATTTTCCCGCTCTTTCTTGTCCTTCACATGACATTTTGGCATGGAAATAACAATCCGGTACGCAATGAGATCCCGAAAACAATTCAGTTTTTCTCCTAATTCTACGACAGATGGATACGTCGCATGTTTTTCATAATAGTCATAAATATATTCCACCACATATCCATTGAACTTTGCTTCCGCACGGATTAATGATTTGATCCGCCCCTTAAATGCAAAAGAAAGATACGGGTATTCTTTCGCCATATATTTATAAAATTCCCTGATTTTCTGCGACTGTGCTGTCAGGAAATCATTGTGCTCCAGCAAATCCATGATCTGCATTAAAAACCTGCAATGTATCAGATCCACTTCATTCTGATTTGAGACTGCCGACTCCTGTAAATCATGTGCGTACTTTTTTTAATATTTTAAAAACCGTATCACCGGAATATAGATAATCATTTAATGTAATCATATGTGCACCCTGCATCTGCTCATTTTTTTCCTGTGTCATCAAAGATACTTCATCAATGAAAAGGTTACGGAACGTCATGGTTCCACCTCCACATGCATCTGTTTTTTCCGATGCAAGTTCTCCTGCAATTCCAACAAACGCACAACAGGCTGCTGCACTCTGCACGGAAGGCTCTGTTCCCAGAAACGCCCCCAGCATAACCGAAGACATACATCCGCTGCCTGTGATCTTTGCCATTTTGGCATCCCCATTTTCACAATATAAACGGCCGTTCCATCCGTGATAATATCTTTTTCCCCGGAAGCGATCATGATCAGATGATATTTGTCTGCATACTGCCGCATCGCCTCTGTGTCCAGGTTTTTATCGCCGGAATCCACACCTGTCACCGTACTGCAATGCTCCATCAGTGCCCGGATTTCCGAATAATTTCCACGGATACAGGTTGGATGGATGTTTTCGATCAGCATCTGGCACTTTTCTCTCCGATAACTCGAACCTGATACCCCGACAGGATCAATGACAATGGCATGTCCTAATTCATCTGCCACTCTTCCAGCCTTTTCCATCGCTTCATAATCAGCAATTGCACCAAAATTGCAGACAAGTGCTTTCGTACCCGCGGTGATTTCTTCCACTTCAAGCGGATGATGTGCCATCGTTGGCGACGCGCCCGCTGCCAGTAAAATATTGGCGCAGTCATTCACCGTCACAGCGTTGGTTATACAATGGATGATCGGTCGCTCTTCCTGTATTTTGTTATAAAGCTCTGCTATATATTTTTCTGAAATACTCATGATTCCTCGTCTCTCTTATGTAGTGTTCTGATTTTCTCTGTCATTTTTTATTATCTATTTCTGATTCCACATCAGACCTTATCATAACACACGCTTTTTATAATGTGTAGTTATAAAACAAACTTTAAGAACTTTCTTCCGTTTTTTTCTTTCTGTATTCCTTTGGACTCCTATTATAATACTGTCTGAACTTCCGGCAAAAGTAGCCGGCACTTGTAAATCCGGTTTCATTTGCAATGGAGGCAACCGATTTTTGAGTAGTATAAAGTTGTCTGGCAGCCTGTGCCAGCCTGTATTGAATCAGATACGCTACCGGCGAACAATGTATGCCGGATTGAAAAATATGTAACGCTCCGCTTTTGCTGATAGATGCCGATGCCGCAATCATTTCCAGTGTAATTTCTTCCGCATAGTGTTCATGTATATACTGCATCATAATTTGCAGTCTTGCCTGATTATGATTTAGCCGCTGGAGGCTGTCCGAATCAGAATTAAAGCCTCCATCTTTAAACAATATATTCCAGAACTGAAGCAGAAGTTGTATGGTACATAATTCATTATCCTGCCCATTTTCCTGAAGTTCAAAAATCTGTAACATAAGCTGTAAAGCACTTCTTTCCGATGTACTGTTTGGATCAAAAATCTGATATTCTACTGCTGAATTTATCACCGGCAGAATATATTTTTCATAAATGAGGCTGTTTTCGGATGCCAGCAGAGTTGGTGAAAAAAACAATATTAGGCGTAAATGTGCTGGATCGTGCTTCAAAACAGTGTAACACACCACTATTAATAAATATGCCGCAGCCTTTATGCAGTTCTACTTTGCTTGTACCGATAAAGCAGATTGCTGTGCCTTCTGCAACATAAAGAAATTCCAGCTCATGATGCCAATGCCAGTCGATACGGTGAAAATCAAATTGCCAGATATCCTCAGGATAATATGCAAAAGGATAACGTTCACTGCCATGCTGAACCGTTTCCCGCAGTGTTTCATCTGTAGTTATCTTAAAATAGTCCATAATGTATTTCCTTATAAATACTAATTTTTACCATATTGTACTATAAATATGCAATTTTGTACAATGACTGCACGCAATCTTTGCGATATAATCACATTTGTTAAAGGAGAATAAAGACAAATGAAAAACCAATATAATAAGACGACCACTGCCTGTTTTGTAGGTTATATTGTACAGGCTGTCGTGAACAATTTTACACCATTACTTTTCTTATTTTTTCAGAAAAGCTACCATGTTCCGATTTCCCAGATCACTTTACTGGTGACTTTTAATTTTGGAATACAATTACTGGTGGATCTTCTTTCTGTCAGATTCATCGATAAAATAGGCTATCGGGTATCCATGATCACAGCTCATGCCCTTGCAGCGGCAGGATTACTTCTTCTTACAGTTTTACCTGAAATTTTACCGGTTCCCTTTATCGGAATTTTGATTGCAGTAATGATTTATGCCATAGGTGGTGGACTTCTGGAAGTTCTGGTCAGTCCTGTCGTTGAGGCCTGCCCGTCTGATAATAAAGAGAAAGCGATGAGCCTGCTCCATTCTTTTTATTGCTGGGGACATGCCGGAGTTGTACTTTTATCAACTTTGTTTTTCTATGCAGCGGGTATAGATAACTGGAAAATATTAGCTATTATCTGGGCAGTCATTCCTATTGGAAACGCTTTTGTTTTTGCAAAGGTACCAATTGCACCTCTGCTTGAGGATGGCGAAACCGGTCTTGGATTAAAAGAATTGTTCCGGCTGAAAATCTTTTGGATTTTACTGATCATGATGATATGTGCCGGGGCAAGTGAACAGGCAGTAAGCCAATGGGCTTCGGCTTTTGCTGAAAAAGGACTTGGAATTTCCAAAGCCGCAGGAGATTTAGCCGGACCGATGGCTTTTGCGATTCTAATGGGAACCTCAAGATTATTTTATGGCAAGTATGGCGATCGTATCAATTTAGATCACTTTATGATTTATAGTTGTCTGCTATGTATTTTATCCTATCTGGGGATTTCATTGTTCCGGGCTCCGTTACTGAATCTGATTGCCTGTGCGGTCTGTGGGCTCTCAGTTGGAATCATGTGGCCCGGAACATTCAGCAAAGCATCCGCAGCTTTGCCAAAAGGTGGAACCGCTATGTTTGCATTACTGGCATTAGGTGGAGATATGGGTTGTGCAGGAGGTCCTACCTTGGTTGGAATGATTTCAGATTCTTTGGGAGACAACCTGAAAATGGGCATTCTGGCAGGAATTATCTTTCCGGTACTGCTGCTTCTTGGAATTCTCCGTTGCAAAAAAGGAAACTCCCTTTCATAATGTTACATGTAAAGAAAGCCTGCCGGGACATAAAATCCCGACAGGCTTTCTTTGCATTTTTTCTTCCTTTATAAGAAATTAAGGAGTGAGCAGAAAACTTTCATCTACTCTTCCAGACTGTCCTTCATTTTTCCGAGCATACCTGATTTTTTTAACGGCAGCGTGATAATGATCGCAATGATCGTTCCTCCACAGGTACTGATGAGGAATGGCACAACAAACATAAACAATGTTGCTGCTGTGTTTCCCATAACAAGATATGCAACCGGATAAGAAAGCATTCCGCCGAGAATACCGGTTCCTACTACTTCTCCAATGTAAGCAAATGGAAGTTTCTTTCCATATTTATAGAGAAGTCCTCCGAGCAGCGCACCGCACATACTTCCCGGGAATGCAAGCGGGCTTCCAAGTCCTAATAAGTTACGGATCAAAGATGCGATAAATGCCTGTGCCAGTGCCCACCAAGGACCTACAGTAACTGCACATAAAATATTTACCATATGCTGTACCGGTGCACATTTTGAACCGAATACCGGGAAGGAAAATAAGCTTCCCACTACGGCTACTGCTGCTAAAATTGCTGTGACTGTTAATTTCTTTAAGTTAGATTTTTTCATTCTTTCGTCCTCATTTTCGCATTGCTTCTGCAACCTTTTCCACAATCAGGCAGAGAACGACTGTGATCACCATATCCGGCAGAGTATTTCCAAGCGGAGTATCTACATGCATTAACATGCGGTAAATAATAAATCCGGCAAGCCATACGATCAGATTACGCCACTGGAAAGCATTTTTTTCAGAATCCGCTTTCTTCAAAATGAAGTAATCTGCAATCTGCACTGCGATCATCGGAGCAAAAACAGATCCGATCAGATATAAGAAGTTTGTAATATTATCCATTGGATAAACGATCGCTGCGATCGTTCCAATCACGGTAACAACAATCGCTGCCCATTTCTCCTGAATTTTTGAAGAAATGGAAACACTGGAAACTCCTGCGGAATATGCATCTAAGAACGTTGTTGTAACTGTTGAGAATACAATGATCAGTAATCCCACAACGCCAAGACCTGTCTTTAACATAATCTGTGCGATATCGTATTCGCCGGTAAAAATAGCGGCTCCCATACCGATCATGTACATAAAAATGCTAACTACGCTATATACGAGTACACTTGCAAAGGTTGCTGCGAATGGTTTTTCTGCTTCTCTCGTATAATCGCTGATAAGCGGTAACCAGGAAAGAGGCATTGCGACTGCAAGCTCTACGGCAGCTCCAAAAGTCATCATATCGTCACTTACTGCAATCGGCATTACAAAATCTGTATTAAAGAAGATCACCTTAAAAAGTACCAGTGACAGTACAAAAAGTGCGGTCATTGCAACGGTATTTAACTTTCCAAGATTGGTCAGTCCGATAAAGATCCACACTATGATCAAAATTCCGATCACAATTGCCCAGATCCATATACCGCTATGTAACAGTCCATCTGCTGCGAGTGCACCATCATAGATCATGATAGCTGTCCAGCCGACTAGCTGCAGTACATTTAATACTGCAAAGAGAAGGCTTCCCTTCTCACCGAAACTCATTTTTACAGTTTCCATGGCACTTTTCCGCTCTTTTGCCCCGATCATTCCTGCGGCAAACATCATGAGTCCGCCGATCAGGTGTCCGAGCAGAATTGCTGCCATTGCTCTTCCAAAACCAAGTGGTGCGAAATAGGTACCGGTCAGGATCTCAGCTAAAGACACTCCTGCCCCAAACCAGATTAATCCGTTTGAAAAAACGGAAGTTCTTTTTTCACTCATCTTTCATATTCTCCTTCGACTGCAAATGCATGGTTCATGGGGCCGCTTCCTTTTCCAAGGTCGAGCATGGCGGCAAGTGCGCCGGAAATATAGTTTTTGGCATACCTGACAGAGGTTTCCAAGTCCCTTCCTTTTGCAAGATTCGATGCAATCGCGGAAGAAAGGTGCAGCCTGTTCCATGGGTATTGGGGTTGTCAATTCTCTTCCCGTGAAACCATACCGGCTCTTTCCCTTTCTGGAAAAGAAGATCATTGGCATCATTTAACTGATGTCCACCCTTTAATAAAACTGCACAACCTAAGGTGTTACAGATGGTCTCTGCTGCTTTTTCCATATCTGCTTCTGTTTTGATCTCCATCTCAGAAAGCACTTCTGCTTCCGGGATATTTGGAGTGATAACAGTTGCCAGAGGCAATAATTTACTTTTCAATGTTCCAATGGCTTCCTCGCTGATAAGTCTTGCTCCGCTGGTAGCCACCATAACAGGATCCACTACGATATTTTTTGCGTGGTATTCTGTCAGTTTGTCCGCAATCGTCTCGATCAGTTCACTTGATGAAACCATCCCGGTCTTAATTGCATCCGGATTGATATCCGTAAAAATACTATCCAGCTGCTCTGCCAAAAACTTTGGAGTTACCTCCATAATATCTGTTACGCCGGTCGTATTCTGGGCAGTCAGAGCCGTGATCGCACTCATCGTGTAAACGCGGTTTGCGGTCATAGTCTTAATATCTGCCTGGATGCCGGCGCCTCCACTGGAATCACTTCCAGCGATTGTTAATGCTGTAAACATAAAATCCTCCTTGTTTTTCCGAAGAAAAATCCTTCTTTTGCATTAATTTTGTATAGCGACCTAAGGTGGTGCCCCCAATCTGCCGCTGTATATAAAAACTGCTCTGCAGTTCCTACCTAATTAAATGATACTTTCTACTTTTTCAAGTAGTTCCCTTGTTCCTTTTTCAATATCTTCACATGCGAAAATGCCGCTGACAACTGCTGCTCCCGCCATCTTTCTGCCTTTCAGCCGAAGGACATTGTCTGCGTTGATCCCTCCGATTGCAACAACCGGAATTGTTACACTCTCACAGATTTCCTGAAACAAATCTAATTCCATCGGTTTTGCATCTGCTTTCGTGCTTGTTCCAAAAACGGCTCCGCTTCCAAGATAATCTGCTCCGGCAGCTTCTGCGGCCTTCGCCTGCTCTATCGTCTTTGCTGTCACGCCGATAATCTTATCTGCTCCAAGAAGCTCTCTTGCATTTTTTATCTCCATATCAGACTGTCCGATGTGAACTCCGTCCGCATGGATTTTTTGCCAGTTTCACGTTGTCATTGATGATAAGCGGTACATTATAATGATGACAAAGTTCTAATAACTCCTGTCCTTCTTTCTCAAAAGCAGCCTCATCGAGAGTTTTCTCCCGAAGCTGCACTAAGGTCACGCCGCCTTTTAATGCTTTCTCTACCTGCTCATACAGTGTCTCGCTGCCAAGCCAGCTGCGGTCTGTGACAGCGTATAATTTTAACTGTTCTCTTGTGATGTTCATGCTGTTTGCCTTCTTCATATTAAAAAATGCAGGAACCCAACCAAAGATTCCTGCACACAAAACACACACTTGCGTTCCATTATCTCCCTACGTTGGCATTATCCAAATCAGGTTCTGGGTTAAAGCATCTGCTTACTCTCAGCCCGCCTGTGCGAGCACCCCGTTTTCCAATATCATCCTGCCGGCTGTCTCAATCCTTACAGTCGTATGATATATCTTTTTCAATTATCCACATCACCTGCGTGATGATTGATTGTTTTCAACAATAATTTACATTATACAGAAATGCATAACAGAAATGCAAGCGACTATTTTATTCATCCGGCAAATACATATATCATCCACACATCTTAATCAAACGGAAGTTCTTCATCCTCCCAGTCATCTTCGTCACTGCCTAACCATTCTTCTTCAATCATTCTGTCCACATAAGCTTCGTATTCTTTTAACACTTTATCTAACTGTTTCTTTTTGGTTTTGTCCCCGATTGTCCCATAATACTTTGATGCGGCACGGAACATAATTTCATTTTCTTCAAGACATTCTGATTCGTCTATGATGAACTGATGAATCAGTTTTTTTCTGCTGCTTCATATTCTTTTGCCCCGATCAATGAATAGACATAAGCTGTCGCTGCCATAATATTCTCCGGTTCCTTTTCAAACCATTTGCAGCAGAAGGATACTGCTTCTTTTTTTCTTCCAAGAGCCTCAACACACAACTTTTTCTGAATTTCAGATCAGAGCCTGTGTAGTCTGGCCATGCAAACAAACTCAGCAAAGTATCACACATACAGAGAAGTACCTCATACTCTTCTCTCATGTCTATCTCATCCAGACAATCCTCAATCCATTCTGAAATATCATATTGATAATCTGTCGCTTCATCCAGCATATAAACTTCCTGAAAACAGTTCGGTTCTTTCTGTCTTTCTTCTCTGACAATCTCCATCAAAAGTTCAAATGCTTTTTCCCAACAGGAACTGTCCTTCTCTGCTCCGATCATATTTCTATAACATTGATCTGTTAGTTTTTCAAATTGTTTCCATTTTTTGTTTTTCATTCGTTGTCACTCCTATTCCTATAATCTTGATTTCTCATTAGTTTTCTTCTAAATCAAACCTACTCACTATAAAACAACTGTTTTGGACTCTTTGGCTTCTCAGGATTTGTCATTTTAATCTTTCCACTTGCTACCAACGGCATAACATGAGTCTGAATAGCATAAGTAACAGAAGATAGTCCCAGATATTCACATATTTCTTTTCTTGTACGTGGTGTTCTACAGAATACCAAAAGATTGTTTGCTTCTTCTGGTTCTGGCTCCTCTTTACTGATATTTCCTGCCTTATAAAATGTCACTGTAAAACTGCCTCTCTCGTCTGCGAACTCCGGTTCTCTAAGATGAAACTTTTCCATTTCTCTGCGAATTGTCGGTATTCCGGAATATCTATTTTCTGTAATACGTAATGTTTCTAATGCTAACGCCAATACAGGATTTCTCGTATCCGGCTGCATTTTACCCAACTGGTCAACTTTTATTCTTCCGTATATACCTCCTGGATTTTTTATCTCCATTCTGTCTTCATACATGATAATTTGTATCGGCATACCCTCTGTATGAATGCTATAATCGCGATGCACCAATGCGTTAACAATTGCCTCCCTGACTGCAGTAATAGGATAATCTGTCCGATCCTCGCGCACTCCAGTTTCTGGATTAATAATTGTTTTATTCTTCATATTCCTTTTTACAAAACTAATTGCCTCATCAAGCATCTCTGAAATACTGCCTTCAATTCGTTGATTGTCTAAAAATCTCTCTCCTGAATCGCCAATGCATCCAATCTCTGTTCCTGGTACAGCAATTGCAGTAATGCACAGCTGTGGAAAATACGCTTGCGGATATGGACTAAAAATCATCGTTGCACTCAATGTTATCTCATTATTTCTAGTCACACTCATCAACTCATAAATACTTTCGTCATCCATGTTCGATAAATTGGGTTTTCCGCTTTTAAGTAAGTCAATATATAATGCTAACTTTTCTTTATTTAGCGACGATAATGTTGCCCTTTGCACTCCGCGAATATCATCTTGGTACTTCTTTCTGTACGCTTCGTAACTATAAACCTCATATTCTGTCATTGGTTCATCACCATCGCCCACACGCGTATAAGAGCCTTTCAAACGTCCTTTTCCTTTATAAAACACTGGTCTATCCGTCAAATCAACGCCCGGGATTTCAGCTGAAACAAAAGCCTTTCCATCTTTTTGTACAACAGTCAATAACGGCCTGACAATCGGCTCCATTTGCAGGCATTGTTCATTTATCTTTTTTTGTATGTCCTGTGGGTCATAAACTCCTACTTCTTTATAATCCTGCTTTTCATCAATTCCGAAAATAATGATTCCGCCCTCATCCTGATTTGAAAAACTGGACAAAGAATCATACAAATGCTGTGGGCATCCTTTTTCTGCACTTTTTAATTCAAGAATATTTGATTCCGATTTCATTCTTTGAATCATTTCAAGTTTTCCGATTAATTCTTCCTCTGTCATTTAACTTCCTCCATTTCTTTCTATTCTATCATCCTCTTTACTTATATGCAACGATCTCAAATAATATTCTTAATCTCAAAAACAAACTCAAATCATATTCTTAAAATTTAAGTTCCTTTTATTTTTTAAAATATTATCTTAAAACAAAGTCAAATTTGGACATCATTTTTTCAGTTGTCATTTCATTTCATCTATTATATTTTACCTTTTCTATTATCTTTTTCAAATATATAGTTTTCCTGTATTTACTTCTATCATTAGCTTGTACACACTAAAAACGTGCATTGTAAAACACAAAAAAAGACCGCCCGGAAATCCATACGCCTCCCGAATGATCTTTTTTCTACCTTTCTCTCAATGCTGACACTTCCTGTGTGGTGCATAATCATGAAATGATTGTTTGTTTCAAATTAATACGTACAACGCATACGTTTTTTACCCGTGCATATGTAAATACTTTTCTTTCGTCGCCAGCCCTCCGCGGATATGGCGCTCGGATTTATTGATATCTAAAACTTTTCTTGTCTCTGCTGCCAGAGATGCATTGATTTTTTCCAGACGTTCTGTAACATC
>VOFH01001926.1_pt1 | contig 13317 bp, 18 predicted proteins | sample 5384091 | NCBI WGS metagenome assembly VOFH01 (sample SAMN12384727, study PRJNA508395) | human gut metagenome | isolation source: healthy gut G | host: Homo sapiens
AGCAGTTTGTCTGGGCGTGGATTAAATCGGAATTTCTGATGCCGAAAAAGCTGATGTTCCTGCCAGATAATCTCTATTACGAAACGATGAAGCTGACCATTGAAGCCCATGAAAAAGGGTTGACGACAGTACGGAAAAAGCAGAAAGGCAGGACACCAAAACCAAAGAAATCGAAAAAGAAAAAGCGAAATGCAGCAAGGAGGTAAACAATGCTGAGAACTCTTAAAAATCTGTTCAAGCAGGACAGGGAAAAGTTTGTTGTGCCGAAGTCGGTACAGAATGTTATCCCGATTAAGACAATCTGGGATGACGGCATATTCCTTGTCGGCAGGAACAAGTACGCAAAGACCTTTAAGTTTGAGGATATTAACTTTGCCGTAGCAAGCCGTGAGGACAAGGAAGCAATGTTCCTTGAATATTCCGAACTTCTGAACTCTCTTGACAGTGGTGCAACGACAAAATCACAATCAACATCGGCTCAACAGACTGGATTTTGAACAGACAATTTTATTCCGACAACCGGAGATAATCTGGATAAGTATCGAGAGGAATATAACAAAATGCTTCTTGATAAGGCAACGGGGCAAACTCCATTGTTCAGGATAAGTATATTACCATTTCCATCAATAAAAAGAGTGTAGAGGACGCAAGAACATATTTTGCCCGTGTCGGTGCAGATTTGATTGCTCACTTCGGCAGACTTGGAAGTAAGTGCGTGGAACTGGAAACAGACGAGAGACTTCGTATTTTCCACGACTTTTATCGTGTGGGAGAAGAAACAGCTTTCCACTTTGATATTAAGGAAACGAGAAAAAAGGGACACGATTTCAAGGATTATGTTTGCCCGGATACAATGGAACTTGAAAAGGACTATTTCAAGATGGGAAACCGTTATGGAAGAGTTCTTTTTTTTGCGTGAGTATGCGTCCTATATCAAAGACAGTATGGTAGCGGAACTTACGGATATGAACAGAAATCTGATGATGTCCATTGATATTGTTCCCGTTCCGACTGATGAAGCAGTAAAGGAAGCAGAGAACCGTCTGCTTGGCGTGGAAACCAATATTACGAACTGGCAGCGTAGACAGAATGCAAATAATAACTTCTCTGCAACTGTTCCGTATGATATGGAGCAGCAGAAGAAAGAAATGAAAGAGTTCCTCGATGACCTTACAACCCGTGACCAGAGAATGATGTTCGCTGTTATCACGATGGTTATTACAGCAGACAGTAAGGAGCAGCTTGAGAATGATACGGAAGCATTGCTTACCACAGCAAGAAAACATCTTTGCCAGTTTGCAACACTGAGATTTCAGCAGGTAGACGGACTCAATACGGTAATGCCGTTTGGAACAAGAAAGATTGACGCTTTCAGAACACTTACCACAGAGAGTCTTTCGGTATTTATCCCATTCAGGGTGCAGGATATTTTCCACGAAAATGGTGTGTATTACGGTCAGAATGTCATCAGCAAAAATATGATTATCGCAGACCGTAAGCAGCTTTTGAATGGTAACTCCTTTATTCTCGGTGTATCCGGTGGTGGTAAGTCGTTTGCAGCAAAGGGAGAAATCATCAATCAGGTTCTTTCTTCAGACGCAGATGTTATTATCATCGACCCTGAGCGAGAGTATTCACAGCTTGTCAATGCGATGGGCGGAGAAGTAATCAATATTTCTGCTACTTCCGACAATCACATCAATGCAATGGATATGAATAAGGATTACGGCGACGGTGCAAACCCTGTCATTTTGAAATCCGAGTTTATTATGTCCCTTTGTGAACAGCTTATCGGCGGAACAAATCTCGGAGCAAAGCAGAAGTCTATCATTGACCGTTGTACGGCGAGCGTTTACCGCAGTTATCAGCAGAATGATTATCAGGGACATATACCGACCTTGCAGGATTTCAGGGCAGAACTTTTGCAGCAGGACGAAGGACGAACCGGAAGCAATGGAACTGGCACTTGCCATTGAGCTGCATGGTTCTCTGAACACTTTTGCAAAGCAGACGAATGTGGATACCAATAACCGCCTTATCTGCTATGACATTCTTGACTTGGGTAAACAGCTTATGCCGATTGGTATGCTTGTTGTCCTTGACTCTATCCTGAACCGTATCACACAGAACCGTGCAAAGGGTAAGAATACCTTTATCTTCATTGATGAGATTTATCTTCTGTTCCAGCACGAATACTCTGCAAACTTTCTCTTTACCTTGTGGAAGCGTGTGAGAAAATACGGTGCATACGCAAGCGGAATTACCCAGAACGTCGATGACCTTTTGCAGAGCCACACAGCAAGAACAATGCTTGCAAACTCAGAGTTTATCATTATGCTGAATCAGGCTTCCACAGACAGGCTTGAGCTTGCAAAACTTCTGAATATTTCCGACCTTCAGATGTCTTATATCACGAATGTGGAAGCAGGACACGGACTTATCAAGGTGGGAAGCTCGCTTGTACCGTTTGCAAACAAATTCCCTAAGAACACGAAACTTTATAAACTGATGACGACCAAGCCGGGCGAAGCGTAAGGAGGGATTTACAATGTCTAAAATTCAATTTCGTAATGCTGCACACAGAGATTTTGTATTAGAAAATTTGGATAAGTGCAAAGTCAACGACTGCTATCACAGAGCATTTTTCTATGTGATGGGTATTTCAGAAGAAACGAGAATGAATATCGGAAAGATGTTTGATTTCAAGAGGGACTGTATCATACCGGAAGGTATGCATGGCGGTTGGCAGACCAGTGGCACAGTCAAGGTCTGCCACCTTGCCTTTAATCTCTGGAATGGATTTACGGAAGAAGGCAGGGAAAATCTCTATACACCGGAGGAACTGTTCTGTTGTGGATATGCTCCGTATTTCATGGAGGGTATCAAGTTGAGGTATCGGAGTATTGCAGAGATTTGACTCCACCTAAGAGAAACGATATGGAAAGGTAAGAGAAAATGAGCAGAAAAATCTATATTATTATTGCGATGGTGCTTACGGTAGTGTTGTCTGTAAGCACCTTCTTTATTATCCGTAATCACATTGACTCTGCCAAGCAGAATGAAGTCTATGATAACCTTGCGGAGATTGTGGAGGACGAGCCGCCAAAGGAAAATGAGGGAGTGACGTTTTCGGAAGATAAGGACTATCTTGCGGAATATCTTGAACTCTATCGGCAGAATGAGGATATGGTGGGTTGGATAAAGGTTGAGGATACCAATATCAACTATCCGGTCGTACAGTCTGTAAATGAGCCGAACTTCTACCTGAAGCACAAGTTTGATAAGACCTATTCCGCTTATGGCTGTCCATATGTGCAGGAAAATTGTGATGTGCAGAAACCTTCAGATAACATCATTATTTACGGACACCACATGAATGACGGTTCTATGTTTACGGGACTGATGAAGTACAGAAACAAGAGCTTTTGGGAAGGTCATAAGACGATTACCTTTGATACACTGACGGACAGACACCAGTATGAAGTGATTGCAGTCTTTAAGACGGTTGTTTATACAAACAGCTCTGACAGATTTAAGTATTATGAGTTTACGGACGCAGAAAATGCGGCAGAGTTTGATGCGTATGTTGCCAAGTGCAAGGAACTTTCTCTGTATGATACCGGAGTATCGGCAGAGTATGGCGACAAGCTTATTTCTCTTTCTACTTGTGAATATTCAAGAAACAATGGCAGGCTTGTTGTTGTCGCTAAGAGAGTGGATTAAACCCCACTCTCTATTATTTTTCGAGAAAGGAGGAAACCGATGGCTGATATAAAAACAAGAGATACAAGCAAAGGTACAATCAAGACCATAAATAAGGCAGCAGTTGCCACGGAGCGAATGAAGAAAGCCTATGTGATGACGAAAGATAAGGCAGAACATTCCACCAATGCTTCGGAAAATTCCGCAGAGGAATATGCTTCTGATAAAATCGAAGTGGCAACGGATAGGACTGTTCATGAAACAGCATACCGTGCAGATAAAGTCGGCAGATGGGGTGTGCGTGAAACAAGGCAGAATTATCAGAAAGCCAAAACGGGAATTGAGAATTTCAAGACCAAGCGTGCAGAGAAGCAGCTTCAAAAACAATCGGTCAATCCTGTCGGAAAACAGAGCATCCGAACTCTGGAGCGTACAGAGAAAACAATTAAACAGTCTGCAAGGTCGGCAGGAAATACGACAGTCAAGACCGTATCGAAAGGTGCAACCAATACTGTTCAAAGGTCGGTCAAGACCGCAGAACAAACGGCAAAGACTTCTATTAAGACCACCAAAGAAGCTGCCATTATAGCACAGAAAACAGCAAAAACAACAGCCAAAGCAACACAGAAAGCGGCTCAGACGGCAAAGAAAGCGGCGAAAGCCACAGCAGATACCGTCAAAGCCACAGCGAAAGCTACTGTTGCGACAGTCAAAGCGATTATTGCAGGGACAAAAGCACTTGTAGCAGCAATCGCCGCAGGCGGTTGGATAGCGGTTCTGATTATTATGATTGTCGTGCTGTTTGGTGCTGCCGTAGCAATGTTTGGAGGAGGAAGTGACAGTAATTCCTATACTCCGGTAAGTGCAGAGGTAGAAGCCTATGAACCCATCATACAGAAGTATGCCAAAGAGTACGGCATTCCTGAGTATGTAGAACTTATCAAGGCGGTTATGATGCAGGAAAGCGGTGGCAGAGGACTTGACCCTATGCAGGCAGCAGAGGGAAGTTTCAATACGAAGTATCCACACGAACCTAATGGAATTAAAGACCCTGAATATTCTATCCAGTGTGGAGTTCAGGAATTGAAAGCGGCTCTTACTTCGGCAGAAGTGGAAAGTCCGATAGATATGGAGCATATCAAACTTGCCTTGCAAGGCTACAACTTCGGTAATGGGTATATTTCTTGGGCAAAAACAAAGTATGGCGGTTATTCTTATGCCAATGCAGTGGAGTTTTCCACTCAGCAGGCACAAAGGCTTGGTTGGGACAGTTATGGAGATACCCAATATCCGGCTCACGTTCTGAGATACTATCCGTATGGGCGAGCCTTTACTGCCGGAGGTAATCAGGCGATTGTTGAGGTTGCCTTGACACAGCTAGGCAATCAGGGCGGACAACCTTACTGGAGCTGGTACGGCTTTAATAGTCGAGTGGAATGGTGTGCCTGCTTCGTATCTTGGTGTGCTGACCAATGCGGGTATATTGAAAGCGGACTTGTTCCGAAATTTGCAGGTTGCATGGATGGTGCAAACTGGTTTAAGTCAAATGGAAAATGGCAAGACCGCACTTATGAACCAAAGGTAGGAGATATTATCTTCTCTTGGGTCATAATCTACAATACGAGCAAGCTGCTCTCTGGTCATACCTTTTGGCTGTCCTTGCTTTTTCTTGATTGCCTGTCCTATCGGTGTAAAATCGAAGTCAAAATCATTGTTTCTTGTGTCCATAAACTCACCACCTTGTATCTGCAAAAAAATGCTACTATTATATTTTACAGAAATGTGAGTTCTTTATAGAACGATTTGAAATCTCTGATATTAGGATATAAAATCTCTTATTACAAGCGGTCAAAGTTCATAATTGCACACTTGATACTGTTCGTTCAAACGGCTATAATATATACAGTACACCTTAGAGGTCAGATATGTTTGAAATATGACAGCACAGGAAGCCGCTGAAAAGTGGAACGTATCGTTAAGATGGGTACAAAGACTTTGTAAAGGAAACCGTATTGAGGGGTTATGAATATTAACCGTGTGTGGCTTATTCGAAAAATGCTGAAAAGCCTGCTGATGCAAAGAAAAGTTGATGAAAAATTGAAAATTTTTCGTTAGTGTTTATTATGGAGGTGTTATATGTGAGGTACAGGATTTTAATTTCCGATGATGAAGTTGATATAGTTGAAATGCTTACAGGATTTTTTTAGAAGCAAGGGCTATGAGGTCTTTTCTGCTTATAATGGAGTAGAAACCCTCAAATTAGCAGAATTACAACCAGATATAATCTTATTAGATATAAATATACCGAAGCTTGATGGGATGGAAGTCTGCAAGAAAATTAGGGATTATGTTTCTTGCCCTATACTCTTTTTTAACTGCCCGTATTGAAGAAAATGATAAGGTACAAGGATTTTTCCGTAGGTGGTGATGATTATATTGTTAAGCCGTTTTCTCTTGTTGAACTTAGCCAGAGTGCAAGCAACATTTAAGAAGAGAAGAACGACATCAAACGAATACAAAAGTTAAGTTTTCAGGAGAACTTTTAATTGACTACTCTGAAAGAACTGTTTATATACAGAACCAACCTATTGGTCTTGTAAAAAAAGAATTTGGACATTGTTGAGTTATTATCTCAAACGCAGGACAAGTTTTTGGATAAAGAGAGAATTTATGAAAGAGTTTGGGGATATTACAGTGAGGGAGATAGTAGTGTTGTTGCCGAGCATATTCGCAGAATACGAACAAAAATTGCAGCATACACAAATAAATCTTATATTGAAACAGTTTGGGGTGTGGATATAGTGGATAAGATAAAAAAATGTGGTGTAACCTGTCATTGCGAAAAAAAGTATAATACTTTATATCTCAGCGTTTGTAATTCTTGCCATTCTATTAAGTGCAGGAACAGCTACTTTGTGCAATAATGCTACAAAAACGATTGAAAGCAAATATCCCCAACAGGAGAAAAATATTATTTAACAAATGAAAATGGAGAAAAGACTCGGTGATGGCAATTATATTGGAGTTGCACCTGTTGCAATGTCTGAAAAAAGACCAACGGTTACTTTCAATATGTGAAGTTGCCCCAATAATTGCAACTCCGATTTATTCAGCGTTATGTATTATTACGGCGACCTTTTGTTATTCTATAGAAACAAGTTAAAAAACCGCTTACAGAATTAAAAGCCGCTTCTGAAATGATTTCTAATAATAATTTAAACTTCTCAATTAAATATGACAGCAAAGATGAATTAGGAGAATTGTGTTCATCATTTGAAACAATGCGTTTTACCCTTGCTAATAATTTCTCTGAAATGTGGCGGCAAATGGAAGAACGAAAACAACTTAATGCTGCTTTTGCTCACGATTTACGTACTCCACTTACCGTAAAAAAGGGTATAATGAAATTTTACAGTCCAACCATGACCCAATAACCAAAAGCACCGCTGTAACAATGGGGAAAACATATTTTCCGTTTGGAAAGATATGTTGATAGTATGAGCCACTTTGCGTCGTTTAGAAGATGCTCAACCCATAAGTGACAAAGTCTAATATAAGCGGTTATGTGACCGCAATAGCTGATAGTGCAAGAATTTTGTGTGAGCAAAGTGGAAAAACTCTTTCTATTCAAAATAACATTTCCGATATTCCTATTGGCATTGATTATACTTTTGTTTCACAAGTTAATAATAATTTGATTTCAAATGCAATCCGATACGCAACATCAAAGGTAAACATCACTTACACAAGTAATAATGATGGCTTTTATCTCTCTGTTTCAGACAATGGATGTGGCTTTTCAAAAAATATTTTAAGCAAAGCAACCAATCCATATTTTACGGAAGAAGAAAATCACTCTGAGCATTTCGGACTTGGGCTGTATATCTGTAAAATTTTATGTGAACATCACGGTGGTTATCTGAAAATTGAAAATTGCTCAATCGGAGCAAAAGTGACTGCTTTTTCAAATCTCTCGATTAGTAGATAAAAAGTAGAAAATTGCATTCTATACTCTCTATGTAAACACATGGAGAGTATTTTTTTGCTCCCTAAGACGAAAGGAGTTTTTGATATGGAACTTAAAGCAATTCAACTAACAGCAATATGGCTCAAAAACAGCCGTAAACCATTTGAACCTCTCATTATCAAATGGCGTTTACGGTTTTGCTTTGTGCAAATGGTGCGGGAAAAACTACCATTTATGCGGTTACTCTGCGATATTCAGACACCGACCTCTGGGAAAAATTACTTTGGATGGGAAAAACATATCTGTACTCGAGAGAAGTACCGTAATTTATTGGGATATTTACCGCAACAGTTTGGATATTATCCAGACTTTACAGCTTGGGATTTCCTTATGTATGTTGCGGCATTAAAAGGACTGAGTGAAAAACAAGCTCATAAGAAAGCAACAGAATTGTTGGAAGCTGTTGATTTAGCAGAGAAAAAAGAAACCTCAAAATCAAAACTTTCTCTGGTGGTATGAAACAACGTTTAGGTATTGCACAGGCGATGTTGAATAATCCACGCATCTTAATTTTAGATGAGCCGACAGCAGGTCTTGACCCAAAAGAGCGTGTCCGTTTTCGTAATCTGATTAGTGCATTTTCTAAAGATAGAATAGTTATTCTCTACGCACATTGTTTCTGATGTCGAGTTTATTGCTGAGGACATTATTATGATGAAAGACGGTCAGATTCTCCATTTTGGAAAACGCAGGAAATTACCACAGAAATTGACGGACAGGTATGGGAATGTACAGTTCCGACCAGTCGTGCGGAGCAATATTCTGAAACTCTGAATATAAGCAATTTGCGAAACATTGAAAATAATTGTACGGTTCTGCGTGTGATTTCTGAACAGTCGCCTATGGAAAATGCGATAAAGGTAGAACCTACATTAGAGGATTTGTATCTATTCTATTTTAAAGGAGTGAACGAATAATGAAAAATCTAATCAAGTTTGGATTACGAAAAATATTGACAAAACGCTTTGCGGTTATTTCTGTTGCTGCCGTATTACTATTGTCCTTGATACTGTCTTTTCCACGCTTCACAGTATGTACGCATTTGACGGAAACGGTGCAGAGGAAACTGGAAAAGCTGCGGTAGAAATTGATAAGCAAATTGCATTGAAGTATGAGGGAAAGTTAACTGACAATAAAGTACAGCAGATGATGTCTGAGTTTAAGCCTACTCAAGATTTACATGGAATGAACGCAAAATACATTTATCAAAATGCTTTGCAGTCTTCTGTATTCTCCCATTTTGCTGATATAGATGGAAATTGGAACGGGTTAAGCGTAGCAGATGTATTTGGCGATAAAGAAATAAAAGTTGGGTATGTAAACGGTTGGCTTAGTACAAGCCAAAATATGGCGAAGATTTTTATTGTCCTTTCATTAGTAATTATTTTGCTAATTGCTCCTGTTTTCTCTGGCGAGTATGGTGGAGTGGATAACATTATTTTGACAAGTAAATACGGAAAGACAAAATGTGCCACAGCAAAAGTATTAGCAAGTTTACTTTCAGCCGTTTTCATAACGACTTTGGTTGTTATTTTCAATTTGCTTATTGCGGTTGCTATTTATGGAACGAGGGGCTGGACTGCTCTATCCTTTTGCTCCAATAGATTTTTTAGAAGGGTATATTCCGTTTAATATTACTTGCGGAACAGTATTAAAGTATCAAATCCTGTTGGCGTTTATGAGTGCAATCAGTGTAACAGGAATAGTTTTAATTCTGTCTGCTGTTTGTAAAAGTCAAATGATAGCGTTTGTAATTTCAGCAGCTATTCATGTGATACCGATAATGCTTCCTATCTCTGAAACAAGTGCATTATATCGAATTATTGTGCTGATGCCCTTTTCTATTCACAGTATATTTCCATAATGTCTGTTGAACAAATGCACAATGGTATGCTTTTATGCAGTATGGTCTATTCCTGTTGCGATTGCTTTAGTAGTAATAGGTTCAATCATTTCCCATAAGGCATTTTCAAAACATCAAGTAAGATAAGCTTTAAAATCAATATGAAGCAAGCCCACCAAAAAAAAAAACGGTGCTTTGGTGGGCAGTATAAACACGCCCAGACGAAAATTCAACTTCCCTCCGAACCCGTTTTCGAGTTTGGAGGAATTTTTTATGCGATGGTCGAATATGACCGCAATGCTGCTCATCAGAAGCAGCTACTATTTACGGAGTGTCACAGTGGAGTGAAGATTATCTTTTTAGAAAAATCATCACTCACTCGTGGCACTCTTTACATTTTACAAGTAGAGATTACATCTCTTAATTATAGATATGCTTACGCTTATTGCCGTAGAGGTCTTAGTACCTTTGCGGCTTTTTCTTTTCTGTCGGTTGCCGTTCACCGCCTGCCAATCTGGATTTTTCAAAAATTCAGATTGGAGGACACATTATGGCTTACAACAAAGCCAGAGAAGAAAAGAAATGGCGGCTCTGGAAAGAAGCCGAGGAAAAGCAGTTGCGGAACTTAGGCGTTACTGAGGACGATATAGAACAGCTCCGTATTCACGATTGGGCGATTTTTAATTCAGACAGACGGTATTATCAGCGAGTGCAGGAAACAGGTACATATCTTGACGAGCTTGCTGAAGATACTACACAGCCCGAAGTCAAAACGGTTGAGGATTTTCTGGACAGCATCGAAAATCAGCACCTCTATCAAGTTTTGATTAAGGTGGACAGGCTTACATTGCAGATTGCTTTGATGAAGATACAAGGATATTCAACCCGTGAAATTGCGGTGTATCTGGATATTACTGAAAAAAGCTGTTTACAGAAGAATGGATAGGCTCAAAGAAAAAATTAAAAAGTTTTTGAGTAGAGGGGAAAATTGAATATTCCCACGGGCTACAGGGTGAGAGGACAAAAAACTCTTGCCCTGTTTTCCTTTGTGTGGCGAAACGGGATTGCTCCTTGACAAATGAATACCCATTCGCCAAATACTTTCTTTTTGTGAATATGATGAGCATAAGCGTGTGTAGCAGTACGCCATGACCTGCCAAGCGGCAGCGAGCGATTGAAAGGTGGTGAGCCTATCTTTACCGACTCAAAATATCGGGCAGCTCCCGATTTCGCCATAACCCACAAAGAGGATAATGATACTCCCGTCCAGTCACAGTCCGAGCGTGATAAAACCGTCGCAGGCAATGAGGGCGGCTCTGTCAGAACGACAGTTGGGGTGAAACTCCCGTGGCGTCAGTTCGCTGCTGACCGTTTGGCGACTTCCCATAGCATTTCGGGGTGTCGAGGACAAATTGAAATGCTCCTATCATAAAGCCAAACGAAAGGCGGTCATAAGAACAGAGATATTGTTAAGATACTTCCGACCTTAAATACTTCCTTTTGTTTGGCTGCCTACATAGGCAGAACATACCTGCCTAAATAAAATTGGGAGGTCAAACATAATGGAAAGAAAATTCAAGCGTGGAGATATTTACTACGCAAACTTAAATCCCGTTATCGGCTCGGAGCAAGGCGGAACAAGACCTGTACTTATCATTTCAAACGATGTCGGTAATAAGCACAGTCCTACGGTCATTGTCGCACCCATCACAAGCCGAATACACACCAAAGCAAAATTGCCGACGCACACTTTAATCAATGATTTTGAAGGTTTGGATAAGAACTCAATCATTTTGCTTGAACAGGTAAGAACGATTGATAAGCAGCGACTAAGGCAGTATTTGGGAATGATACCAGACGATATAGTGGCAAGGGTTGATAAGGCTCTTGCCATTAGTGTTGCATTGGAGAAAATGAAGGCAACAGATGTGTAAAAGGGACGAGAACGATAAATTTGCACATTGGTAAAAATGCGGCTGTATTTCTATAATTTAGAGTACAGCCGCTTGTTTTATAGCGGAGGTACTCATTATGGGGAAATAAAAACTATATCCAAAATCCAGAATTGCAAAATGAACAGATGAAAGATGAAAACGAAGTATTTAATTCATTTATCAATGTTATGGTGCAGATAGTTGAAAAATACGGAAAGACAGTTTTGCAAGAATTGGATTGTGCTGCGTAAGCTACGCAGCCTTACATATCACATTTCCTATAAAATTATGGAGGTGGTACGATGAACAGAGAAGGAAAGAAATGTGTCCTGTATCCGAGAGTAAGTACCGAGATGCAGGTAGATGGATACAGTCTTGAAGGACAAAAAAACGGATTAAGGCGATTTGCTGACCGAGAAGAAATGGATATTGTCGGTATTTATGAGGATGCAGGTAAATCAGGAAAATCTATTGAGGGACGACCTGCATTTAAGAAAATGCTTTCCGATATAAAAAACGGATTGGAGATAGATTATATTCTGGTTTATAAACTTTCCCGTTTCGGAAGAAATGCAGCGGATATTCTAAATTCATTAGAGTTTGTGCAATCTTATGGAATAAATCTTATTTGTATTGAAGAAGGAATTGACTCGTCACAGACAAGTGGAAAACTTTAATCTCTGTTTTGTCTGCGGTTGCAGAAATTGAAAGAGAGAATATCATCGAGCAGACAATGAATGGACGGAGGGAAAAGGCACGGCAAGGTGGTTGGAATGGCGGATTTGCACCATACGGATATTATCTGAAAGATAATCAGCTTTTGATAGAAGAAACGGAAGCTGAAGCAATCAGAATTATATTTGAGAAGTTTGCCAATTCTGACATATGGGGCTTGGCGGAGTAGCAAAATATCTTAATCTTCAAGGTATTAAAAAGATACCTCGTCAGAATGGCACATTGGAAACTTGAGCAGTCATTTTATACGGTTGATATTAGACAATCCTGTTTATTGTGGAAAGATTGCTTATGGCAGAAGAACACGAGAAAAGGTAAAGGTACAAAAATGAATATAAGCAGGTTCATGCAGAGGGATTATATTTTAGAAGATGGACAGCACGAAGGAATTATCAGCGAGGAATTGTGGCAAAAGGTTCACGCAAAACGTATGGCAACAGGAATTAAACAGCCATCAAAAGTTGGTAAGGACAGGTCACATCTTTTGACAGGGATATTGAAGTGTCCCCTTTTGGAAGTTCAATGTATACGAACAAACACGCTTGGACAAATAAAGATGGCACATACAAAGAGGTTTACTATTATATTTGCGGCAGAAATAAGCAGGAACGAGGACATCATTGTGATTATAAGGCATCTCTGAGAAAAACAGATATTGAGCCACTTGTAATTGAAGCTGTTAAGGAATTGGTAAGCGATAAGTATTTTGCAAAAAGAGATTGAAAAGCGTATTGGCGTACAGACCGATACAACACTATTGATAAAGGAACTTGCCAATTATGAAAGTAAAGCTGAAAGAAGTTGATTTGAACAAAGCACGTCTGGAGAGAAATTGATAATCTGCCTGTTGATACCCGCTTCAGAGAAAGAAAAATTCACGATATGACTTTAAGACTTGATGCCTTGTATGATACGATTGTAGAGTTGGAAGAACGGATTGAAGATGCAAAGCTGAGAAAAAAGTTCTATCGAAATGGAAACAATCACTCTGGACAATATTTACAAGCTTATGCTGAATTTCGGAAAGCTCTATGATATAATAAGTGACGAGGAAAAGAAAAGCCTTATTACTTATC
>VOFH01001910.1_pt1 | contig 13295 bp, 20 predicted proteins | sample 5384091 | NCBI WGS metagenome assembly VOFH01 (sample SAMN12384727, study PRJNA508395) | human gut metagenome | isolation source: healthy gut G | host: Homo sapiens
CACCAACTTGGTAACCCTGGTCAACGATCAGCCCTGCGGAACGCAGCGGAGCTGTTGTCCTCGGAAAGCATGGCGCGTCTGGTAGCGGCCGTTCGGAAACCATGGACTACATCGTCATCGACTCTCCTCCCATCGGCATGTTTGCAGATGGGGGATATGCTGGCGGATTTGGCTGACGACGCGCTTTTGGTCGTCCGGCAAGATGTGGTTTCCGCCGGTGACATCAACGACGCAGCCGACGCCATCGCCCAGGGCAAAAGCACGTTTTCTGGGCTGCGTTTTAAACAATATGCAGTCTTTTTCCCTGTTCCACCGGCTCTCCGGTTACGGCTATGGCAGCTATGGCTATGGGTATCACGGCTATGGTTACGGAAATGAGAGAAGCAGCCAAGGCGCAAGCCGGAACCGCGCAAGGGGTAAGTCGCCATGCAAGAATACGTTCACGAGCAAGATTTGGAATTGAAAATCGATCTGCACGCCATGATCAGGAACTTTTTCCACATTTTAAAGAAAACATGGTGGTGGGTTCTCCTGCTTGCCGCATTGATCGGAGGGCTGCGTTATACCCAAGCACGGCGGAATTTTGTCCCCATGTACACCGCCACCGCCTCCTTTTCCGTCAAAAGCAGCTACGTGGGAACCACCGATTTGGTGGACACCACGCAGTATTATGACAGTCAGGCCACGGAGCAGGTAGTCAGCTCTTTCCCCTATATCATCCGCTCGGAGGCAATGCAAGAGCGAATTCGCCTGACGCTGGATACCACCTGGATCAACGGAACGGTGTCCGCTTCCTCCATCGGCGAAACCAATATTTTTACCCTTACTGTAACCAGCAACCAGCCACAGGACGCCTACGATATTTTAAACGCCGTGATTGAAAATTATCAGCCGGTGGCATCCTTTGTCATTGGCAGTACGCAGCTGACCATGATTCAAGAGCCGGTTGTTCCTTCCACACCGGTCAACACATTCCAGGGGACCCGAACCGGAATCAAATGGGGGCGCCGCAGGCTTGCTGTTGGGTTTGGCGCTGACCTTCCTGCTGTCTCTCGGCAGGAAGACCGTACAGACGGCCGACGATCTGAAAGGCGGCACCAGCGTGCCCTGCATCGGGACCATTCCTCTCATCTCAGTAAAAAACGAAGCAAATCCACCGGCAATGCCGTGTCCATCTTAAATCCCCATGTGGAGATTCCCTGTCCGTTCCCATCGACGCCCTGCAGGTCCGATTGCTTCGCACGAAGCCGGCCGGGCAAGAGAGCCGGGTCATTCTGGTCACCAGTACCTTGCCGGGGAGGGAAAGACCACGGTCTCTTTCAACCTGGCAGCTTCTCTGGCGCAGAGCGGCAAGCGAGTGATTTTGGTGGATGCGGACCTGCGTCATCAGGTGATCAAAGCCCGCTGTGGGATTACCACCCCTCTGCCGGCTTGCTGGAGCTTTCCAGCTGCAAAGCCGGATGTCGGCAGAGTTCTCATCTCGGTGCCGAACACCAACCTGCATCTCCTCGCAGGAGATACCAGAATGGCCTCCCCATGGGAATCCTGGATTCGCCCAAAATGAGAAGTCTCCTGGAGCAAATCCGAGCTTTGGCAGACTATGTCATCATCGATGCACCGCCTGCCGGTATCTTAGCAGACGCGGCCGTATTGTGCCGCTCGGCCGATCAGGTGCTCTTTGTGGTACGCTACGACGGCGCACCCAGAAGCCAAGTGATGGACGCCATGTACAGCGTCACCGGTAAGGGAGCCGAGCTCAGCGGTTTTGTGATCAACGGACGGCCCAGCAAAAAGCATGACGGTTACGGCTATCATCGGTACGGGTATGGGAAATATGGATATGGAAGCAAATACGGATACGGCAAAAGCTCCGGAAGCAAAGTTTAAGGCGGAACCGGGATGAAACTGCGTGATTTGTGTTTTTTGACCCTCCTCCGGGACGCCATGGCCGGTACCTGCAGCACGGAAGCCGCTACCCTGGCCAAGTCGATGGATTGGACTCTGGAAAATCAGGTGCTTGAGCTGGCGCAGCTGCACCATGTGTTCCCATTGCTGGCACAGCAGCTGCTCCTGCTGAACCCGCCGGATTTGCGCCGGGATGTGTTACGCCATTGGGCCATGGAGACCCTGGCGCGACAGGCAATGGCCACGCAGGCCCTGCTGGTTTTAACCGGCGCCTTGGAAAAAGCCGGGATTCCCGCCTTGGTTGTGAAGGGCGCTGTCTGCCGCAGCCTGTACCCGTCTCCGGATCTGCGTCCTTCCAGCGATGAGGACATTCTCATACAGCCGGAGGATTTGCCGGCTGCCGAGCAGGTGTTCCGGTCATTGGGCTACTGTCTACAAAGCAGCCCAGAGGATTCCGTGCAGATCTGGTATGCAAATCCCCTTCGTGTGGAGCTGCACTGCAGTCTCTGCGGCAGTATGACCATTGCCGGACAAGCCGTGCAGCCTTGGTTTGACGCGTGCTTCTCCCGCAGCATTTCCTGGAATGTGGGAGAGGGAACCGTCCGGACACTGGCGCAGCAGGACCATTTTCTCTATCTCATTTTGCATTTTTATAAGCACTTTCTCACCGGCGGGGTGGGAATCCGCCAGCTATGTGATATTTGCTTGTTTGCCGGGAAGCAGCAGGCAAATCTGGACTGGAGTAGTCTTTGGACTGAATTGGAAACACTGTCCCTGGCCTGCCTGACTTGGAATATGCTGGATCTGGGCATCCGGTATTTGGGCCTGGACAGCCGGGCCGTCCCAAAACCGGAGCGAATTCCAGCAGCCGACAGCGAAGATCTTCTCCAGGACATTTTAGAAGCCGGAGTCTTCGGTTCCAGCAGTCTGGAGCGAAAACACAGCAGTCGTATCACCCTACAGGCCGCTTCCGCACAAAACCGGAAAGCCGGAACTGTCCGGGCTGCCTTATTCCCCTCTGCTTCAGACCTGCAGAGCCGGTACTCGTACCTGCAAAAGAACCCCTGGCTTCTACCTGCGGCTTGGTGCGCCCGGTGCTTTGGGTACCTCAGGGAAGGGCGGAATCTTGGCGTTCGGGCCGCCTCCGCCGCAAAAATCGGCCGGCAACGTGTGGCGCTTTTGGAAAAGTACGGAATTCTCAACTGCAAAATATAGCATTTTTTCCACTCTGGTAAAAACCAGAGTGGATTTTTTTCACGCCCTTGCAACAGGGCAAAATTTTGCGTATAATAAATAGAAAACCTGGAACTTATGGTGAGGTGTTTTTTATGAATCTGTGGATTGACGGACATGCAACAGAAGCTACGCCCGGAGAATCTCTTCTGGAAATTGTACGCCGTTTGGGGTTGGATCACCCGCAACTCTCGCAACGCCCACTGGCCGCCCGAATTGCCGGTGAGACCTTCACTTTAAATTACATTCCCCGCCGACTTCGTGACGAAACCCCGGACGGCGCCGTGTCGGTACGGCGGGCCATGGAGGCATCCGGGGGAAGAATTTCTCTGATCCGATACACAGAGCCCCGGGGAAAGCGGGTATACACCAGAACCGTACAGTTCGTCCTTTTTTTGGCCGTCCGGCGGCTGTACCCGGGCGCCATTGCAAAATGAACTTTACCGTTGGCGACACACTCAACGTTACCATAGAAAAAACCCCGGCTTTTTCCCCTGCCGATGTGCCGGCTCTAAAGGCCCAGGTTGCCCATCTGATTCAAGCGGACATTCCCCTGCACCGGAAACGGATTTCCACACAGGAAGCCATTGCAGCCTTTGCCGCCGACGGTCAGGAGGACAAAGCGCGGCTGCTCGCCTGGCGCAAGGCTCCTTATTTCGACGTATACGCCTATGAGGATTATATGGATTACTTTTACGGCGAGATGGCGCCCTCTACCGGCTATCTCTCAGTCTGGGATATGGTATCGGACGGCGGATCCGGCGTGCAGTTTTGCTTCCCCAATCCGGCGGACCCGGATCAGGTTGCGGAATACCGGGAACGCCCCAATTTTTCCGCCGTCTTTGCAGAAAGCGGGCGGTGGTGCGCCTTGATGGACTGCGACACAGTGGCCGATCTGAACGATTTGGTACAGCAGGGACGCTTAGGCGAACTGATACGTGTCAATGAAGCGCTTCACGAGCGAAGCTTCTCTCAAATTGCAGACCAGATTTTGGAACGCCACGCCAAAGCGGTGCTCCTGGCCGGTCCCTCTTCCTCCGGCAAAACGACCAGCGCCAACCGCCTGGCCGTGCAGCTCCGCGTCCGCGGGAAGCGCCCCATCTTAATCTCCCTGGACGACTATTACAGGGACCGGGATCAGATTGCCCCCGGCCCGGATGGAAAACTGGATCTGGAGCACATCAACACCATAGATACCTCGCTGTTCCGCCAGCAGCTTTCTCAGCTGTTGCAAGGGGAAACCATCCTGTTGCCCCGGTTTGATTTTCTCACAGGACGCCGTGTGATGACCGACCGGCACTTGCAATTGAATCAGGACTCTATTATCATCGTGGAGGGCTCCATGGACTAAAAACCCCGCCCTTTTGCCGGAGAACGTAGATAAGAGCCTGGTTTTCCGCATGTATGTCAGTGCATTGCTCCCCTTGAATCTGGACAATCACAACCGAATTCCCACCAGCTATCTCCGGCTTTTGCGCCGGATTGTGCGAGATTACGAAACGCGAGGTGCAACCGTCAGCCATACCTTGTCCATGTGGGATTCCGTGCGCCGGGGAGAAGGGCGGTGGATTTTTCCTTATCAGGAAAATGCGGACGTCATTTTCAACAGTTCCCTGCTGTACGAATTGGCAGTTTTAAAAAAGCATATTTTCCCTTTACTCAATGCCGTAACCTGGGAAGATCCCTATTATGAAGAGGTCCGATCCATTGTCAAGGTGCTGAATTATGTGCAGGAAGCAGACCCCGGCGACGAGATTCCGCCGACCAGCCTGCTCCGAGAGTTCATCGGTGGAAACAGCTTTTACCGGCAGGGTAAGCGTCAAACCTACCACCGACTTGCGGAAGGCTCTCCAATATGAAACAATACTCCCGTATAGTAGCGGATAGTATATGCGACTGCCATATACGATCCAAAATACGGGGGTATTTTCATGAGCAGAGATTTACAGACAGGAAACGGACAGAACAAACTGGCATTGTGGGCCGAGCGGGTATCGTCATGCCGGAACAGTGGGCTTCGTGTAAAGGACTGGTGCCGGGAAAACGGAGTCAATGAGCAGACCTACTACAAGTGGCAGAAGAAGCTGTTCACCATGGCTCAGACGCAGCAGGAATCTCGGTTCGCAGAAGTCACGCCGGTTCGCACTTCCGGCAATATTGCGGTTACCGTCCGAATCTCAGGAACGGAAGCGGATATTCACAGCGGCGCGGACGCGGCTACCGTGGAAACGGTACTGCGGGTATGAAAGTCATGCTGAGCGACTTCACCGGCGCCGACCGGGTGTACATCGTCTGCGGTTACACCGACCTTCGCCGTGGGATCGACGGTCTGGCTGCCCTGGTTCAGCAGGAGTTTCAGCTAGACCCATTCAGCAACTGCCTGTTTCTGTTCTGTGGCAGGCGCCGGGATCGGATCAAGGCACTGTACTGGGAGGGCAACGGTTTCGTGCTGCTCTACAAGCGTCTGGAATCCGGCAGCTTCCAGTGGCCGCGAAAGGAAAGCGAGGCAAGAAGCCTGACGCCGCAGCAATACCGCTGGCTCATGGAGGGCTTGAGCGTTGACCAGCCAAAGGCCCACAAGCCGGTTTCCGGCTTGGAAATCGTCTGAGAATCACCAGGTTTTCCTATACTTTTCGCCGAAATATGGTATAATCATAGTCATGGAAAAGAAACAGAATTTGACTGCAAGCAACCCGGAAACAGTCACCATTTTCCGGGCGGAATACGAGAAGTTTCTGGGGCAGGAGCAGCAGCTTCTGTCCCAGAATGAGCGTATTTTCCGTTTGGAAAATCAGGTGTCGGTACTGACAGAAGCACTGCGTCTTGCCCGGCATAAGCAGTTTGGAGCCTCCTCCGAAAAGAGTGAGGAACCCCTCATGGAGCAGTTGAGCTTTCTGTTCAATGAGGCTGAGGTATTTGCGGAAGTAAGCACAAAACAGGAAGAAGCCGTTGTTGTAGCCGCCCATAAGCGGCATAAGAAGCACGAATACACCCTGGACAACATCCCGGAGGGCATCCCCACAAAGCAGGTGGAACATCGTCTGGAGGGCGAGGAACTGGTATGCCCTCAGTGCGGGGATACCATGACCGAGATTGGCAAAGAAGTGGTGCGCACCCTTGAGATCATTCCTGCCCAGACCATCGTCCGGGAGGATATCTACTACACCTATGCCTGCAAGAGCTGCAGCGAGAACGCCGACGAAGGCTGCGAAACACCCATGGTCAAAGCACCAAAGGAAAAGAACATCATCCCCGGCAGTTTCGCCACACCGGAAGCTGTCGCCCATATCATGACCCAAAAGTTCGTCATGGGCAGCCCTCTGTACCGTCAGGAGCAGGACCTGAACCGCCGGGGGCATTCCCCTGAGCCGCCAGACTATGTCCAACTGGATCCTGAGAGCCACAGAGAATTATCTGGCGCCTGTGTATGAGCAGATGCATAAGGAGCTTTTGAGACGGGAAGTCCTGCATGCCGACGAAACCACATTGCAGGTGCTCCACGAACCGGGGAAGGCGCCGCAGAGTGAAAGCTATATGTGGCTGTACCGTACCAGCGGGGATACCAACAAGCCCATTGTCCTGTACGAATACCAGCCGGGACGTGGGGCAAAGCATCCGGAAGCCTTTCTGAAAGGATTCAAAGGATACCTGCACACAGATGGTTATGCCGGATATCATAATTTGCCGGAAGAAATCACGGTGGTAGGCTGCTGGGCGCACGCCAGAAGAAAATTCGACGAGGCTGTGAGGTCTCTGCCCAAGGGAAAAGCAAAGGGCAGTTCCGCATCTCAGGGATTGACCTACTGCAATCTTCTTTTCGGGATCGAACAGGAGATTGCGGACAAAACAGCAGAAGAGCGTTATGAAGAGCGGCTGAAGCAGGCAAAACCTGTTTTAGACGCGATGTTTGCATGGGCAAATTCCAGAACTGCCGCGCCCAAGTCTGCTTTGGGTAAGGCACTGAACTATCTCAAGGAGCAGTGGCCATACCTGACCAATTACCTGAAGGACGGCAGGCTGGAGCTGAGCAACAACCGGGCAGAGAAGCATCAAGCCCTTCGTTATTGACCGGAAGAACTTCCTGTTCGCCAATACACCAAAGGGAGCTGCCGGCAGTGCGGTGATGTTCAGCCTGATCCAGACAACAATGGAGAATGGTCTGGATCCTTACCAATACCTGACCTGGCTCATGCATACAGCCAACCATGCGGATCTGACAGATACGCAGGTCGTACAAAGTCTGCTGCCCTGGAATGCGCCGGCTGAACTGTATACCAAGTGAATAGGTACACCGCCGTGGGGATCCTGCAAAGCTCTCCACGGCGGTGATTTCATATGCGGTTACATTTGACGGTTACGATCATCATTGGCAATGCGCAAATAGAACAGAGCCGGTTCGCCGGAGACCACCAGGTCAAAACCATGCGCCCGAGCCGCATCCCGGAACCCATCTGTTAGCTTTTTGACCCATACGGCGGAACAAGGTAGGCGCATCCAGGGCCTTTAGCTTCTGGATACAGGCGATGCAGGCGGCAAAGGGCTCTGCGCTCATCAATAGGAGCCTGTGAAAGACAAGGAAGAAGCCGCTGCTTTCAAATGCTCCTTTCCACACACCGCAGACATGTTATAGCCGTTGGCCAAAGCCTTACAAAAACAAATCAAATCCGCCTGGAATCCGTAGTAGTGGTCTGAGCCTTGAAGATCCAGCCGGAAACCGGTGCGTACATCGTCAAAATCAAAACGATGCCCCGTTTGTCACAAAATTGGCGGACCGACGCCCAGAACTCCTGGGATGCGCAACGGTTGTCGGCAAAATTTCCATGGTCGTAGGGCTGTGCAATGAGCGCGGCCACATCGCCGCCGCAGGCTTTCATAGGCTGCCTCCATGGCAGGCAGATCAAACCAGGGAACTACAATGTTATGGGCCACCTCTTCCGGCAGAATTCCAGGGTAGTCCGCCTTCATCGCCCAGGGGTCGTTGCCGTGGTAATAGCCCCGGAGAAACATGGTCTTCCTCTTGCCGGTATGGGCGCGGGCTGTCAGGACGGAGAAGGTGGTGGCATCCGTGCCGTTTTCATAAAAAGGCCCAGTCGGCCATCGCCACCGTGTCCACCAGCAGCTCGGCGCACTCCACCATTTTATAGGAAGGCGCCGTCGTACAATTGCCCGTCATCAGCTGCTCCATGGCAGCCCGGTCCACATCCGGGTCGCCGTATCCCAGCACATTGGGGCCATAGGCGCACATCAAATCCAGGTAGCGGTTGCCATCCATATCCCAAAAATAAGTACCTTGGGCCTTGAAGAGAGGAGCGGCCATTTCTCCAGGGGAGAAACAGTCCTTCAGAAGGGCCCAAATGCCGTATATGCCGGAGGGAATCACCTCCAGAGCGCGGTCAAACCAGGCCCGGCTTTTTGGTATGCTTGTATTCCGGATATTTGCTCATAACGGTTCCTCCTAGGAAAGATACGTGGACACCCGGTCCAAAATCCGGTTGATGTTGTCCACCATAGCAATCATACCGCGCAGGTAAATATTCCCCTGGCACATCTCATGGATGGTTGAAACCTGTCCTGTAAACAGGCCGTGGGCCAAATCAACAGAGGCAAATTCCATAATGGCTCGGGGATGCTCCGCCGGAACCTTTGCGTGGTAAAATGATGGTCCTTGACCGAGATGGTAACCTGGGCCACTCCCCGGATTCCGAGGCTGACGGTTCCATCCACGGTGTACCCGGCAGATATTTGAGAGATGGAATCGGTATTGGCCAGAGCGGAAATGGCGCCGGCGATGGTATACATAGTGAGAATGGTGCTCTTTTCAAAAAACGCCCGATCCTTCAAGTCCTCCTCCCTGGGTCGGAGCAGCGCCGTCAGGCGGTTGGTCAGCTGTGTAAAGGGTCCCAGGAGAAACGAGAGAAGCTGCACCGGATTTTTCGCCGGAAGCCCCGGCTTGTTCTCCTCGATCAGGGCGTTGAACTTTTCCGGAGAGGAAAAACGCATTTTACAGGTACAGCCCGCCTCACCTTCCGTCATACGGCAGCCGTCCGGGTAAAATGGAAGGTACAGCAGGGACCGTCTTTTACTTGAAAACACAAACCGACCGGTTTTTTAAGGCCGGCCAAAATTTCCCCCGCGGTTTCGTCCAGGCTGCACAGATTTTCCAGGGTAGCCAAAACACCGTACATATTCACATAAGCCATCGCTTTTGGTTCTTTCATGGTATATCTCCCTTCCGGTCTGGGCTGAGGCATCTGCCAAAGGCGGGCAAACCCTGCTGGATTCGGCCCAGGCCAGGCAAATTGACATGTCGTTGCCCCATTATAGCACAATTCCTCGATTCTGGGAAGCAAAACATTTTTGCTCAGCTATGCGCTGAAAACTGCCCCAAAATATCTCCCCCGGCCCCCGCTCCTTCATCCGAGCAGGCTGGAAAACAAGTCGTCCCACGTTTCCCGCCTGCGGATCAGACGCGATGTGCCGTTCCCTTCCAGCAAAACCTCCGGGCAGCGCAAGGAGCCTCCAAAATTGGAGGCCATAGACCGGCTGTACGCACCGGCGCCGTGAAAAACCAGGATGTCTCCCGGGTGAAGCGGAGGAAGCAGACGCCGCCCCCGAAACGATCCAAGCCATCAGAGGTCCAGCCAAATAGAAACCCGTTGCTGCGGCCCGACACGTCCGATTTTCCCAGAACCGAAACATGATACTGCACACCGGCCAGCGCAGCTCTGGGTAGATCTGCAAGAGAAGTGTCTACACCGGCCAAAGCTCCTTTTACGCCCCGCACCGTGGTGAGAAGCACGGCGCCCGGCGCCGCCAGAAAACGGCCCAGCTGCGTATGAATCGCAATCCGGCCCAGTGAGCAGCGCTGCAGTTCCCCTTTGATCGCCTCGGCCTCCTTCTGCAGGTCCGGCGTATAGGTTCCCTTTCGGTCCCAAAGAAGCCCGCCGCCCAAATCGCACCAGCAGACGTCGAGGCCGGACTGCCCTTGAATCTCCGCCGCAGCCGCAAAGGCAGAGCCGGCCGTATCCGACCACTGCCCCGGACGGTACAGGCCGCTCTCGTGAACATGAATCCCAAAGCCCATCGCTCCCATCCGCACCGCCTGCTTCGCCGTTTCCAACAGCTGCCGCCGGTTCATTCCAAAACAGGAGCGAAACACGCCCTGTCCGCCGCCTCGAACACACTGCAAACGGAGTCCCAAAACCGCACCCCGGACAGACGGCGCCTGCATCAACTGCTCGGGGCTGTCCAAAATCACAGAAGCTCCCGTCCTGCGGACCGTCTCCCAATCTTCATTTCCAGGAAAGGGCGCAGAAAACACCAGATCCTCCCCTCGGGCTCCCGCTTTGACAGCCAGCATCAGCTCCGACGCACTGCCGCACAGCAAACCGCAACCGGCGCGCAGATAGAGCTCCAGCACCGCTGGATTGGCCACAGCCTTAACCGGAAAAAACTGCCGGAAATCAGGCGCCCAGGCAAAGGCCTTTTGCAGCATCCGCACCCGGTTCTCCAACGTTTTCCGGTCATACACCAGAAGCGGCGTACCGTATTGCTCCGCCAGCGCCCGCAGGCAGGCATCCGTCCCAAAGGTCTCATCCAGAGGATACTGCGCCAGTTTCATGCGTGCCTCCTATTCCGCCAGTCTGCGATTCTCCTGATACAGAATTGCCAGACCTTTTGTCAGCAGGTCTTCCTCATAAATCATTTTCGTTTGACACATAGGCAGGATGAATTTTCCAATCCCGCCGGTCAAGAGCACCGTAGTTTTCATTCCCAGCTCGTTTTCCATTCGTTCAATCAGCCCGTCCAGCATACAAGCCGTTCCGAGCATAATTCCGCTGCGCATGCAGTCGATGGTATTCCGGCCAATGGCCCTTTTGGGTTGATCAGGCTGATGCCCGGCAGCAGCGCCGTCCGGTTGGTCAGCGCATCCAGGGAGATTTTGACGCCGGGGCAAACGCAACCGCCGATGAGACTGCCGTTTTGATCTAAAACCGAAATGGTGGTGGCCGTCCCCATATCCACCACAATCAAAGGAGGGCGGTATTCCCGCAACGCCGCCACGGCGCCGACCACCAGATCCGCTCCAGTCTGTGCCGGGCTGTCAATGAGAATGTTCAAGCCTGTTTTTAACCCGGGTCCCACCACCAGGCAGTTTTTTCCCGTGAGCTTTCGAACTGCAGTCCGAAACGAGTTTAAAACCGGAGGCACCACCGAGGCGATGATACTCCCTTCGATATCCTGCGGGTAGATTCCAAACAGCTCCAGCATGGTTTTCAGTTCCGCGCAATATTGGTCCGACGTTTTAATCGGATCGGTGACAATTCGCGCTTTAAATACAATACGTTTTTCTTCTACCCCGCCTAATACCACATTGGAATTTCCAATATCTACTGTTAAAATCAAATTACATTCCTCCTATTGTGAGCTCTGTACCGACCGAATTTCACAAGCCGGCCCTCCATCCGCCGTTTCCAGCACAGCATACGTGCCGCCGGTCCCACTGCATGAGCCGGGGTTCACCAGCAGAACGCCGTTCTGGAGCTGACAAAAGCTTCGTGTGTGTGACCAAACAGGACAACCTGGGCCCCGCCTCCTCCGCAGCCAGGCGGAGCCGCAAAAGGCCCTGCTTCACTCCGTGAAGATGGCCATGGGTCATGTAAAAAAGGACGCCGCCGACAGGCCGAATTAAAATTTGATCCTGCACCGGCTCCCACCGATACCGGTCGCAGTTTCCTGCCACTTGACACATGGGAATCTGAGGAAACAAGCTGTGCAGCTGCTTTCCGTCAGCCCAAAAATCTCCCAAATGAACCATCATATGGGGCAGCTCCCGGCGCACCGCCGCCTCCATGGTCTCGATACAACCGTGGGAATCTGAAAAAATCAAGATTTTCATAGACGCACCATTCGCTCCTGCCCTGCATATAGTGTACCAAAGAACCGGTACCCTGCGTCTATTATAACAGGAGTCCGGACAGGAGGCAATGAAAATGCAGCAAAATTCCGGGTTTTCTATGGCGGAAGCCGCAAAACTTCTGGCTTCTGCAGAAGGGCAGCAGCTGCTGGCTCTCTTACGGCAAGACGGCGGAAATACTCTGGCTCAGGCGGCAGAGGCCATGCGCGCCGGAAATACCGAAGGCGCAAAGGCCATTCTCCAGCCCCTGCTGAGTACGCCGGAAGCGGCAGCTCTGCTGGATCAGCTCAACAGGAGGCGATAAATTTGGCAGAATTAAACGACATGCTCAACGGCATTCTCAGCAATCCACAGGCCATGCAGCAAATCATGGCCCTGGCCCAAAGCATGGGCCTGCAAGGTCAAAACGGCCCGCCTCAGCAGGCCGCCCCACCGACTCCCGCCGCACCTTCCGCGCCGCCGCCCCAGCTGCCCCAGCTCCCTCAGCAGTCTCAACCATCTCAGCAGCCGGACCCCGCCCAATTGATTCAAGGTTTTTTACAGCTGTCCCGCCAATCCGGTGGTGATGAGCGGCAACTGGCCTTATTTCAAGCCATTAAGCCTTTCATCCGCCCCGATCGGGCGGAAAAGCTGGACCGGGCCATTCAGGTAGCGAGAATCTCCCGCCTTGCAGGAAATGCCCTGCAAAAGCTCGGTCCTCAAATCTTATCAGGCAGGTGAACCGCTATGTACAATCGTTACATTCCCCAGGGGGACGGAACCTTTCAGCGCAACCGCATCCCTGAGCCGCATCCTCCCAGGCCGCCCAGGCCGGAACCCCCCCTGTCCGCCGCCGGAAAAGCCTTGCCCACCGGAGCCGCCTGGGCCGCCTGCGCCCTGCCCGCCGCCGGAACCGCCCTGTGGACCGCCGCCAGGCAGAGAGCCCTCCAATGCGCTCGGTTTTTTCCGGGACTTGCTGCCCAAAAACATGGACACCGGCGATCTGCTCATGCTTCTGATTCTTTTGCTTCTCATTTATGACGGAGCCGAGGATTCCTCCTCCGCTCTGATGACCATTGCTCTATTTTTTCTCCTATAATTCCCGGCCTTGGGCGCTGTTGACAAACACACCCAAGGCCAAATTTTGTGGGCCGGACGTTTCCGACCTTTTGGTAATTTTGTATAAAATTTCCAAATTTTGTAATTTCTATTGCACTTTTGTTTAAATTGAACAAACTTTCGCTCAGATTTTGTTCAATTT
>VOFH01002987.1_pt1 | contig 13212 bp, 23 predicted proteins | sample 5384091 | NCBI WGS metagenome assembly VOFH01 (sample SAMN12384727, study PRJNA508395) | human gut metagenome | isolation source: healthy gut G | host: Homo sapiens
CTGAGAAACTTATAAAAGAAAACAGCTATACATTAAATAAGTTTTGCATATTGCGCTTAGTTATTGTATAATGCCTATATCGTTTCGGAAAGAAACGATTCTATTCGCTTATAATAGTAGTGCGGCTGAGCATGATTCATCGTACACGTTTAAAATGTGGTAATATGGAGCCGGCGCTCATAGGCTGTATATGCTCCAGGGAGGACATTTTTACAGATTATTTGACGAATGAAACATAAAACACAGGAAGGTGGTGAAGCAAGTATGGTGGAAAGAGAATCCATTCAGGCAATCCGCGAGACAGAAAAGCGGGCAGACGAAATCGTAAGACAGGCGCAGCAGAAGAGCCGGAGACATACTGGAAGAAGCACAAAACAGGCTGGAAAACCAGGGCCAACATGGTGCCAGGCGAAGATAAAGGCTTCGCCAAGTTTGAACAGGCACGAGACAAAGAAAAAGGAAACAAGAGATCTGGCAAAGCAAAGGTTGATGAAGAAGTGCTGGAAATTAAAACAGGCGGCGTCTGAAAAGCAGGAAGAAGCAATGCGTCTCGTACTTCACAGTTAGTTTGATCATGAAGAAAAGGAGGGATAAGATTATGGCGGTATTGCAGATGTGCAGCGAATCAGTATCTGCGCACTGAAAAAAAGATCGGTAAGCCGATTCTGGAAAAATTGCAGAGTATGGGCGTGATGGAATTAAGCCATCTTATAGAGGAAGATAAAGATTTCCATAAACTGGATACGATCAATGCCAGGATGAGTTTTGAAAAGCAGCTGTCAGCACAGACGGCGCGTTGGAGATCCTGGATCAGTATGCGCCGAAGAAAATCTATGCTGTCTTCTCTGGAAGGAAAAAGATTTAGTGGAAAAAGCTCTTACAGGCAAGTTCTGGACAAAAAGAAGACCTGTTAAAAAGGTAAAAGAGATCCTTGCGCTGGACAAGGAAAAGAGCAGAACAAAAAGCGGTATCCTAAAGCTGGAGAATCAAATCGAAAGTCTTAAAACCGTGGTTTGGATCTGGATGTACCGATGAATTTTGGCGGTACAGCACACACAGCTATGCTGCTGGGCACCATGCCGGGGCAACAGGGTGGAAAATGTACTCAGATGCTCGCACGGATAAAGGCCGGAGGTGGAAGGCGTGGATGTCCAGATCATCTATTCGGAGCAGGATACCGTATACCTGGCGGTTGTTTGTTTAAAGAAAGAGGCGGCAGAAAAGAGGAGGGCGCTGCAGCGCAGGATTTGCAAGGCCATCCCAGATATGGGCAGATAGGCCTGCTCGTGAGAAGGCGGAGCTGGAAAATAAAATGTCAGTCTATCAAGACCCGCATTCGGTGAAATCGAGAAGAAGTACGGAATTTGCTTCGATCAGAGAAACTTGAAGATCCTTGTCGATTACTACAGAGTGCGGGCAGAAAAGTATGAAGTATTGGGACAGCTCCCGCAGTCAGGAAAGAACATTTGTCATTACAGGATATGCCCAGACAGAAGGTAAAAGATTGGAAAGTTTCACGAAGCAAAATATGTTGCGCAGTGATGTAGAAGAATTGGGGGAAGAGGAGGAAATGCCATACTCTTAAAGAATAATCATTTTCGTCAGTATGGAAGGGAATCGTAGAATCCTACGGACTTCCATAAGGGGAGATCGACCCGACGACGATCATGTCGTTTTTTATGTATTTTCTTCAGAATGATGCTCTCCGACGCGGCATATGGCGCAATCGTGGCGCCGATTGCGTTTTAGTGCTTAAAAAATTCCCGCGGATGGGCGAGGGAATGAAGAAATCGATAAAACTGTTCATGTACTGCGGTATTTCCACCCTTGTCTGGGGAATTCTTTTCGGGGGATATTTTCGGGGAATATTGTAGATATTGTATCGGAAAATTCTTCAGGAACAACGATGACAGTGCTGGCATTTTGGTTCATTCCATTAAATGCCCAATGAAGCTTTTGGTGTATTCCATGCTGTTTGGAGTGATCCACCCTGTTCGTAGGATTGGGATCAAAGGATATATGTGCCTGCGCAACGGAAGGTCATGGATTTTTCTGTGATGTTGTGCTCTGGTTTATGTTTTTGATCAGGGCTTATTTTGATGCTTCTGCCAAGTGATATTTTTGCATCGATCGCACAGACACAGATCGTATTTCCGGGGACCGGTGAACCTGGTGGCAAAAGTACTGGCTATCGCCGGAGCTGTGGGGATCATCCTGATGTCCGGTCGTTCCAAGAAAAAATCCGGGGATCCGTATCGCTTGGTGCTTATGATTTGTATAATGTGACCGGATGGTTAAGCGATGTACTGTCTTATTCACGTTTGTTGGCGTTGGGACTTGCGACAGGTGTTATCGCGTCTGTCATCAACAGATGGGCAGCATGCTGCCGAACAATATTTTCAGGATCATTGGTTTCATCGTGATTTTTATCATCGGACATTTACTGAACCTGGCCAATCAATCTGCTGGGCGCATATGTCCATACTAACCGTCTGCAGTATGTAGAGTTTTTTGGAAAGTTTTATGAAGGCGGCGGAAGAAATTTCCATCCATTTAGAACAAATACAAAATATATAAGATTTGAAGGAGGAAACTTTAGTTATGAGCATTATGGAAAATTTAGGGAATCGTATATGCAGTTTTGGTGCGCAATCGCAGCACTTTTTGCAGGAGCAGGCTCTGCGATCGGAGTTGGGGATCGCCGGACAGGCGGCAGCAGGTGTTGTAACAGAAGACCCAAATAAAAAGTTCGAAAGTGCTGATTTACAGCTTCTTCCTGGTACACAGGGACTATCTACGGACTCCTGGTGGGATTTATCACATTGTCCAAAATCGGGATCTTGGGCGGAGATGTTGCGGATATGGATGTGCAGACAGGACTTCTGATTTTGGCCTGCCTTCCCATGGAATTGTAGGTCTGATTGTCCGGAATCGAAGCGGGAAGAAAGCCGCTGCGGCAATCATTGGTATCGTAGCAAAGAAGCCCGATCAGTTTGGTAAAAGCAATGCTTTTCCCTGCAATGGTTGAACTTATGCAATCCTTGCACTTTGATCTCATTTCCTTTCGGTCAGCGGGATGTCAGCCGGGGATTCCAGTAAAAAGCAGATATAAAAAGACTTTTTCATAAAAGGAGAGCATGGATATGAGTGGATTGAAAAAATGAAAAGCCAGATACTAGAGGAGGCCAGACCACTCCCGGAAACAGATCTAGAAGGCGGGAAGGCGAAAGCAGAAGAGCTGTTAGATGCAGCGAAAGCAGAAGCGGACGCCGCTGCAGAGAAAATTCTGGAACAGTCCGAAGCAGATATAGAGATCTTAATGGAACGTTCATTGCTCTTCCTGTGATATGCAGAAAAAAAGGCATGCTTCTAAAAGCAAAAAGGAAGTGATTGGAAGTTCTGGAAAAGGCATATCAGAAGATACAGGACCTGGAAGACAGGCCTATTTTGAAATGATAAAACTGTTGGAAAAATATGCGCTTGCCGCAGGAAGGGCGAACTGTATTTTTCAGCAGAAAGATCTTGCCCGAATCCCGAAGGATTTTGAACAGGAGGTTTACAGATGAGCCGCGCCAAAAGGCGGCATCTTGTGGTTTCCCTGGGAGAACCGAGGAAAATGGGCGGGTTTATTCCTGGTATATGGCGGGATTGAAGAAAACTGCACGATCAAGGCATTATGTTGACGCAAAAAGAGATGAATTGTCATGATAAGGTGCACAGTCTGTTATTTGCATAGAAGCAGCCAGTGTTTTTATACACGGGAGCGGATAAGGAGGATTAGTCTTGAAAGATTTGGAATATACTTACGCGGTTGCGCGCATACGTGCCAAAGAGTCTCGCTGTTGACACGCAGCTGTCATTGAACAGCTGATGGCGGCTGCGGGACATATGAACAATGCCCGCAGTTCTTAAGGAAAAAGGCTGGGGGACGCAGGCGGATGCAAAGATGGGGAGGCGATGCTGAAAAGAGAAGAAGAAAAACCTGGGAAGTGATCGCCGATGTGGCTCGGATATGCGTGTGTTTCGATGTGTTGTTTCATATCACAAAACGGATTTTCACAATTTAAAAGCAGCAATCAAAGAGGTTTGGTGCAGGCGGAACGACCGGATGAAAATATCTTTTATGCGGGATTGCAAGATCCCGGGGCAGTGATGCTGGATATTTAAGAATAAAGAGTTCGACAAGCTTCCGGGGCAGATGCAGGGCAGCCAGGAGGAGGCGTATGACACGCTGCTTCATACGAGGACGGACAGTTGTGCGACGTCATCGTGGACAGGGCGGCGCTGGACGCGATTTATAAGGCCGGAAAAACCGGCGGGGATGACATCATCCGGAGTATGCGGAATCTAACGTGGCATCGGCGGATATCAAGATTGCCGTGCGGGCTCGCGAAAACAGGAAAAAGCGCAGGATTTTTAAAGCGTGCCCTGGCCCCTGTGATACGTGCAGGTAGAACAGCTGATAAAGGCCGCGTGGCAGGATGGATGCCATAATCGGGATTATCTACAGGCACAGCATATGCAGGCGGGGCGGAGGCGTTGGAAGAATCTCCGTCAGCATTTGAGCGCTGGTGTGACAACCGTATGATAGAAAAATGAAACCGCAGAAATACAGGCGTTTTCTGTGGGCCTCCTGATTGCATATATTATTGGCGCGGGAAAACGGAGATAAAGACAGTTCGAATCATTCTTTCCGGGAAAACAGAATGATCTTTCCGAGGATTCCATCCAGGAAAGGATAAGGGAGATGTATGTATAAGATTGCAGTGATTGGGCGACCGGGACAGTATCTACGGTTTCGCACCCTGGGTCTGGAACCATTGCCCTGACAGACCCGGTGGTGGCAGGAAAGAAATTAAGGAACTGGGGGAGAAAGCGGGGGATTATCTATATCACGGAAGCCCTGGCAGGCCAGGTTGAAGAAGAGATTGAAATATCCGTGAGCAGGACCTTCCGGCCATCATCCTGATTCCGGGCGTATCCGGCAATACGGGCAGGGGAATAGCAAGGCGTGAAGAAGTCAGTAGAGCAGGCAGTTGGGCTCTGGATATAATATTTCGGGCAGTAGCGCCCCATTGACGGGTGTCTGGTGCTCTTGACGAGGCAGGTAAAAATGAGCAAAGGCGTAATCAAAAAGTGGCAGGTCCCCTGGTCATCGCCGAGGGCATGCGCGACGCCAACATGTTTGACGTGGTGCGCGTTAGCGATCAGCGTCTGATCGGTGAAATTATAGAGATTCACGGCGACAAGGCTTCGGTACAGGTTTATGAGGAAACCTCCGGCCTTGGGACCGGGAGAGCCGGTGGAATCCACAGGAGGTGCCAATGTCCGTGGAGCTGGGGCCTGGCCTGATTGGAAGTATATACGACGTATCCAGCGTCCCCTGGACGAGATCATGAAGAATTTCAGGGAAACACCTGTTGAAGCGGGTGGAGGTTCCCTCCCTGAAGCGTGATCTGAAAATGGGATTTTGTTCCGACTCGTTAAAGGCAGGGCGATCAGGTGGGCAGCGGCGATATCATCGGTACGGTACAGGAGACGGATGTGGTACAGCAGAGGATCATGATTCCCTGTCGGCATCGAAAGGCACAGTCTGAAGGATATTAAAGCGGCGGAGAGTTTACGGTGGATGAGACGGTTGCTGTGGTGACCGATGAGACGGCGATAAGGAGCTGACTTGGCCTGATGCAGAAATGGCCGGTACGTAAGGGCCGTCCTTACCAGAGGAAGCTTCCCCTGACATGCCCCTTGTAACAGGACAGAGGGTCATCGATGTCTGTTCCCTATCGCAAAGGGCGGTGTGGCGGCTGTTCCTGGACCATTCGGAAGGCAAGACAGTGATCCAGCACCAGCTTGCCAAGTGGGCAGATGCGGATATTGTGGTCTACATTGGCTGTGGCGAGCGCGGCAACGAGATGACGGATGTTCTGAATGAATTCCCGGAACTAAAGGATCCAAAGACAGGCACAGTCCCTTATGCAAAGGACGGTCCTGATCGCCAATACCTCGGATATGCCGGTTGCTGCACGTGAGGCGTCTATTTATACAGGGATCACGATTGCCGAGTTCTTCCGTGACATGGGTTATTCCGTTGCCCTGATGGCAGACTCCACCTCCCGTTGGGCGGAGGCACTGCGTGAGATGTCGGGTCGTCTGGAGGAAATGCCTGGTGAGGAAGGTTACCCCGCATATCCTGGGTTCCCGTCTGGCACAGTTCTATGAGAGAGCCGGACATGTGGTAACCTTGGAAAAGATGGAAGAGGGCGCGCTTTCCGTAATCGGCGCAGTATCCCCTGCAGGCGGCGATATTTCCGAGCCGGTCACACAGGCAACCCTACGCATCGTTAAGGTATTTTGGAGCCTGGACGCCGGATCTTGCCTACAAGAGACATTTCCCAGCGGTCAACTGGTTGACCAGCTATTCCCTGTACGTCGACACCATGGAAAAATGGTTTAATGAGAATGTGGCAATGACTGGATGGAGCTCGCGCCAGAAGAATGATGACCCTTCTTCAGGAAGAGGCAGAGCTGGAAGAAATCGTAAAGATGGTAGGTATGGATGCCCTTTCACCGGGTGACCGTCTGAAAATGGAAGCTGCCCGTTCTATCCGTGAGGACTTCCTGCACCAGAACTCCTTCCATGAGGTAGATACGTATACTTCTCTGAAAAACAGCACAATGATGATGCGTCTGGTATTGCTTTTTATGATGCGGGTCTGGATGCGCTGAAAGGGCAGGGTGCGATATCAGGATGATGATCGTAAATGCCGGTACGTGAGCAGATCGGACGTTTTAAAATATACTGGAAGACAGCTGGAGAATACCAGAAAGTTTGGACAGCTGGCAGCTCAGATTGCAGAACTTCTGGGGAAAGGAGGGCCTGTAAAATGCCAAAAGAATATAGAACCATACAGGAAGTTGCCGGCCCTTTGATGCTGGTACGGGGCGTTGAAGGCATGTACATTTGACGAGCTTGGGTGAGATCGAGCTTGCCTGGCGAAACAAGAAGATGCCGTGTTCTGGAGATCGACGGAAGCAATGCACTGGTGCAGTTGTTTGAAAGCTCCACAGGAATCAATCTGTCCAACAGCAAGGTAGATTCCTAGGACGGAGCATGGAGCTTGGTGTATCCTGACGATATGCTGGGTCGTGTTTTTGACGGACTGGGCCGTCCGATTGACGGCGGTCCGGAGATCCTGCCGGACGAAAGATGGACATCAACGGTCTGCCGATGAACCCAGCAGCCAGAAGTTATCCCCAGGAATTCATCCAGACCGGCGTTTCCGCGATCGATGGTCTGAATACTTTGGTTAGAGGCCAGAAGCTCCCTATCTTCTCGGCTTCCGGTATGCCGCACGCGAACTTGGCCGCACAGATTGCGCGTCAGGCAAAAGTACGCGGAACCGATGAGAACTTTGCCGTTGTATTTGCTGCGATGGGTATCACTTTGAAGAGTCCAACTTCTTCGTGGAAAGCTTTAAAGGAAACAGGTGCGATCGACCGTACGGTTCTGTTCGTTAACCTTGCAAACGATCCGGCGATCGAACGTATCGCAACGCCGCGTATGGCGCTTACAGCAGCAGAGTATCTTGCATTTGAAAAAGAGATGCATGTACTCGTTATTCTGACAGACCTTACACATTATGCGGATGCTATCCGTGAAGTGTCGGCTGCTCGTAAGGAAGTTCGGGACGCCGCGGATATCCGGGATATATGTATACAGACCTGGCTTCGATTTACGAGAGAGCCGGACGGCAGAGAGGAAAGAAGGGAAGCATCACGATGATCCCGATCCTCACTATGCCGGAAGATGATAAGACGCATCCGATCCCTGACTTGACCGGATACATCACAGAGGGACAGATCATCTTGAGCCGTGAGCTTTACCGAAAGGGCGTCACACCGCCGATCGATGTTCTTCCGTCCCTGTCCCGTCTGAAGGATAAAGGTATCGGTGAAGGGCAAGACAAGAGAGACCACGCAGACACCATGAACCAGCTGTTTGCCGCTTATGCCCGTGGTAAAAGAGGCCAAAGAGCTGATGACCATTCTTGGTGAGGCAGCGCTCTCTGACATTGACCTGATCTATGCAAAATTTGCGGATGCTTTGAGAAGGAATATGTTTCCCAGGGCTATCAGGCAAAAACCGTGATATTGAGGAAACACTGGAGATCGGCTGGAAGCTGCTTTCCATTCTGCCGAGAAGCGAGCTGAAACGTATCAAGGACAAATTCTTGATCAGTATTACGGAAAAGTATAAAGGGGGATGATTTGTGGCATCAACACAGGTGAATCCTACCCGTATGGAGCTTGACCCGCTGAAAAAGAAGCTGGTGACTGCAGTCCGTGGCCATAAGCTTCTGAAGGATAAGCGGGATGAGCTGATGAGACAGTTCCTGGATCTGGTACGGGAGAATATGGAGCTGCGAAAAAGTAGAAGCCGGTATCCGAAGCGCCAACAGAACTTTGTCATTGCAAAAGCAGGAATGTCGGAGGAGACGCTGAATACGGCACTGATGGCTCCCAAGCAGGAAGTTTATCTGGAAACCGGAAAAAAGAATGTCATGAGTGTGGATATTCCTGTTTTGAATGCAAAACAAGAACACCGGATGCTAACGATATCTATTCCTATGGCTTTGCTTTTTACATCCAGTGATCTGGACGGAGCGGTGAAAATCCCCTGGCAGACATCCTGCCGGATATGCTTCGTCTGGCAGAAGTGGAAAAGGCCTGTCAGCTTGATGGCTTCCGAGATCGAAAAACAAGGCGTCGTGTAAATGCCCTGGAGCATGTCATCATACCGGAAGCACAGGCAGAACATTAAATACATCACCATGAAGCTCGATGAAAACGAGAGAAGTACTCAGATCCGACTGATGAAGGGTGAAAGATATGATGCTGGAGGAGGCACATCATTATAAGGGAGCGGGAGGCAGAGCGCGGAGCGTAAAGCGCAGCCATCCTGAAAGAAAAGAAAAAGTTTATATAGAAAGTTTTAAGTAACGGAAAGGAGATGTCCCTGTACTGTGTGAAATTTCGGCAGTGCAGGGGCGTTTTATTTATAAAATATTTAGCTTTTTGTTATTAGAAAATCAAGAAAATACAGTATAATAGATAATAAGTAAATCAGACAGTTTGCAGATGCAGAAATATAAAAGAAAGCTGCTCTGTCTGCTGAAAATAAAGAAATGAAAATAAAGAAAGAGGAGAAAGCTGATCTGACCAGGTAAACTGCCGGCAGCTGTGGCTATGAACAGATGGCAAAGCAGATTGCGGTAGCGTCTCGATCAGTAAGAGGTATATGAATATTTTACAGTCAATACAACAGCTGGACGGAGAAATCCTTCTCCTGATCCAGCGATATTTAAGAACGGATATGCTGACACCATTTATGAAATCTGTTACATTTCTGGGAAACGGAGGATGGTTCTGGATCCTCTGTGCAGTTGTTCTTCTTGCTGTTCCAAAGACAAGAAAACAGGCTATGTGGCAGCCGTTTTGTCCCTGATCTTCGGGGCAATCGTTACCAACCTGCTTCTCAAAAATATAGTGGCAAGACCAAGGCCTTTTGCGGAAATCGAAGCTCTCATCCCTATGATCACCAAACCGAAGGATTTCTCTTTCCGTCAGGTCACACCACAGCATCCTTTGCCGTTGCTCTGGTAATGCTCCGGATGCTTCCTGAAGAAATTCGGAATCCCGGCAGTAGTCCTGGCAGCACTGGTGGCATTTTCCAGACTGTATCTGGGGTGTCCATTATCCGACAGATGTTCTGACCGGATTCGTGATCGCGCTGGTGGGAAGCAGGTTGTCAGTATGGATCGTGCGAACGAAACCGGAAGACAAACAGGTACATTAGCATTGTCCATAGGAAATATGGAAGCACTTTATCTGGACAAAGTATTGACACGCTGAAGCAAGACGGGGTAAAATTGTAGACAGTACAACAGATTCTGACTATGGTAGAAATAAGGATATGAAACCCTGTAAAATCGGATAAAAGGAGAGAGCACAAAATGATATCAGAAAAATGAAACCCTACGTAAAAAAATAATTCCGCCATCCGTATGATGTTTGAGGAAGGAAACCGCCTCCGTGCGAAATACGGCGCAGACAAGGTTTTTGATTTCAGTCTCGGAAATCCAAGTGTACCGGCACCGGACAGCGTCCGCGAAGCAATTATCGAGCTTGTAAACACTACGGATCCGACAGTTCTTCACGGATATATGAGCAACGCAGGTTTTGAGGATGTACGCCAGACCATCGCAGAATCCCTCAACAGACGTTTTGATACGAAATTTTCCGCAAAAGAATCTGATCATGACCGTCGGTGCTGCAAGCGGACTGAATGTGATCCTGAAAACAATCCTGAATCCTGGAGAAGAGGTGATCGTTTTTGCGCCATATTTTTCTGGAATACGGGCATATGTCCGCAATTATGATGGTGTCCTTGTGGAAATCTCTCCAGATACCACAACCTTTCAGCCAAATCTCGCTGAGTTTGAGCAGAAGATCACACCGAAGACAAGAGGTTATTGTAAATACCCCACACAATCCTACCGGAGTTGTATATTCAGAAGAAACGATCAAGAAGCTTTCCGCAATCCTGGAAGCAAAAAACAGAAAGAGTTTGGAACTGTGATCTACCTGATCTCCGATGAGCCATACCGTGAGCTGGCTTATGATGGCGTGGAGGTCCCATACCTGACGAAATATTATAACAATACTGTTGTGGGCTATTCCTACAGCAAATCTCTTTCCCTTCCGGGTGAACGTATCGGATATCTGGTGATCCCTGATGAGGCAGACGGAAGCGAAGAGCTGATTCTGCAGCAACCATTGCAAACCGTACACTTGGCTGTGTAAATGCACCGTCCCTGATCCAGAAGGTAGTTGCAAAATGTGTAGACGCCAAGACGGATCTTGCAGCTTATGATAAAAATCGGCAGGCACTTTATAATGGCCTGAAAGAATGCGGATTTGAGTGTATCAAACCACAGGGTGCTTTCTATCTCTTTGTAAAATCTCCGGTTGAAGACAAAAAAGCCTTCTGTGAAGCCGGTAAGAAATATAACATCCTTATGGTACCAGGAAGTTCCTTCGCATGCCCCGGTTATGTGAGACTTGCATATTGTGTATCTTATGAGACAACCAGAATTCTCTTCCTGAATTTAAAAACTTGCAGCAGAGTATGGCTTGAAATAAACGATCATTACAAAGCAGTTGAATAAAGATCCCCGGTACAGTCTGTTCATGCAGCCCCTGTATCGGGGGATCTTTGCAAGAGGGAACAAAGCAAATGAAACGTAGTCGGGAGTGAATAACTCCCGACTGTGTTTCATTAAAGCGATGTTCCACATTTATTTGGCTTTTTTTCTTTTCTTTATTTGGCATTTCTCCGTAATATGCTTTCAGATAGATATCTTTCAGCTCGGATACAAGCGGATATCTCGGTTGGTACCGGTACACTGGTCATTGAAGGCCTGCTCGGACATCTCATCCAGAGTTTCCAGGAAATGTTTCTCATCTACGCCGTAATCACGGATCGTCGGCAGGATCTCGATAGTTTCATAAGCTCATCCAGTTTAGCAAGAAGTTTTTCGAATACTTCTGCATCGTTCTTGCCTGTAAGACCTACAGAACGTCCGATCTCAGCGTAGCGTGCAAGTGTGTGCGGATACTGATACTGTGGGGAAGGTACCCATCTTAGTCGGAACCTCAGCACTGTTGTAACGCATAACATCCAGAAGAACAACTGCGTTTGCGATACCGTGTGGCAGGTGGTGGAAAGCACCGAGCTTGTGAGCGAGAGAGTGGTTAACGCCGAGGAATGCATTGGCGAATGCAAGACCTGCCATGCAGGAAGCGTTAGCCATATGATCTCTGGCCTCTACGTCATTGCCATCTTTATATGCACGTGGCAGATAGTTAAATACCAGTTTGATCGCATTTAATGCAAGACCATCTGTATAATCAGATGCCATCATGGAAGCATAGGCTTCAAGTGCATGAGTCATAACGTCGATACCGGAAGCTTACGGGTAAGTCCCTTCGGTGCGCTCATCATGTTATTGGTATCTACGATCGCCATATCCGGGAGAAGCTCGTAATCAGCCAGTGGCCATTTAACGCCGGTATCCTGATCTGTGATGATGGCGAAAGGAGTAACCTCGGAGCCTGTACCGGAAGAGGTCGGGATCGCTATGAAGTAAGCTTTTTTACCCATCTTCGGGAAGGTGTAAACTCTCTTACGGATATCCAGGAAGTCCATGGACATATCGGAGAAGTCAGCGTCCGGATTCTCATAAAGCATCCATAACCTTGCCGGCATCCATTGCAGATCCACCGCCCATTGCGATGATGCAGTCAGGCTCAAATGCTGTCATAGCTTTGGCACCTGCTTTTGGCGGAAGCGAGAGAGACTGGTCAGGGCTACATCAGAGAAGCATGTATGAACAATTCCCATCTGATCCAGTTTATCTTCGATCGGTTTGGTATAGCCGTTCTTGTAGAGGAAGGAGTCGGTCACGATGAAGCAGCGTTTCTTGCCCATAACAGTACCGAGCTCATCAAGAGCAACCGGCATACAGCCCTTCTTAAAGTAAACCTTTTTCCGGTGTTCTCATCCAGAGCATATTCTCTCTCCTTTCAGCAACAGTCTTGGTATTGAGAAGGTGTTTGACACCAACGTTCTCGGATACGGAGTTACCGCCCCAGGAACCGCAGCCAAGAGTAAGGGGATGGAGCAAGCTTGAAGTTATAAAGGTCACCGATACCACCCTGGGGAAGAAGGTGTATTGATAAGGATACGGCAGGTCTTCATAGTTGCTTCGAATTTATCCATCTTCTCTGTTTCATTTACGTTGATGTAGAGGAAGAGGTATGACCATAGCCGCCGTCTGCAACGAGCTGCGCAGCCTTTTGCAACAGCATCGTCAAAAGTTTTGGCCTTGTACATGGCAAGTACAGGTGAAAGCTTCTCATGTGCGAATTCTTCGCTGATGTCTACAGATTCAACTTCGCCGATCAGGATCTTTGTCTCAGGAGAAACTGTAATACCGGCCATCTCAGCGATAGTGGCAGCTTTCTGACCTACGATTTTTGCATTCAGTGCACCGTTGGATAAGGATGGTCTTTCTGACTTTCTCGATCTCGTCTTTTTTAAGAAAGTAGCATCCTCTGTAAAGGAACTCTTCCTTCACTTCTTTATAA
>VOFH01002333.1_pt1 | contig 13203 bp, 18 predicted proteins | sample 5384091 | NCBI WGS metagenome assembly VOFH01 (sample SAMN12384727, study PRJNA508395) | human gut metagenome | isolation source: healthy gut G | host: Homo sapiens
CGCTCATACTCACCGCCTTCTGCAAGTAGCAACTCCTTTTCGTGGTTCAGTGAAACTTTTTACCAGTACCGGGAGCGCCGAAGAGGATGCAGTTTCCGTTCAAAAGAAGATAGGTATCCCGTATTAAACTTAATTGGGATATAATCATCAATTGAAATTGAAGACTTCTCCGTTCCTTGCGGCCAATAATACTTTTATACAAGAACAGAAGATTTTCAGTTTTTTTTATCTCATAACATGTAGTTAGGTAGCCCTCGTCTTCCGGGAGTCTATCGGATTCGTCAAACGAAGAATGCCACACGCCGGATTTTGATGTGCCATATTTTCATTCTCTTCATAAAATATGGGGAGAGAGCATCTACAAAGCTATTAATTGCGAACCATCCATCACAGTAATAACAGAAGTCGATGATGTTTCATAGAAAGCTTTTATTTCTCCAGCTTTTCTTGAAGCTGTTTTTCTATCGTTCTGATAGTAATGCTTTAACAAAGCTTCTGTCACCTTGTCTCTGTCAAGAGAGCCATTTTTTGATGTAGTTGAGCAAGTTGCCTGTCTCTTTCCATCCGATGGCTATAATTCCCTCACTCATCCATTTCTCAGCATAGTGTTCAGACTCATCAGAAGAACCAAGCCTGAAAAATGGCGGATTTCTCCAAACATTGTATAACAGACATCTTGAAAGTTTGGGGACATATAGCTTGTTCTCTTTTAATAAGTGCAAGCTGTCCATTCATGCCATAATATTTTTCACTTGGTTTTATTCCAAATCCAAATAAAATATGCTTAAGCCAATCAGTTACATACCAACCAATAAAATGGTCTGGAAAAATCATGTGCAAATATTTCTGCACCCAAGCATAGGCGGCAAATTTACCCATTAATGCATTCAAATCATCATCCAATTTCTCATAAGCTTCGACAGAGTCGAGTGTTCTGGATTCAATCATCTCACAAGCATTCACAAGGTTGTCGCGGATTGTTTTACCAAATTGCAACGCATCAGCCTCCGAAAAGAACTTGCGGCGTCTTTGGAGCACCTGTAGTCCATGATCTATCTTCCTGACGTTGAAAAAGGCCGAACTTGAAAGATGAGCCACCTGAAATACTTCCAAAAGTACGCTTCAACTTCTGATTAAACTCCAAATGGTAGCAAAGGCTATCATTAGTTCCATCTGCCGTCAAAAAAGGTAGCTTAACAACTCATCATCACTTAATTTTTTTCAAAACATCGGGGCCGAATTTTTCGTTGAAATCATTAAGCAGGCTTGTTATTTCGTCTTCAGGAGTATCAAACTTAACAGTGTGAGTCTTGGGATACTCCATAACCAAGTTTCCTGCTCGTTCATATATCATAGCTTCTTCTTGCATGATTTAGTCCTCCTCTTTTAGTCTGCCTTTAGGATGTATTCAATACCATTCTATTTCATCCGCAATTTAAACTAATCTTGATGCAGTATCCTTCGGAATAGCAAGTTCTAAATTTAAGACATTCTATCGTGCTACATGCAGTCGGGCAACTATTAATGAAAAAAACTTAATTCATTTTTCGAGCCGCAGCGAATCGGTGAAGGATATTTTCCGAACAGATTACTTCTACCCGCTGTGCAAAGAATTGGGAATGAATCATAAACCTCACGAGTGCCGTCATTCTTTTATCTCCTATGCCGCAGCGTCGAAACTGAATCCGGTGCTTTTGAAAAGATCGTCGGTCACAAATCTCACGATATAACAGATGATACATACACACATGCATTTATCGAAGATTTGATAAAGGAAATCGATAAATTCCGCATATGAAAACGCAGTTCCACTTTTTTGTAAAGTGCTCAGAATTGCGTTTTCTTTTTTTCTCTTTCTTTTTCTACAAGGAACAAACAAGTAACACACTTTACAAATAAATCACCTGACTTGACAAAATCGAAAATCCTGCTCATCACGAAAAAAAGCAAAACCCGCAGGGGCGCGGGTTTCTTTGTTCAAAAGGGGTATTGGGATTAGAGATTAATATAAGGTTATCAGGGGATAACCACGCATTTATTATAACAAAATGACTATAAAATCAATACTTCGTTTCAAAATGTTTCATTTTTAGTGTTAAATATGATATTTCTTGCATTTCTTTATGCAATATATACATATTCTTAAGAGTATAGCTCGATTTTATTTCACTTTTAAATCTTTTCTTTTCTCTTTTCATAACTGTTTTTTCACACAAAACGGAAAAAATTTCTTTATCGTTCAGCTTCCCCATTCTCTCTTCAGAACTTTTAGAAAGCTCCTGAAAATCTACCGGCTTCGCCAAATGTCCGTTCATGCCGCTGGCGATAGCCTCCGACACATCATTAGCGAAAGCATTGGCTGTCATCGCGTAGATGGGTACGCTGAGTGCATCCCCCGGCGACAGGCTCGAATCGCCTTCGCCGCTTCGTAACCGTTCATCACCGGCATTTGGATATCCATCAGAATCGCTCGATATTCCTGTTCCTTTGAAGCCAGAAACTTCTCTACCGCTTCCCGCCCGTTTTTAGCTATATCGATTTCCAAGTTCCGCATTTTCAGCAGTGTGACTGCGATTTCCTGATTCAGCTCGTTATCTTCCACCAGAAGAACCTTTTCCCCGTCAAAGACGATCTCTTTCTCTGCTCTTTCGGTTCCTGAATGCTTTCCAAAATCGCCGGAGATTATTTGAAAAAATCGGTTTAGACAGAAAAATCAACTCCCGCCGCCCGGCCTCTTCTTCGATATCGCTCCAGTCATAGGCCGACATGATCACGACGAGAAGATCTCTGCCCGCCACCTTGCGCATTTGCCGAACCGTGGCGACTCCGTCCAGTTCAGACATTTTCCAGTCTACGATAACGATATTGTACAAATTTTCTTCATCTCTGCTCTTTTCAGCAGGCGGATTCCGTCGCAGCCGCTGCCCGCGCAGTCGGCCTTCAGTCCCATCTCGCGCAGCAGTATCGACGCATGCTCGCAGACTGCAGCGTCGTCGTCCACCAGTAAAATGCGAAGATCTCGATCTCCACGACCTGCGTGTTCTTTGCCGGGAAGCCCGCTCCTTCCACCCGCTTCAGAGGCAATTCTACGGTAAAACAGCTGCCTTTTTCCATAGGTACTGCTGACGGTAATACTGCCGTTCATCAGATGGACCAGATTCTGCGTGATAGCGAGACCCAGACCGGAACCGGTGCTGCCGCTGGCATTTGACCCCTGACAAAACGGCTCAAAAAATCTTCTCCAAGTATTCCGGCTCGATCCCTGCGCCGTTGTCAGAAACAGCAAATTTCATCATCGTAATTCCATTTGCCGCCGGGTTTGAAAAAACTTCCATCAAAACCCGTCCACCGTCCGAGTATATTTGTGCGCGTTGCTCAGACATTCAGGAGAATTTGTTTCAGCCTCAGTTCATCGCCTGCATATATCTGATCGAAGTCTCCCGAAACGCGAATCCCAAAAATCCTGCCGCCGCTCCTGAGCCTGTGCGGAACTGATCGCCGCGAGACTTTTTTATCATCTCCTGAAAATCGAAAACCTCCTGACGTATCGACATCTTTCCCTTTCGATACGCGAAAGATCCAAAATGTCATTGATTAACCCTAACAGATAACGGGAGGAAGATGCGATTTTCATCAGACATTCCTCTACCTTCTTCAAATCGCTGAGATGAGCGGCCGCAATAGCCGTCATACCGATGATCGCATTCATCGGCGTCCGTATATCATGACTCATGCGCGACAGAAAATCTGTTTTCGCGTCGTTGGCCTGTTTTGCCAGATACAGCGCATCTTCCAATATCTGGCGGTTTTCCTCCTCCTTTTTTCGAGCGTCATCGATATTCCGCAGAAAAATCATGATATCTCTGATCTCTCCGCTGTTTTCGATCAGCTGAACCTGCAGCATCATCCAGATCGATCGCCCCTCCGGGTGACTTCCGATATTCCATCGTCAGACAGGTTTCTCCTGCGTCAAAAGCCCCTCTTCATCGGCTCGAGAAAAACTTATTTTTAAAAGCTTCTCTGTAATCCGGGTGCACATATTTACGGTATGCCGTCTGAAAAAACTGCTCCAGCGTCTCATATTTGCAGTTGAAAGGCGCCTTTGCCTCCTTCTTTCCAGATATAAATGGTATTCTGACAGATCCGCTTGTAAATCGCTTCATACAGGCTGCTGACAGAAGTCACAAAACGCTGCGCAGCATGGCGTTTCCCGCTCCGCCTCCTCCATGACGCGCGTTGTGCGCTGAGAATTCTTTTTTGAGCTCGCTGATCTGCCGAAGCGTTCCGATCACTTTATTTACTCTGCCCCGCTCCTCATGTGATTTACCTGGACATAGTACCATTCCGGCGGCTGTGTGTGATCTGCAGACGGCCAGATCTGCAGTTCCGCTTCATTTAATCCGCCGTTCAGAATCTGACAGAGCTTATGATAGTTTTCTCTGTCGCAGGCTCGGGATTCTTTCATACGCTCCAGATAGAGCGGAACAATTTCAGCGGAATCATTCATATTGCGCTGAATAAAAAAATCTCCGGTATCCGGATAATACTCAAAAACGGCGTCCGCCGCACTCTGTAATGAGAATTCGGTATTTTTCCCTTTCCTGTTTCAGCTGCTCCTGCGCGCGGTGGCGTTCGCTGATATCCAGGAGGATAAACTGATAAACCGGCCTGTCGTTCTTGATTCCGATCTTTTTTTGCCCGCACAATACATCCACAGCTTATCCCCATTCTCACCGATCAGCGGAATCTCCAGAAAAAAATATCAGAACCTGGCGCACCAGCGTCATGGTCTCCTTCATGACATATTCCCCGTTCCTCCGGCCATATCAGCTCTCCGAGAAAATCGCCTTTTCGATTCTTAAAAGCCTCTTAAGATTTGTACTCATATTTAAAAAACGACAGGATGATCTGACATCATGCATTTGATCACGCCGCCCGGCAGAACTGTCATAAGTCACTCTGCGCTCCACAAGAAGCTGTTCTTCCATCTGTTTTCATCATCAACAGAATGACAGAAGGCGATTCGAGAATATCGCCGGTTTCCGGATCGTCTGCTTTAATGACGGTCATTTCCAGCCAGTGATACTCTCTGTCCGTCATTAGATAACGATAAGTATAGGATCGCTGCACGGCACCGGCTCGCCAGTCCTCGATAATCTGCTCCGGTTCAAAATTCTTCGGAATTTTTCCCGATAATCAGGATGAATCTGCGCCAGATGATACTCCAACAGGTGGCCGATATTTCCATGCTCCTCCGGCACGCCCACCCGCGGCTGATCGAAGTTCAATACCGATAGGAATTTTCCGTATAATTGAACAGATAGACGACAGGATAGACCTGAGACACCACAGCGGACAGATATTCCCGCTCGAGAAGAAGTCTCTTTCTTCTTTCGTATGACGGTGCGGCGACGCGGTGACCAGATATGCCATTTCATCTTCCCAGAGGATCAGTTCGGCATACACATCCGCCCGTTCGCCCCGGAAGCACCATTCCGATCGCAGAGAGATACTCCCTCTTCTCCTGCTTCGCTTCGTACAGAGGACAGACCGCGCAGTCAGAAGACCACAGACGGCAGAATTTTTCCCCCCGCTTCTGCCACCTCCGCCAGTTCCTTCATTTTATCATTGCTGTACAGAATCTTGTGATTATATGCGTGAACCACACAGACAGCCGTCGCTCCCAGATGATTCAAGTACTTTGGAATCGATTTCCTTTGCCATCAGAAGGCTCCTCTCTTTACAGCAATTTCAGGCTCACTTTCTGAAGCTCTTTACTGATCGCAATATGCTGCGGACAGACCGCCTCACAGCTTCCGCACTGCACACAGTCATAAGCGTGTTTCATGCCGTGATCGCTGACGAGCCACTTCTCCTGTCTCTGCGCCGCTTCTTTATCTCGTACAAAGTCAGAGAATTCATCGCGGCAAAAGATCCGGAGATTCCGATGCCCAGAGGACAGACCTTCGCACAGTAATCACAGGAAGTGCAGGGAATCAGAGGAATTGCATTCAGAGCTTCCTGCGCCGCGTCAAGTGTACGCTGTTCTGTTTCACTGAGTCCTTAAAATCTTTCATACATGCCAGATTATCTTTCATCTGTTCCATATTGCTCATTCCGGACAGGACGGTGATCACGCCGTCCAGATTCGCCGCAAAAACGGATTGCCCAGGACGCCGCAGAGGATTCCGGCTCCGCTTCTCTGAGAATTGCCTCTACAGAAGCCGGAGGAAGCAAGCATCCCTCCTTTACCGGTTCCATGATGATGACGGGCTTGCCGTGCTTTCTCGCCACCTCGCAACAGGCTCTCGACTGAATCGCAGGATTTTCCCAGTCGGCATAATTGATCTTAAGCTGAACGAACTCCATCTCCGGATGAGCGGTCAGAATTTCACCAGTTCCTCCGCTCTGGAATGGAAGAAAAACCCGCGTGCTTAATCAGCCCTTCTTCTTTTTTTCTTCTGAATCAACTCCACAGATCAAAATCATCAAAAGAAATGAGTGCGGCTCTCTCCGAGATTATGGAGCAGATAATAATCGAAATATCCCGCTCCGGTCTGTTTTTAAAAGATACATCGAACTGCGCCTCCGCATCCTCCTTTGTCTTACAGTCGATCAGGCGGCGTTTTTTTGTAGCCAGCTGAAAAGATTCCCTCGGATAACGCTCCACCAAAGCCTGACGGGCAGCGTCCTCACTGCCTTCATAAGCCCAGGCTGTGTCGAAATAGGTAAATCCTGCTTCCATAAACAGATCCACCATTTCTTTCACCTGCTCGATATCTATCGCGTCTTCCTTCTGCGGCAACCGCATGGGACCAAACCTAATTTTTTATTTCTTCACCTAAATAAGCCATATCATCATCCTCCTGAATCATCAGCTTTACAGTTTTCTCGGCGCTCCGCGCACAGAAAAACTGCTGTCATAATCTTTTCGGGTACTATTTGTGCCGCCAAGCGCTAAGCTCTGTCTGCGCCTTTCGACTGCCAATCTCTAAGCGCTCTGGGCATCTGTTGCACCGCTGATCTGTCCTCGCTTTCGCTCGTCATTCTCAGGGTGCAGACATCATACCATAAGCGCTAAGCTCTGTCTGCGCCTTTCGGCTTGCCAATCTCTAAGCACTCTGGGCATCTGTTGCACCGCTGATCTGTCCTCGCTTTCGCTCGTCATTCTCAGGGTGCAGACATCATACCATAAGCGCTAAGCTCTGTCTGCGCCTTTCGGCTTGCCAATCTCTAAGCGCTCTGGGCATCTGTTGCACCGCTGATCTGTCCTCGCTTTCGCTCGTCATTCTCAGGGTGCAGACATCATACCATAAGCGCTAAGCTCTGTCTGCGCCTTTCGACGCCAATCTCTAAGCGCTCTGGGCATCTGTTGCACCCGCTGATCTGTCCTCGCTTTCGCTCGTCATTCTCAGGGTGCAGACATCATACCATAAGCGCTAAAGCTCTGTCTGCGCCTTTCGGCTTGCCAATCTCTAAGCGCTCTGGGCATCTGTTGCACCGCTGATCTGTCCTCGCTTTCGCTCGTCATTCTCCAGGGGTGCCAGACATCGCCTGCATAAGCGCTAAGCTCTGTCTGCGCCTTTCGGCTGCGCAATCTCTAAGCGCTTTGGGCCGCAGTATCTTCCCTCAAAATCAAAGATTTTGGGAACATTTGCATGAGACCTTCCGCTGTCTGCGCTGCAAACAGGGACAGAACTTCATCTGTTGCACTGCCGCCTTCTGAACTTTTCGCTCGTCAGGCAAAAAATCCCCCAAAAGAACCAAATCTCCGGAGGATCGGTGCGGCAAGATCATCTGGATTTTTTTTCGCCCCTCTTCTTCTCTCTGCCTGCAGACTTCTTCCCAACTGGGAAGCTTTTTCAGTTCTTCTGTCAGACCTCTCATAGCCGCCGGAATGTCGATGTTCTGAGGACAGATCTTCGTACACTTTCCGCAGGCGTGCAGGCGGAAGACCGCTTCTCTTCAGAAAGGCCGTCCAGTCGTATCACCCAGTGATCACCGCGGAGATGAAACCAGTTCATTATAGACAGACAGCAGCGCCAGGATGTCCAGCTGCATCGGGCAGTCACCGCAGCAATAGCGGCAGGCCGTGCACGGAACGGAATTTTCATTCCCTCCGCCAGTTCCAGCAGCTTCTCCCTTTCCCCGTATGTCAGCGGTTTTTCCTCGCTGAAAGTCTTGCATTTTCGACCATCTGCTGCATCTCGGGCCATACCGCTGAGTACCATCTTAACATTCGGAAGATCCTGGACAAAACGCAGCGCCCACGCCGCGCTGCTCTCTTCCGGGCGCATCTTTCTGAGACAGGCTTCTTCCTCCTGCTACAGACGGGCCCAACCGTCCGCCCGGATAGGCTCCATCACCTCCGATACCGCGGTGCTGTCAGCATCTCATTTTTCTTTGGCTTTCTGCAGTGTCAGTCAAGATAGTTCAGCTGTATCTGGCAGAATTCCATATGTTCCCCCGCATACTCCAGAAACTCTTCCAGAATCTGTATGCTGCCATGACTGGAAAATCCCAGATGCCGGATTCTGCCCGGCGCTTCTGCTCCGCAAAAATACTCCCAAAATCCCCCATTTCGCATCCGTGTGGGCCTGAATCAGGTTTTTCGTAGACATTGTGGAGGAGATAGAAATCAAATATTCCACGCCGCATTTTTTCAGCTGCTCCTCAAAGACAGCTTCCGGATCATAAGTGCTGCTGAGCTGATGCCCCGGATACTTCGTCGCCAGATAATAACTCTCTCTCGGATACGGGACAGAGATTCTCCATGACGATTTCCGACACTCCTCCACTCCGTGATAAGGATATGCGGTATCGAAATAATTCACTCCGCACTTCATGGCATAATCTACCATCTCATTCACCTGTTTTCTGTCGATCTCTCTGCTTTTTCTTCCGAAAGCAGCGGCAGGCGCATGGCGCCGAATCCCAGACGGGGAGAGTCAGACCTTTAAAATCATTTACCAGCATCATTTTTCTCCTGTTCTTCATTTCAGAGCTGCAATTAAAAAAATCATACCACAAATCACCGCTGTCGAAAACGGCGGTGATACCCGACAAAAAACAGGCAAAAAAAAAAAAGTCCGAAAACCGAAACCGCTTTCCAAAAGTCAGATTTAAAATCTGACGATGGAAAATCGAATCCGGCCTTTCGGACCGTTCTTTCCTGTTATTCAGACTGAGGTTAAACTCCCGATAAATTCGAGCAGTCAGAGCAGTGAAACGATTCCACACCGTTTTGGCAGTCAAATCAGAGCGCCCGCGGCATAAACCCACGAGAACCGCCGCCACGGCCCGACCACCAGACTCTGCTCGAAATACGCCAGAAGAATTGCAGTAAGCGTACCCGCAGCAGCCGTTACGACGCTGCCTGTAGACCATAAAATCGACGGAAACGTCAGAGCGGAAACACCGCGTAAGGAACGTAATGCAGGAACGACCTGATATATACATTATTGATCGGTCTTCGGAAAAACCACCAGAGGAAAGACTCTCGGGATATAAGTGACGACCGCCATGACGATGATACTGATCAGCACTTTCACTGAGCTTCACCTCCCTCGGCAGCCCGCCGCCTGCCGCTTCGATGACATCTGCGGCAGACCCTTCCGGCTCATTTAAATCTCCGGCAAATGTGCGGCCTCCTCCCCCGGTACGGGACGATTCAAACCCACCGTCCTCTTTTGCGCCGGACGTTCGAATAGATTCCTCCGCAGCATGAGAAGGTTCAGAAACACATTTCTCCTCTCTGACGGGAAAGAGGACTGCGCCGCCGTTCCGGCAGCGGCAAATGTGGCGATAATCACCCGGAAATCCTTCGGAAATCACAGAAAAAAAGCGGGATCGTGCTCAGAGCCACCATGACCGCTACAGATAGCAGAATCGTAAAGACGACAGGCCTGGACTTTTCGCCGGCGGAATGATAATCGCGATAAACATCGCGTACAGAGCGATCCCCATGGCGTTTGCCACCGACTCTACCAGAAGTCCGGAGATGAGAGCTCCCAAAGCTGTTCCTGCGGTCCAGCCGGCCACGGGTGCCGTAATCAGACCGTACATGTAAGAAGCGGTCAGCCTCTTTTTTCCACAGAGGCGATAGCGAAGACTTCATCCGTCACTCCGTAGCCGATGAGAAGACGCTGCCAGACACTCGTCTTTTCCTCCAATCTCTGAGAAAGAGCCAGAGACATCAGCATATACCGGATATTTAGACAAATGTGGTCAGAGCGATTTCAAAATAACCCGCTGAAGCGAAAAATCAGTTTCGCCCCGGCAAATTGCCCTGCGGACGTCAGATTGCTCACCGACGGTAAAAACAGTCAGCACCGGAATGCCTCCCGCCACCGCCATTACCATGAGGTAAGATACCGGAAGATGCCGAGCCTGATGGGAATGCCCTTCCGAAATCCGTCGATATATTCACTTTCCTGTTCATACTGCTTCTGTTTCTCCATCTATTTCAAATACTCAAAATAATCTCAGCCTCCGCTGTTCTCCGCGCATTCAATCTATCGTATACAGCGGACATTTTATATTTTATAACATTTGATATATCGCAAGGAGTAATTTGAACGGAAAGCCTGTTCTGGATCCACCGTCATAGAAATACCCGAGATTCCACCGATCTCCTTCCCGTCTTTTGCCGCAGCAGCTCAGCGCAAGTGTACAGACGGACGGCGCAGCGCCCGTCTTTCCCCTACATAATGCCTGTCTCATCCAGTTTTCTGTGGAAAAATTTCATCATCCGATCAGCGGCTTGCGGAATACCGTGCCGAAGATCAGGAAAATCGGGAAATACACACACATCTTCATCAGACTATGAACGTAATTGTGGCCGTAAAATCCTCCGATGTATTTTCCTGCATAAGGTTGATCCCGTGAGTAAACGGCATAAACGGATTCAGATCATTGAAAAAGCCATGTCAGCCTCCCCTTACCGGAACGCTCCTCCTGGGCGCCGGCGACCTGTGGGCGATCAGAAACACGAGATATAAATCGCCTTCCCCACATCCCCCAGATTGTCAAAGTATAGCCGATATTGAAAGTGACGGCGGCCAGCAATGCCCGACCAGAAGAAATCTGCCCGGAGCCTCGCACGATTCCTCTAGAAGATACAGATCTCCCCAGACAGATGATAATCGCCTGCAAGGATGGAAACAGCATAAAACGATAACGGCCCAGATACAGATGATAATGCCGGTATTCGGCTCAGACGGATTCCTTCGCCTTCTTTTTACATCTACTTTCAGCAGCGCCAGAAGAAGCGTACAGCCCAGTTCCATATCGCGAGAATCGAATAAAACGGCGCGTCATCGAAGAACCGTACGTCTTAATCGGATACAGCGTCTTCGTATCCAGCTTTACCGGCGACGACAGAAACCTGCAAATTCTGCCGTATTATCCGCATAATTGTCAAAATCTACACCGAGAGCGTCCTCCAGAACGGTCTTCACGTTGACAGAAGACTGAATAATCGTGAACATCTTCCTTCAGTTCCCTGGAGATTTCTGATGCCTTTCGATGAGACTCATTGAAAACTGCCGATCAGCTCTGCTGTCTTATCTATGACATTTTCGGCCGAAGTCAGGGATTTACGGCCTCCGTCAATCGTGATATCCAGATAAGGCAGAATCGACGACAGGTCGCCGCTGGTCTGAATCCAGCTGATCTGCAGTAATCGGCCAGATAAGAAGCGCAATTTTGATTTCATCCTTCGCCGTACCGTTGAATTCCCCGTGACCGCTCCAGTCATGAGACTTGCCTTTGCCCGCGTCTTTGCGGATTTTTTCGATATCCGCCGCGTCACTTCGGCGCCGTCTCAGATCCGACGCCATTTTTCATTCAAAGCCCGTCCTCACCGTCTTCAGCTGATCCGCCGTATCGGAAAGACGGACGCTGCAGATCGCAGAGATTTGACCGCCTTCTGAAAAGAATCATAAAGACCAGTGTAACCGTTCTTATCCGGATCCTTCGATCGGTAATCGTCACCTGATGTTCTTCTTTGATCAGACCGCTGTCGATAGATTCTGAAGCTGATCCGCCAGGCTGGTGCAGAGTTCCTCCATCTTTGAACCGGCTTGATGCAGCGGCTGACTGCTGCGTTGATATTTCTGCGGCGCCGGCGGCACTGGTCCGCACCGGCGATGATGCCGGAGACGCATTCTCTTCAAAGTCCGGTCAATCAGAGACAGATTCATCCGTGGCATCCATCAGCAGATCCATGAATCGATCACACCCGAAAGAGAAGCTCCCAGATGATCCGCGGAACCGGTAACCGCATTTATGGTATCCTCTGTCTTTGGTCAGAGATTCAGAAGATTTATCCAGCGTCTTCTGAACCATCTCGAGAAGAGAATCCACCGTATCTCCGGTATCCTTAAATACGCTTAGCAGCATCCGGGTCTCGCCCAGGTGATCGGAGACCTGCCCAGCAGTGAAATGGCATTTTCCAGGGATTTTTCCGCATCCACAGGAGAAAGATCCGAAAAGATCAGAATCTGCATATGCTTGATACAATTCGATAATCGTGTCGCAGATCATCGTCATTCCCTGATCGATAAAAAGTAGCGTTCACCTGCTGCTGAACCGTGCTCATCGCTGTATTTGTGATTTTAGGAGCGATCGCATTCTTCTTTTTCATTTACATAATATTCTAATTCAGGACGCACCATCTCCGGCGTCAGAACGCTCATCATGTCCCGGCTGAAATCATCGGAATGACGAGTGCCGCATAATATTCGCCGGACTCCACGCCTTTGATCGCGCGTCCTGCTCATAAAGCGCCATCCGATGCTGTCGTTGCCCGCCAGAGAATCCACGATAGAATTTCCACATTGACGTCGATCCCTTTAAACTGTAGCCGTCGTCGCAGTTGGCCACCGCTACGGTGAGATTTCCGGTATTTCCGTAGGGATCCCAGCTGGCCTCGATATTGAACCAGGCGTACAGAGAAGGAAGCGCCATCAGGCCCACCGCGATAATCGCCGCTATAGGGTTGGTAAAGATTTTTTCATATCCCAGCGGAATATCGAAAATCTTACCGCAAAACATCGAAATATTTTTCCCGATCTTTTGATCTGGTCCGTATTTTTACTCATACCGTCCTCAGCCTCCCGCCCCTGTCTGTCAAAAAAATACCGTTCTTCAGAAGATATGTCAAAAGCGATTTGAGCCAGCAATACGTAACTGAACGGAAGA
>VOFH01003551.1_pt1 | contig 13201 bp, 21 predicted proteins | sample 5384091 | NCBI WGS metagenome assembly VOFH01 (sample SAMN12384727, study PRJNA508395) | human gut metagenome | isolation source: healthy gut G | host: Homo sapiens
CATACACGGGCATAAAACGGCATGCCTAAGATCAGCTGATCTGCCGGAACTTCTTTTAAGGTATTGGCAACGCCTTCTTTTTACAAAGCCGATCGAAGCTACAGATCCTGCTTCCTCAGAACCGGCATAATGTTCATCGTATGCCATGACAACAACATAGTCTGCAAAAGTTGCCTGTTCTGCGCGATTATAGAATGCAGTAAAACTACTGGGAACATAATTATCAACGGAAAGTACAATTCCATTGTTGGCACATTTTAATGACAACTCCCGTATGAACTGAATATAAGAGTCACCGACTTCAGAACTTAATGCTTCAAAGTCAACATTGATACCGTCAAAATTATATTGAATAGCTGCGGAGATCAGGTTATTGATCAGGTTCTCACGTTTGGATGTATAAGTTAAAACGGATGTGGTGTCGACATCTTTGTTTTCCAGATTGCTTACAAGTGCCCAGACTTCAATGCCATTCTGGTGACAGTAATTTACATAGTCAGGCAATGTTTCCGTTGTGTCATTTAAAACCATGTGGGAGATAACGGTCCGTTATTGTCATTCAGGTAAAACCATGTAGATAACATTGATCCCCTTGGTGTTCTGATGCACGGATGCAATGGTTGTATTGGCATCTGCGTTTGTGATCTGATGCCATGCCATATTGATCTTAAAATCTTTTTTATATGTGTAAATTCTTCCGCAACATAATCGCTGGTCAGCGTTTTTGTGGATGTTGCGCCAAGTGCTTTTGATTTGATATATCCGATGATTCCTTCTGCAGTGGATACTTTTGTCCAGGTATCTCCTGTTTCTAAAACGGTAACTTCCGTGTTTTTGCCAATATCTGCGAGGATCGGACTCTTGATGCCGCCTTTTGACGGAGCTGTGTTTTTTTGCTTCGCCGGCGCAGTGGTGTAGTCACCCCAGGCAGTCGTAAGAATTACACGGTTTGGTGAGTCAAGTACTTCATAGGAGAAATCGGAGTACAGTTTTAAAAAGTCGATTGCGATATATGCAGTCTGGGCATCCGCCTTGACAATTGGGTGATCTAAGGAATGAGAATCCTTTGTCACATAATAGCTGGTACTGTCTGCATCCGCAGAAATCAAATCTGTTGCAGTTGTGTAAAGAAGTTTGTTTTCATTGTGATCCCAGTAAAAACGGTCATTCAGATAAGAACATACAGTTTCATAATCAAGATAGACAGTTCCGTTAAGGAGTTTTCCTTTTGCGTCGAGAATCTGGTTATCTAAGATCAGGGCTACGTCCTGTTCGCCGGACAGATTATAATAATCAGATAAATTCATATGTTCTTTGGAAGGTGTATATTTTTTCTATGATGCTTCCGAGAAGCATAAAACAGATAATGACGACGATCAGAGCGCCGGCAGCCAAAATAGGGACAAATTTTTTCTTCATGTTAAGAACCCTCTTCTTCTTAAGAATTATCGTTTGTGTTCCTATTGTAGCATAATGATATGTAAATTCAAAGTTATTTACTCTTATTTTACGGCAGAGCTTATGTTCGGTAAAACTCTGCCGTTTCTTTTGTCGGATTTGTATATCGTCTTAGATATTTTTTCTTATTCTGACCGGGTGGGCATTGAGGTACTCCATCCCTGTCAACTGTTATGATACCGGATCTGTCTGCAAAATGTACAGACCGTTATCAAAGGTTCGTTTTTTTGATCTTATCAAAATGTAATTCTGTTAACACCCCCTCGTTGAATATATAATCTCTCATGTAAGAATTTTCTTCTGTGACGGAAAGCTCTTCTGTGACCTCTTTTGAATTGCTTGGCACACCTTCGAACCAGATGGTTGTCCCCATATGTTCTAAGGAAGAGAGCTCTAAATAAAGCTTTTTCATATGTTTAGAATCCAATGTAGTTATCCCCCGTTATTACTTACTGTATGACAAAGCGGATCAAAGTCCTTTGTTCCCAAAAAGGAAATTCGCTGGTTACAATTATGTGATATATTAAAAAAAATGTTTTTTGTGCAGAAACTTTTCAGCAGATAAATTCCTGCAGAATGGAAAAGTGTTCTTTCTTTATATAAAATGGATCCGGAATGGATGGAACACTGCTTATGGAAATCTGATAAAGACAGGAAAAATCACGAATCTGTTTTGGACTTTCCGTTCGTGTTAGACAGTAAAAACCTTCCCCAAGGTTTGTATAGTGACTGATCGATTCTAATAATTCCCGATATTGCCTGATATTCCATGGTGCGAGACTTCCGATGACAAGTTTTCTGTCACAGCGCAGAAATTCATTGATACAGCATTCATTAAAACTTCCAAAATCAAGGAGCAGGATATGGTATCCCTGATTATATAGCTCCGGCAGTTCGTCCGGTGTTATGTCCGGATAGTAATCTACTCCATGAATGTCAAAAACAGTCCGGTCACCCATAAACCCGCATCTGCATGGGAGCGTGGTTTCAGAGGAATCGTTGAAAGGTTTTTTTTCTCTTATGCAGCTCTAACAGTGCAGTTTTTTTATGCAGTTTGGAATGGCACAGGTTTGAAAGTGTAATTGCAAGGTGTGTTACACCGGCACCGGCTGTGCAGCCTAAAATACCTATGGTAAGTCTCTTATTTAAGTCAGTTTTTCCGATGTTCCGGATGATGTATCAGCTCCTTTCGTTGTAGAATTTGCATAATAAGACGTTCCTTCTCTGGAGTCACATAAAAGGATTGGTGTCTTCAGGAAAACAATAGACCGGATTTTTCAGATATCTGGCATATTTTTTTGCAGCATTTTTATTGCCATGGTTGCAGATATATATGTAAGATCCAGTATTTTCAAGCCGGCTGATAAAAGACAGTGTATCTGCAAAATCCCATGGACTGCCGCTTAACAGGATAAATGTCAGGTCGAAATGACCAAAGTCAGAATATTCGCTGGTGTGAGTGCCAAAATCCCTTACCCGGATGACAGATGGTAAAACAGGATCTTCAATTCCGGGACCATAACAGGGAGTGGCGGTAAAATTTTTTGACTGAAAGATTCCCTCGTGTTCTGTGAGCGAAATCCCTGTCTGGGTCATGGATATAAGGTTGTCAGAATGATCCATTGGTATATAACAGCAGGGAATATGTCTGTGATTCAGTGTGTTTACCAGGGATACTGAAAAATGTTGCACCGGCACCGGAACGGCTGCCGATCACGGCTATGTTTTTTATGAGATGTGCAAATGAGTGACACGCAGAATATCTCTTTTTGGATGACTGTCGGAAGATAAGACCTTTTTTGACCGGATTTTTTCCCCGGCAAGTTCTGACAGTGCAAGCATAAGATCTGTGGCTGTCTGGTATCTGGAATCCGGATTCCGGTCGGCCTTTTTTTCTATAATATGCGTGAGTGTTTCAGAACAGTCAGGTGTGCATGCTCTGGCGAGTGCTTCTAACACTTTCCCAAGAGAATAGATATCGGAAGCTGTAGTTACGGTATCTCCGTTAAGAGCTTCCGGCGCTGCATATCCTTCTGTTCCGTATAACTGGAAATTTTTACCGAAAACGGTAATAAATGAAGCAATTCCAAAATCGATTAATTTTATCTGATTTCCACATACTATAATATGCTCTGGTTTTAGATCCTATGCAGATAATCTAAAATATCACAAAGCTGGATGCCAAATTTTATTAAAAGTTCATGGGAAATTTTTTGATATGACACAAAAGTGTCAATGGATTGTCCCTGAATAAATTCCTCGATGATATAAAAGAAATGTTCATCTTCTTCAATATCGTAAATAATGGGAATTCCAGGATGATTGAGATTCTTCAGAAGTGTGGCTTCCGAAGAAGGTGAAGATACCAGAGAAGTGTCTTTGGGGATACACTTGATTGCCCGGTATACGTTCAGTCTGATATGTTCGGCAAGATAGACGGTGCTGCTGTTTCCAGTACCAAGAGTAGATAGAACCCGGTATTTGCCAAACAAAGTTGTTGGTTTAACGAAAGATCGCTCCTTTCAAAGCGTATCCGTTTCGCCATCTCATGCATACCTTTATAACATGAACAAAATTGTTTTGCAACTACTTTTTATAACTTTGGTGAATTTTCACAAAATTTTATGGGTGCAAAGGAATTGAAGATGAGTTTAGAAATATTTAATAAAATGGTATACTTTACATCAATATAGCATTTGATTATAATAAATGTACAGTTTACAAGGTTTTCGGATAGAAGGAAGTGATAATATGAAAATTGAAAAAGTAAACGACAATCAGATTCGCTGTACGCTGACGAGGGAGGATCTGGCAGAACGTCAGATCAAGTTAAGTGAGTTGGCATATGGCACGGAAAAAGCGAAGATGCTGTTCCGTGACATGATGCAGCAGGCAGCATACGAGTTTGGGTTTGAGGCAGATGATATTCCGCTGATGATAGAGGCGATTCCGCTTTCGGCAGATACCATTATATTAGTCATTACAAAAGTAGAGTATCCGGAGGAGCTTGATACTCCGGTCAAGGTCCTTGTAGACATTACGAAATTGTTTATGTTCCAGAATCTCACTGAACTGTCAAAACTCGCGGCTGTGTTAGGCGGTTTTTATAAAGGTAAAAATGACCTGTATGAGGATGTTGCAACACACAGATATTATCTTCTGGTCAGCAAGAGCAGACAGACACCGGAAGAGTTTAACAAGGTGTGCAATATTTTATCTGAGTATGGAGCCAGCAGACGCATATTCACCTGCGACGGAGGCATTTTTTGGGCGAACATTACAGACTGGTGATAAAAAGGAAATGCGCTGCAGATGCTGGCCGCATTATAAACGGACGATGATTTTATGAACGATAGATCGTTTAATCAAAAGGAAAATGAGGCAAAATCATTTTCACGATCCTTTTCTGATGTAATTTTACCTGTAAGATGGTATTCCAAACTTACTATGCAAGGTCTTTTGCAAGAAAATCATTGATCTCTTTTACAAGAGCGTCCGGCTCAATTCCATGAACCATAGCAGCCTCTTCGATGGTCTCCATCTGGGAAGACGGGCATCGAGACAATGCATACCGATATTTAAAAGAATTGGCGCGATGTTTTCGTCAATCTGAAGCAGTTCGCCGATCATAGTAGATTTTGTTACCTGTGTCATATAGTCCTCCTTATAAAAAAATAGGTGTTTTAGTTTTTATCACAGCTTATTATGCCTGGATGTGGTCATTATAATACGAATCGACAGGGATTGCAATCAGTTCCAACGGAAGTACGAAAAAATAAACATGGAGAATCCGTGAAAAAATTTATGATTTTTCAAACAATCTGCTCTTTAGAGAAAGTGTGTTGAAACCGATATATACAGCAGAGAATTGGGACATGGAATGTCGGAAATACAGCATGGATGCGTGGCGGAGACAATAGAAGGAGAAACAGAATGAGAATTAATTACAATGTGTCAGCAGCGATTGCGAATAAACATTTACTTGGAATTGAGGATAATTTAAGTGCATCGATGGAACGGCTTTCATCGGGACTTAAGATCAACCATTCAAGGACAATCCGGCAGGAATGGCTATTTCCAACAAGATGAAAGCACAGATTGATGGTTTAAACCGGGCTTCCCAGAATGCATCGGATGGTATTTCTGTTATTCAGATTGCGGATGGTGCTCTGAGTGAAACGACCAGTATTTTACAGCGTATGAGAGAACTTTCCGTGCAGGCAGCGAGTGATGCAACAATGACACCGGCGGATAAAGAAGCAATCCAGAAAGAAATCACTTCATTAAAAGATGAAGTTGACCGTATTTCTACAGATACAGAGTATAACAGCAAAACACTTTTAGATGGTTCATTAGATACCAGGGTTTACACCAAAAATGCAACAAGAGTGGACATTTCTGATCATGTGAAAGCAGGACAGTATCAGCTTTCCATTGATACTGCAGCTACACAGGCCGGACCGGTAACAGCAAATCAGAATTATAATTCCACAGCACCGGTCGGTGCGTCCGGAACAATGAGTATTAATGGTTCTAAAGTAGAGATAGAGGCAGCCGACACCTATGCGGAGGCTTTTGAGAAGATCAGAAATGCAGCAGAGACCGGTGAAACAACCGTGCAGATCGATGGAAACCAGCGGGGCACTTTCCTTTACAGGCAGACCGGTATGGAATGTCAAGCATATTAGAGATTGATTTGATAATCAGCAGCTTGCTGCGGCACTTGATTTACGGCATCCGGAGGAAACAGTGTTGTAGAAGATCCAGAGAATAAAGGCAGCTATGTATACGGACAGATTCAGAATGGCAAAGTGATCGTACCTTCCGGTACAGATGCCGAAGTAACGCTCACAAAACCGAGTGATGGAACCGGGTTTGGTGATACAGCTACGGTAAAAACAGATGGAAATAAGATTACGGTTACAGACAGAGCCGGATTTGAGATGTCATTTCTTGCTGATGCAGGTTATACGGGTAAGCTGGATTTTGATGTCACGGATATCGGAACGATGGCACTTCATATTGGAGCAAATGAGGATCAGGAAACAAGAGTGCGTATTCCGGAGGTTTCCTGCAAGAGCCTTTACATTGATGATGCAGACGTGACGACTGTAAATGGAGCAGGCAGAGGTATCACACAGTTTGACGATGCCATTTCAAAGGTCAGTGAAGTGCGTTCAAGACTTGGTGCATACCAGAATCGTCTTGAGAGTACGGTATCAAGCCTGGATACGTTTGAAGAAAATATGACAGGAGCCCAGTCACGACTGACAGATGCGGATATGGCATCGGAAATGACAGATTATACACATCAGAATGTATTAAATCAGGCAGCAATCTCTGTTTTGACACAGGCAAACGATCTGCCACAGCAGGTATTGCAGATTCTGCAGTAACAGGAGGGATCTGTTTTGAAAAAGAACAGATAATGGATTTTACAAGAAGGATCAGTCAGAGTAACAGGGGTGGTCTGGTCATTGTGATTTATGACATATTTTTTGCGTATATGGAAGATACAAAAGAGGCACATGATAACGGAGAATGGGAAAATTATAAGACAGCATTGCGGAATGCCTCAAAAACTATCAGTGAATTGATCTCATCGCTTGATTTTTCCTATGAACTTGCAGGAGAGTTATATCGCATCTATGTATTTTGCAGGAGACACTTGCAAAAAAAAGCAATGTATAAAAGGGATTTAAAGAGGTTGAACTTGCGGAGAACCTGATGAAGAAACTTTACACGGCGTTTGCGGAGGTAATGAAAGAGGATACCTCCGCACCCGCTTATGCGTAATACCCAGCAGATTTATGCCGGATATACGTGTGGAAAAAATGATTTGGTTGAGACGTATCAGGATTTTGATACTTCCAGAGGATTCTTAGTATAGGAATCCTCTATTTTTTTTTATACTAGCGAGTAAAAATTTATAGCGCATTTGCACAGAATATAGTTCATAAATGCAGCAATCAATCATGTCCGGTCAATTACATTTTCTAAATTACGGTATGCATCCTGTAGATCCTGCGCAGTCTGATGGAGGTCATTCATTAGCACTGTGTAATGCGCATCATTTGTTTTTTCTGGTTGAAAAAAAAACGAAACATAATATTCCTCCGTCTGAAAAATTCTTTTATTTTTAGTATAATCACGAAATTTCCATTCTATACAAAAAACGGAAAAATTGTAAGAAATTATTTGCATAAAATATGTCCGGATGAATAAATTTGATAAAAAGAAGAGAAAAGGATATCTATATGCAGCAAATACAGGAGAATGGGCAATCATAGGAGTTCTTGGTATGGTCCTTTTTATTGTTGTAATCAGGGGAAAAAAATACAGATGCTGTTAAATTTTATGATTCGTATTGTTTTAGGCGGAATCGGGATTATTTATGCAAATGATTTTTTTACTTCACAGGGAATAGCGATTAGCGTGGGATTAAATCCGGTAAGCCTTTTGACAATTGGAATCCTTGGTATAGGCGGGTTTGCGCTGCTTTTATGGAATTTTGGCATGTAAATTTTTGTGAATAGTCTACAAAGATAGGCTGTTTTGTAAAAAAGTATGGACAAACAAAAAAGCATTGCTATAATTCGACTTACAAACTACGAAAGAGGTGATGAATTGGGGAACTAATGAATCTTACATTGCTGACGCATCTTACGTTAGCGGTGGTGATGGATTTTGGAAACGGCAGGATCAGTAACCGGCTGATTGTTTCCGGATTAATTTGGGGACTTGCATTTCGACTGCTGGGGAAGGAAGTGCAGGTGCAGTTCATTTCCTGGTGAACATTTCTATTCCGGTTATCTTATTGTTTCTTTTATTTAGTCTGTGCATACTGGGTGCAGGAGATATCAAGTTATTTTCCATTGCAGGAGGTTTTCTGACACTGACACAGCTTTGCTATCTGATACCTGTGGCGTTTGTTGTGGGGGCAGTGATAGGAGCAGGAAAGATCGTTTACAAAAAAGTAACGGTTGGTTATGCAATTGGGACAAAGACATTCATGCATTTTTCAACAGCAATTTTAATTGGATATTTTATTGTAGTCTGGGGTGGGCCATTGCATAAACTGGATGTGGCATTCTGCGATACGAATGAAACGTACGGGGAAAGATTTGCTGCATATCTGATGGAACATAAGGCAAAGGAATTTACGGTTCATTTATTTCGGAGCCGGAATTATTTTTACAGAAAATAAAAAATGAAAAATTTGATCTGGTTTTGCTGGGGAGTGGCTTTTCAGAATTTGGCGAACAGGCAGTTTTGTCGGGAATGACCGTGCTGATCCTGTCAGAAAATATACCGGAGCGTCTGTCAGAAGATAATTCTTATCTGCAGTCGGGGAGAAAGCTGACGGTCATTTTTAAATATCAGCCAATGGAGGCGATCCTTCATGAAATGATGGTAGTGACAGGAGGGAAAAAAGCGGGAAAGGAATCATTTACAGACAGATTAACCAAGCTGGAGATAATAGGGGTATATTCTCCAATCGGTCATGAAATGCAGATGCCGTTTTCTATGGTACTGTCTTCTGTACTGGCAAAACAACGACGGATATTGTATATCAATCTGATGCAAAATACCGGATTTTTTACAGTTGTTTGACAGTCAGGCAGAATACGATATCGGGGATCTGACCCTTCGATTGAGAAGGGGAACAACAGAATCAGAACAGTTTTTTCAGAGCATATATGAAATGGGAGATTTTTCGTATGTAGCACCATTTCGCAATCCTGAGCAGCTGGGGAGTTTCAGATGGATGATTACCGGAAACTGCTGGCACATCTGGAAGAAAATACAAAGTTTGATACGGTTGTATTTGATTTTTGGAACTGGGATTCCATCCATAGCGGCGTTTCTGGAAGAATGCAGCAGTATTTATTGTCCGGTAAAAGAAGGATATTTCTATGAATGCCAGAAAGCGGAATTTGTTCATTATCTGGAACAGGTAAAGCCGGACGGAATGTCCGAACGGTTACAGTTTGTAAATCTTCCGTTTACCGCAAAAGGAATCCGTGGTGGGGGAAATATGTTAGAACAGCTTGTCTGGAGTGAATTTGGAGATTATATAAGAGACTATCTGGCAGGGGATGCTTATGGAGAAATATAGGTGGAGTGAAGAAATATTTGATGATTTAAGATCAAATATCATAGCAGCACTTGACTTGTCCAGAGAACAAAATGATGAAGAAGTTTGCCGGTTTATTGAAAAGGAAGTGGAAGAATACTCCAGAAAAAATCTGTTAACTCTGAAAGAACGGGAACAATTAGAACATTTATTGTTTAATTCTTTAAGAAAGTATGATGCGATTCCGGAATTATTAGAGGATCCTGAAGTGACGGAGATTATGATCAATGGAGCGTCCCGTATTTTTTATGAGAAAAAGGAAAATTATTTCGGGCGCAGACACATTTTTCATCTGAGCAGAAATTGGGTGATGTGATACAGCAGATGGCAGGAAACAGTAACCGTATGGTAAATGAGGCATCTCCAATCGTGGATACACGATTAGCAGATGGATCGCGTAAATATTGTGCTTTCGCCAATTTCCATAGACGGTGCTGCAGTATCTATCCGAAAATTTCCACAAACACCTATTTTAATGGAAGATCTGATACGGATAGAGTCAATTACAGAGGAAGCCGCAGCATTTTTAAAAGTGCTTGTGATGGCAGGATATAACATATTTATATCAGGAGGGACAGGCTCCGGAAAAACAACGTTCTTAAATGCGCTGTCCCAGTATATTCCGAGGGAGGAAAGGATCATTACGATTGAAGATTCGGCAGAACTCCGGCTTGTCGACAAACCAAATCTGGTAAGACTTGAAACAAGAAATCAGATGTTTGAAGGAGTAAAACCGATTACGATACGGGATCTGATCCGTACGGCACTTCGAATGCGGCCGGAGAGAATTGTGGTTGGTGAGTGTCGTGGAGAGGAAGCGCTTGATATGTTGCAGGCAATGAATACCGGGCATGACGGAAGTTTATCTACCGGGCATGCAAATTCCTGTCGGGATATGATGAGTCGTTTAGAAACGATGGTTCTGATGGGCATGGAACTGCCGCTTTCCGCGATACGCAGTCAGATTGCATCCGGACTGGATATTCTGGTTCATCTTGGGAGAATGAGGGATAAAAAGCCGTAAGGTCCTGACAATTACAGAAGTGACTGGTATGCAGGAAGGGGAGATTGTGTTGAAAGATCTGTATCGTTATGTGGAAAAACCATCGGACGGAGAAGCAGTCTGTGGAGAATTACAGCGGGTAGGTACACTTTTTAATCAGGAAAAATGTAAAAGAGCAGGAATCACACTTCCTGGTACAGGAGAATAAATGGATTATCGTAAAATATCGGTGTAATCTGTGGGAACGACTGGGGTGTCTGGTAGCAGGGACGGCAGTCGCAGCAGCGATCGCGTGGCTGTTTTACCGTTCATGGTATGGAATGGTGCTGGTTATTCCTGTAAATTATCTAATCGTTTCTTATTACAAAAAAAAAAAAAGAGATGAACGTGCAAAAAAGCTGATGATTGAATTTCGATGCGATCCAGGCCGTTGCAGCGGCATTGCTTGCAGGATATTCCATTGAACATGCATGGAAAGAAGCGGAGCGGGAAATTATGGATCTGTATGGAAAAGAGGCAATGATCACTAAGGAATTGATTCAGATGAATGCAGAAATAAAATTAAAACCGGAATGTAGAAGAGATTCTGCATGATCTGGCAGTGCGGAGCGGTGTGGAAGAAATCCAAAGTTTTGCAGAGATTTTTGGTTTTGCAAAAGGAGTGGGGGAGACTTCCTCAGATTATCCGGACAACAGCAGCACGCATATCCGCAAAGATAGAAGTAGAGAGGGAAGTGGATACAGTCATTGCCGGAAAGAAGCTGGAGGGAAAGATTATGAGTGTGATGCCATTTTTTATTCTCGCCTATCTGAATCTTGCATCAGGAGAATTTATCGATCCGTTGTATGGCAATCTGGCAGGTGTTCTTGTCGCGAGTGCAGCATTATTGGTTTTTGTGGGGGCAATGGCAATAAACAGACGAATTTCAGATATCAGGGTGTAAGGGGAGAAACGGATCATTTTGTGTATTGAGTTTTGTGCGTGGCAGTTTTGGTGCCGGTTGTGGGAAGAAAAAAAGTATCATCAGAAGTAAGACGTGCGGCAGTTGTTATGATTTTAGTATCGGCTCTTGCAATTTTAGCACAAATTTCAGAAGAAATGGAAAGCGGTGGAATAGAATTAGAACTTGTGCGCCCATCATATGGGGAAGGGGATTATGAGGAAGAAATGACGGTCGATGCAGAAGGTATTTTAGATGGGTATTCCTATCAGGTGGTGGTTCCGGAACGTATTTTGTCGAAACAGGAGGAACAAAATTACTTGAGGCTGCACAGCAGGAAATTGATGATGAATTTGTGAAAACAATGGGGAAGTGCGGGAAAAGGCAGAGATAAGAAAAAATTACCAGGAGGGAGCGGTAAGCGCAGACTGGGAATTTGAACCGTATGATGTAGTGGACGATGAAGGGAGAGTGGTTGAGGAAAATATACCCGAAAATGGGATTCTGGTAAAAGCTGCAGTAACGTTAAGATGCGAATCATCAGAGTGCATCAGTGAACGGTATTTTCGTGTAATGCCAAAGGAGCTTGATGAAGAACACAAAATGATCCGTGAAATAGAGAATTATTTAAAGAAGCAGTCAGCAGATCCGGGGATAGCATCAAACTTCCGGAGCAGCTAAACGGAAAAACTGATCTGAATACCAAAAAGAACATTTATCTGAAAAAAAATTCTGTTCCTTGAGGGGGGAATAGTAATCATCCTTCCTTTTTGTGGAGCAATCGCGTAAAAAAGAAAGAGAAAAGAAGCGCAAAGCGTTGTTGGAACTGCAGTATGCGGATATGGTAAGTAATCTGGTACTTTTAGCTTTGGCGCAGGAATGACTGTTTCTAAAGCATGGAACAGATTGACAGAAAATTATATGAATGAGCGGCAAAAAGGACAATTTGCAGAAAAAAGAAGTCTATGAAGAGATGCAGCGGACTTCATTTGAAATAAAAAATGGAATGGGGGAAGACCAAAGTCTGTTGTTGATTTTATCTTTTCTGCTTTATGAGCGTTTTGGAGAAAGATACAGGGAATGGACTGTGTGCAGCGGAATATCAGACGGTATTATGGGATAAATATCATTTACTGTATTTGGATGGTGCATATGGTTGGGATCAGTTTGATGAGAATAAAGTGAGCTCCGTGTCATGGACTATGTGGCTGGAAATTTGTCTGAAACCGGGGAAAACAGTGTGTTTCGAACAAAGCTGTGCGAAGCTTCCCTGCTGGAATATATGTTTGCAACGGATAATGATGGTACAGGTATGCTGCGTCAGGCATCTGCATATATGAAGAGGCATCTGCCGGAGGATGTTGCAAAGAAAAATGTATCAGCAATATCAGGATGGAAAAAAAGGCGGAGGCAGATGGAAAAAAAGAACAGGCGGATCAGAATGACAAAGAGGGTGCGCCGCAGGAGGAGGCTGGAAAAAAAACATCCAGGACAATGAGAATAATCACGCACAGGATGCAGAAGACAGCAAAAAGGAAAGCCCAATCCAGATTGTCCTGCAATTAAAACAGAATGCGCTCCTTGGAATGACGGTATCAGATATGTCGTCTTTATCGGCGAAAGCAGTTGAAGCAAAAGATATGGTTTCGAACAGACAGTGTG
>VOFH01002589.1_pt1 | contig 13170 bp, 22 predicted proteins | sample 5384091 | NCBI WGS metagenome assembly VOFH01 (sample SAMN12384727, study PRJNA508395) | human gut metagenome | isolation source: healthy gut G | host: Homo sapiens
TGTTGCTTCGTTTCGATTTACGTATTGCTCGGCAGGCGGTATTCGTGATAGATCTTTCCGCAGGCACTGGTCTCATACATGCCGGACATATAGTACGGCATCTAACAAAGACGGTCTGTTCCCATGAGAATATGGCCGTTTTTCAGTCCGTTTCATATCGAATACGCATTTGATGTTTCAGGCACCATCTGACATCTCCCGCATAGTCAACAGCCACCGCCAGCTCTGCGCCCCCGACGGAGATAAGAAAATACAGTCATCCTGTAAGTATTCCGGTGTCGTATCCATGGATTCAAGCGGTGAATCTCCGTCAAATACATCCGGCACCTCGATCTCCCGTATGTACCATTTCCGCGGTATTTCCCGCACCTCCACCCGGTTTACATATCCGGGAATAAAGCCCCACCACCGGCGCACATGCTCCTTTCGCCCTCGGAAACGTATGTGTGATATTGCCTTCCTTCGCCTTGCCAAAGTACGGTCACTGTAACGGCGGTCTCTTCCTCTGTATAAAAGAGATTACCGCGGAAAGCGATTAATCAGATAAAAGGTTGTACGATACCAGCGGATTGTCGATGGTATACGCTCGGAACGAGTTCCTTTAGCATTGCTTCCTCCGCTCTGGCCTGTTTTTTAATCATGTGTTCTTCAAATGAGTATACTGCACCTGCCATAAATTTTCTTCTCCTTCTTCCGGCCTCTGCCTTTTTTGTTGACAAAAGTATAACATACAGGGAGAAGGCAGGAAATTAGCCTTTGACTATATTCCGGGAATTTTTTGCCTGAGTTCTGTAACTTTTTTATCGTTCCGCATCTATCTCTGCATTATAAGCCATTCAATCATCTTTTACAGTAATATTCTGCCACAAAATGTTGATTCTCGCAATCTCAGTAAAAAACCCGCTTTCTCCTTTCATCACACAGGTAAGAAATCATTTTGCTTTTCTTGCTTTAGCCGTATTATTATGTTTCCCGTATAACCATAAGCGACTTATCCCAGGCGTCGGGATTGAAGATAGTGAGGTTCCGTATTCAATCAGGCAGAATAATAACGTCCTGTCCTCATATCCTCTTTTCCCGGGAAAAATGCCACTCGCCTTTGATTACGCGCGAGGGTTACTCTCAACGGATAGTTAATTTGCCAGCTGCCGAATCAGTTTCCCAAAATAATCAAACTCTTCAGCAGCGCCGTACTTTTTCTTTCGCTGGTCAGGGCTTTCGCCAAAAATCCTGCATATGATGATTCCTCCTTCGGGATAAAAAATAATTATATAAGAGCTTTTAAGCGTGCCTCGTCAATGATGAGGATACGGCCTTTTTTTTTTTGATGATCCCCGATTTTTTCAGGGCAGATGACAGTTTTGGAGACGGTGACCGGATGCATTCCCAGGTATTTGGGCAATCTCGGCGGGTAAAGCCGTGGGAACGGCGCGGTACTGGCCCTCGCGGCTGCTGAAGGCCAGGAACCATTTGTAGAGACGTTTTGAGGCACATTCCTCCTGGGTATCGTGGAATTTGCGGACCAGGGTGACGTGTTGCAGGTCACCGCCTCCATGATGTAGGAAAGGAAGCAGGCATCTTCCTCCAGCAGAGGGTTTCAAGGTTCTCTCATCCAGACGGTAGAAGACACAGTCCGTCTTTGTGTCGATGCCGAACGGATTTTCCTGTACGCAGTCGTCCCCGGACAGTGTATAATCCTCTCGCGGACTTTTCTGTAGTGGCGCATCAGGGCCGGAGCAAACCCAGGAGATGATCGTTAAGGGGGAAATAGATGAAGTCTTTTTCTTCTCCGTCCATGGTCAGGGAGGTCAGACTGGCGATGCCTTCCACCAGGTAATAAATAGAGTCGGACAGCCTGGGATTACAGATCGATGTCTCCCTCTTTCACTTCAATTCTCATACCGTAACGCTCAAAGTATTGTTTTACTCCGTTTTGATCCATTTCACCGAAGTCCTCCCGTCAAATTGTCGCTTTTTATATCTGATTACTTCCTAATTATATCTTTTTACAAATATTGGAATAAAAATATAACCAAGACTATATTTTACTCTTTGTTAATATATTATCATATTTTTATGAAATTTAAAACAGCAAAGAAAAACAATAGGGGTTCACTATGGCACAAACGAAAAAAGGATTTCTACTCCATTCATCTGGTAATCGGAATCGGCATCATCTTTGCTGTTCCGTTTTCTTCCGTTCCAGCTTCCCTGCATCACGCCAATCGGCATGGAAATTCTGGGTATTTTCATCGGTACGCTGTATTTATGGACGACTTCCGACCCGATTATCTCCAGTATCCTCTCTATCTTTTTTAGTGGGACTTTCCGGATACAGCACCATGAACGAAGTGCTGACCGCTACATTCGGCAATCCGATTCTCGTTCAGGTCCTCTTCCTGCTGACAGCGATCAACTGTCTCATCGAAAACAACTTGACAGAATACTGCGGCCGTTTTTCCTGACCAGGAAGATCTGTCTCGGACGTCCCTGGGTGCTGGCGTTCTTTATCATGCTGGGCTCCATGCTCATGGGCGCGTTCATGGGCGGCTTTACCCCGATCTTCTTATTCTGCCCGATCCTTATGATATATTTTTGAAACAGTAGGCCTCAAGAAACATGACAAGTTCCCGACCATCATGCTGATTCTCGTCACCGTTGCGACTCTGCTGGGCTTCCCATCCCGCCGTTTATGGGAAATGGCCTCGCCCTCATCAGCAACTACGCTTCCGTCACCGGCAACATGGGACCGTAATCGAGATCAATAACGCCGGCTATCTGCTTACCGGCCTGATCCACGCAACCGTCTGTATCATCGTACTGGTCCTGTTCTGCAAGTTTGTACTGAGACCGGATACCAGCAAGCTGAAAGAATTAAAGATGGAAACGTTAAATAAGAATCCGCTTCCGCCAATGAGCCTGCGCCAGAAATTTATTGCAATTTCTTTCACCGTGTTCATTCTGATCCTTTTAATTCCCAGCGTACTGCCAACGCACCCGGTCGGACGCTTCGTAAAAGCCAATACATACGGCATCGCCGCTTTCTACGTGTTCCTGTTATGCGCGATCCGGATTTCAAAAAACCGCTGATGGATTTCTCCAGCACCATGAAAAGATTCTCCTGGAGTACCTACTTCCTTATCGCTTCCGCAATCCTGCTGGGAAATGCGCTGACCAATGAGAGTACAGGCGTGTCCGCATTCTTAAACACAGTACTGATGCCGGTACTTCAGAACGTCCCGGCCTCCGCATTTGCCGTGATTATCATGATTCTTACCGTGATCTTAACGAACGTGTGCAACAGTTTCGTAATCGGCCTCTTAATGCAGCCGGTTATCGCAACCTTCTGCATGGCGACAGGAATGAACTCCGCACCGGTGGTGTCCATGATGATATTATTCGTACTCTCCTCCGCGGCCATAACACCGGCAGCCTCCCCGTTTGCCGCACTGCTTTTCGGCAACAAGGACTGGCTGAAATCCGGAGAAATATACAAATATACGACCATCTTTGTGGCGATAGAACTGGCAATTGTCTGCTTGTCAGCATGCCGGTGGCTAATATGCTGATTCGGTAATGACAGCTGATCGAATCCGGCACTGTGCAGTACAGTACAGTGCCGGAATTATGAAAGACGGGCATCCTGCGGCTCTGCAGCGCCTCCCGTCTTTCTTTTTTTTCACTACATCTGGTATTTTCCACCGATCTGTGATAATATTAGGCGTTCACCATTATCAGTCATAGAAGAAAAGGAAACTATAAATACATGACATTTAAAGACTTACAACTATCAGCACCACTGTTAAAAGCACTGGAGGAGAAGGGCTATACCACCCCGTCCCCCATTCAGGAAAAAGCAATTCCACACGTTCTGGCCGGGAAGGATGTTCTGGGCTGCGCCCAGACAGGTACCGGAAAGACCGCCGCATTTGCCCTTCCGATTATCCAGAACCTGATGAAGCCATTTGACAAAAAATATTCAAAACGGGTGATCCGCTCACTGATTCTCACCCCGACGCGGGAACTGGCTCTGCAGATTGCAGAAAATTTCAAAGAATACGGTTCCCATACTCCGGTAAGATGCGCCGTCATCTTCGGCGGAGTCTCCGCAAATCCCCAGATCAAAGAGCTGCAGCGCGGCATTGACATCCTGGTAGCCACCCCGGACGTCTGAATGATCTGATTCACCAGGGCGAGATCAGCCTGTCTCATGTGGAAATGTTCGTTTTGGATGAGGCGGACCGTATGCTGGACATGGGCTTTATCCATGACGTTAAAAAAATTATTTCACTGCTTCCGGTCAAAAAGCAGACTCTGCTGTTCTCGGCAACCATGCCCCCCGAGATTCAGGCACTGACCGAAAAGCTCCTGCACAATCCGGCCGTCGTGGAGGTGACTCCCGTCTCCTCCATCGTGGACCTGATAGAAGATTCCCTCTACTATGTGGATAAAGAGAATAAGCGTGCACTGTTGGTCCACCTGCTGAAACGCGAAGCCATCACCTCGACCCTTGTCTTCACCCGCACCAAACACGGTGCTGACCGAATAGCTAAATTTTTAACAAAAAACCGGATCAATGCCGCCGCCATTCACGGCAATAAATCTCAGGGCGCACGCCAAAAAGCGCTCAGCCAGTTTAAGGCGGGAACGGTACGGGTGCTGGCCGCAACTGATATCGCCGCCAGGGGTATTGACATCGAAGAGCTTTCCTGCGTGATCAACTTTGATCTGCCTAATGTTCCCGAAACTTATGTCCATCGGATCGGCAGAACCGGACGGGCAGGTCTCGGCGGACGGGCCATCTCCTTCAGCGACATCGAAGAAAAAAGCATACGTGGAGGATATCGAAAAGCTGATTGAAAAAAGATTCCAGTCGTAAAGACCATCCGTTCCCCATGACCGTATTCACCGTTCCCCAGAAAGAGACGGAAGCCCCGGCCGGTAAAGAACACCGGAAGAAACGATGCAAAACGTCCGCAAAAAGCAAGGTTGCCCAGACGGCCAGGCCCCGAACGAGAGTTTCCGTGAACGCCTCCGCCGGCAAACGAACCGCCGCTAAATGAGTCCCGTATTGAAGTTCCAGAATAAAACAACAGAGACCGGACAGAAGGCATTCGCCATCTGTCCGGTCTCTGTTTTATCGGTTCCTGGCCGTTCCGTCTATTCGATCAGCCGTTCCACATCAAGCATTCCCCAGCCCCTGCTGATTCATGGGCAGTCCTAAGTCTACCACCGCCCTCTCTCTCAGCCTGAGTTTTACGTCCCGGTTGCTCATATAAGGATATTTCTGCAGTAAAAGCGCAATCGCCCCTGAGACCAGGGGCGTGGACATGGACGTTCCGCTTTTTGGACTGGTAGGCCCCCTGTTTCCGGGGCGCAGCTGATGATTCCGGCTCCGGGAGCGATGATTTCCGGCTTACAGATGCAGGCCCCGGTAGGCCCTCTGCCGGAATAGTCGATCATACGGTTTCCCATCACATTCACTTCTTTATAGTCATCGGAGCATCCCACCGTAATCACCTTCCGGCTGATGCCCGGCGTAGTTATGGTGTTCTTTCCGGGGCCCATGTTGCCGGCAGCCACACAGACCACCAGACCGTCGTCCCAGGCGGCATTGACGCCGCGCACCAGGACAGAGTTTTCGCTCATGCCCCTTCTTCGTAAAAGAGCCGACCGATATATTCACAATCCGGATTCCCAGCCGTTCCCGGTTCTCCGGATCCATTTGATACCGGCCAGAACATCGGAGGCATATCCGTTTCCTTTCTGGTCCAGCACCTTGACCATAATTATATGGCACTCCGGCGCTACCCCCTGATACCTTCCATCGGAAGAATTTCCGCTTCCGCCAATGATTCCTGAAATATGCGTTCCATGACCGTTGTCATCATATGGCTCCCGTCTCCGGTGCACCATATCCGTAAACGCAAAGCTACTCTATGTTCAAAATCTTCATGAAGATAAATTCCCGTATCCAGCACGGCCAACACCGATACCGCGGCCCGTCAGGCCCATACGGTAGGCCGCTTCACATCGGATTACTTCTCTCGCATGGTTCACAGTCCACTTACCTGATTCCTTTTTTATTAGCATATTCCATTTACATTCCCATGTTTCACCCCTATAATGGAAATAACTGAAAAAAAGGAGAATCGTATTATGGATAACCACAATTCAGACGCCATGGAGCTGACCATGAAGCTGGTCCGCATCGACAGCACCGATCCCGGCGCCTGTGAAGGTGAGATCGGAACCTTTATCTTCCAGTACCTGAAAGATCTGGGCGTCCCCGTCATAAAAAGAGGTCCTTCGGGCCGTTTTTAACATCATGGCGAAGGTGGGGAGGGGAGGACGCCCCGCTCTCGTCTACATCTGCCACATGGACACCGTCACCACCGGGGAGGGATGGACCGTATCCCCCTTTGGCGCTGAAGTGATCAAAGGCCGCATCTACGGCCGGGGAGCCTGCGACATGAAATCCGGACTCGCCTGCGCCCTGTCCGCCTTTACTTCCATGGCCCTCAAAGCCCGAGACGGGAAAAAGCCCGGACGTTCTCTCGTCTTCATCGGAACCGTGGATGAGGAAGACTTCATGCGCGGGGCCGAGGCCGCCATTGCAGACGGCTGGGTCTCCAAAGACTCCTGGGTTCTGGATACCGAACCCACAAACGGACAGATCGAAGTCGCCCACAAGGGCCGCACCTGGTTTGAGATTACAGTGAACGGCATCACGGCTCACGCCAGCACGCCATGGAAAGGCGCAGACGCCATAGCTGCCATGGCAGAGATCATTGCCGCCATACGCCGCCGGATCGCCGCCTGCCCGGTTCATCCGGATCTCGGTGCTTCCACCGTGACCTTCGGACAGATTGAGGGCGGCTACCGCCCCTATGTGGTACCCGATTCCTGCCGTGTCTGGATCGACATGCGCCTCGTACCGCCGACGGACACGACAGGCGCGGCAGCGATCGTGGAGAACGCCATCGCTGCCGCCACACAGGAGATTCCGGGCATCACCGCAGCGTATCAGATCACCGGCAACCGCCCCTATGTCGAAAAAGACGAGCAGTCTCCTCTTTTAAATGCACTGTCCAGAGCCTGTGAAGAGGTTACCGGCGAACCGGCACCGGTAAGCTTTTTCCCCGGTTATACGGACACCGCCGTCATCGCCGGGACACTGGGCAGCCACAACTGCATGTCCTACGGCCCCGGGGACCTGGAGCTGGCCCACAAACCGGACGAATACGTGCCCTGTGAGGATATTCTGCGCTGCGAGGAGGTCCTTACGAGGCTGGCTGATAACCTGCTGTTCTGATATCCGAGCGGCATCAGACTGTTTCACGCCAAGGCCCGCTGAAATCCCCTGTTTTCATCAGGATTTCAGCGGGCCCGTTTTCTTTATTCAACGACCAGAACTCCGCTTTGCCATTCTTTCTTAATCTGATACAGCGCCTGGTCCGCCTTCCGGTAAAAGCACGTCATAATCCGTCTCACCGCCTGCCATGGCCGCTCCGATACTCAGCGTCACTTCCTGCCCGTGTTTCTCCATCGTCACGTTCTTCACACGGTCAAGCACCTCGGTACAGCGTCGCTTCACCAGATCCGGGTCGTTCACTTCCATCAGGAAGACCACAAATTCGTCGCCTCCCAGCCTTCCGACGATATCATCCGCCCGGAAACAGGCCTTTAGAATCCCGGCCGTCTCCTTCAGTACCTGATCCCCGTATAATGCCCCAGATAGTCGTTAATCTGCTTGAAATAATCGATATCCATGATAATCATGGCTCCCGAACCATCCGTCCTTCCGCCATCAGCGCCTGCCTCATCCGCTGATGGCTGGTGGCCGAATTGTATACTCCCGTCAGGCTGTCCGTCTGCGCCTTCGCTTCCAGCTGTTCCTTGATTTCCCGCTCCGTCTGAATATCGACCAGCTTCCCTACCGCGTACCACGGCCTTCCAGAAGTATCGGTAACCATTTTGGAGATCACCTTCAGCCAGCGCACATTTCCTCCTGGAAGCAGACATTCATGTTCCGTATTATTCTCTTTCTGCGATATCATATAGCCAAATACCGGATACTTCTGCTTCAACGCCTCAGGACGACGTATCTTCTTCTCACACCCTAAAAAATCCGGCTGTCTGTTCCGTCAGATTTAAGGTGCCTTCCCTGATATTATACTCGTACAGAAACTCGTTGGACAGCTGGCTGAGCTGTTCATACCTCTGGTTCTCCAGCGCTTTCCTGGCCATATTTCTTCTTCTCAGGATCTCGGCGGTTATGAGCACCGCGGTGACAACCAGCAGCCAGAAAGCACCAGATAGAGGATGCTCTGCTCGGATTTCTCATCACATACTCGGAAAAGGTCAGATTTCCCGCATCATACGCATTCTGATACAGGAAACGGTTTACCTGTTCCTCGGAAGTGCCCGGATCACTTTGTTCATGATTGAAAGCGCGTAATATCCACCGGTCTCCTGATTCCGAAACTGTATTTCTGCGTCCAGTTTTCCGATTGTGCAAACGTGAATAAATTTTTTATAATTGTGGTCAGCCATATAATACTGGACCGCATAGCTGTTGCCGTAACAGTAATCCGCTTCCCCTTATGGACTGCCTCCATGCATTCTTCTACGTTGTCATAATAATGCAGTTCTCCCTGAAGGCTCTGCTCCGTCAGCAGTGATTTCTGAAGCGCCAGCTTCTTTCCCGATAAGTCCGTAAGCGCCTTTACATTTTCATTCATAATCAGCTGCAGAGGGACAGACAGATAGGAAAGCGTAAGCGCGCAGCTTTCGGCTCCGGTTACCTCATAGTCACCCGCGATGCCGACCACCAGATCGACGGCACCGTCCTCCATTGCTCTGGAATACTCCTCCCAGTTATGAAAAGGAACGATCTCATAAGACAATCCGGTCTGCTCCTCGATGTACTTAAGCACTTCGATGGAAATCCCCTGATCTCCCGTTTTTTGCCTGGTACTGAAGCGGTGCCCGTCCCAGCATTACGCCTGCCCTGACGGTCCCTCCGGCTGATGTACTCCCTTTCCGAGTTCGAAAGTACCAGCCCATCCTCTCCCGGTAAAATATTTTCTGTTAAGCTCCGCGGTCAAAAACGGATTGGTGGCGGTGATAATCTCCATGGCCTTATTCAGTTCTCCCGCCACCGCCTGATTTCCCTTCGTCACCCCGAAGTAAAAAGGACGGAATCAAACCGGGAAATCACACGGAGCTCACGGTCACTTAAGCTGACATCCATACTCAGAACCGCTTCCGCTTTCCCCCGTCTTAAGCAGCTCCATCTGTTCTTCCCCGGTACTGCACAGCACCTGATTCACACGAAAGCCGTTCATGTTCGCAAAACCATTTAACTTTTCATCTTCCTGACCGTCAAAGCTGACCACCGCAACCCGGATGTCATTAAATGAGTCGTAATCAAACTCCGTATACTCCAGATTATCCTTCAATACGGAGAGCGTCTTATGCGCGGTTCCGTAGCTGTATTCGGGATAGTCAAAGAGCTCTGCAAGCCTTTCCGAATAATTCATGGCCCCCAGCAAATCAATTTCCCCGTCCCTGAGCATGGTGAGCAGTCCGGACAGCTGCTCATCCAGCGTCCCTCCGCTGTAACAAATTCATATTCCCAATTGGTATAGCGCGCTATCTCCTGCAGGTACTCATACGTATATCCGCTGTAAGTCCCATCTTCACTGATCTCCGTAAATCCCTGCTGGACCGGATACCCCTACCGCACAACCCTGGAGCCGTTCTCCGCAGCTCTGGCTGTAAAGGAAAACAGGAGCAGGCAGAACAGGACCGTAAACAGTATTCCTATCCTGCCGCGCCATCTTCTGCCACCCATGTCTTTTCCCCCTGCACATCAAACGTTATTCTTATATCCAATCATAAGTCAGAATTGCCGGATCGTCAAACACTTCCGGCATTTTCCCCTCCGTCTAAGCCGAAAAACAGGCAAAATACGAAAACAGGCGGCCCGCACCGGACCGCCTCACTTCTGACAACTCTTATTTACGTCTGCCCACAATTCTGATGATATAGAGGAACAGGTTCACAAAATCCAGGTATAACTGAAGTGCGGAAAAGATAGATGCCTTCGCCGCCATCTCCGGATCCTGCGCGTAATACTGGTGGTAAGCCTGATCTTCTGTGTGTCATACGCGGTAAATCCAAGGAAAATGAAGATACCGATGTAGCATACGATCATCTCAAACTGTCCCAGATTGATGAACATGGACAGCAGCCAGAATACAACCAGGAAAATCAGTCCGCCCATCAGGAAGTTGCGGATACGGCTGAAATCCGCATTGGTACGTATCCAATCACAGCCATAACACCGAAGAAAATGGAGGTTTGCGCCAAATACCAGAATCAGATCAACCATATCGTACATGAGAAAGTAAGCCGAAAAAACAACGCCGTTTAAAACCGCATACGTGAAGAACAGCGCTCTCGCCGTGCCGACAGACCTCTTATGGATTCGCGCAGATAGAAGAATAAAACGACCGCGATCTCGCCACACCCAGAAGCAGATACGCGTAAGGAACCGCAAATACATAGATGATCGTTCCAGTCGTATATCCAAACGCGGCCACCAGGAATGTGATGAGAAGTCCGGCAAACATCCAGCCGAAGGTCTTTGCAGTGTACTCCCAGCGGTTCTGCGCTGGTGCTGTCGGAATAAACGTAAGGCTGATTTGTTGAATTATAATCCATATGTATAATCCCCTCTCTTTTTTTATAGTTTACTATATTTCATAGGAAATGTCTATGAATTGTAAAAAAAACCGTTATCTTTTAACTTTTCATTTTAATGCGATGGGAGATGCCGCACTCCGGGTATCCGGGATTTATGGAAATGGGATGGAATTAAGAAAATCTTCATAATCTATTCAAACAATATACAAACATTTCCAGGGTCAGTATGCTATACTAAGTACATAAAGAAATGCACAAAGTAACAAATTATCCTTTCACCCTTTTTGAAAATCCGAAAATCTAAAGAAAAAATCAACCCTTGTCGCGTAAGACACAGGGATTTTTGTTTTCAGTCAAACTCTGTTCCCAAATCAAAACCACCCGAAGCCAGGACCGGCACACGGGGTGGTTTTATCAATTAAAATGTAAATCCTTTAAAATATCACAGAAATCAAATGTCGCAAAGTAGTCCTTCGGGTCTCCGCCCTGCAGCGGATCATCTCCACGGAACCGTCCTCCTTCAGAAGAAGCTCGGCTGATTTTAATTTTCCGTTGTAATTATATCCCATGGCAAACCCGTGGGCTCCCGTGTCGTGAATGTAGAGCAGATCCCCTTTGTGAATCTCGGCGCATCCGGTCGATGGCAAACTTGTCATTATTCTCGCAGAGGGAACCGACCACATCGTACTTATGGTCGCACGGGTCATTTTCGCGCCCCATAACGGTCACATGGTGGTAGCCCCGTACATGGCCGGACGCATCAGGTTCACCGCGCAGGCGTCCACGCCCGTACTCCTTGTGCGTGTGTTTCTCATGGATAGCTCTCGTCACCAGCGCGCCGTAGGGCCCCAGCATGTAGCGGCCCAGCTCCGTATAGATCGCCACATCATCCATGCCCGCAGGCACCAGAATCTCCTCGTAAGCCTTTCTTACGCCCTCGCCGATGGCCATGATATCGTTCGGCTCCTGGTCCGGTCTGTACGGGATACCGATTCCGCCCGATAAGTTAATAAACTGAATATGGGCCCCGGTCTCCTCCTTGAGCTTCACCGCCAACTCAAATAAGATCTTGGCCAGCAGCGGTAATACTCGTTCGTCACCGTATTGCTGGCTAAAATGCATGGATTCCAAAATGCTTCGCGCCCTTTTCCTTTAAGAGCTTATACGCCTCAAACATCTGCTCCGTGGTCATGCCATACTTGGAATCGCCGGGATTGTCCATGATGTCGTTGCTGATCTTGAACACCCCGCCGGATTATAGCGGCAGCTGACTGATGGTCTCCGGGATCTCCCCGATGGCCTTTTCCAGATACTCAATATGGGTGATATCATCGAGATTAATAATCGCGCCGATCCTATGGGCGAACTGAAACTCTTCCGCAGGTGTGTCATTGGAAGAAAACATGATATCGTCGCCGGGAAAATCCCAGGGCATCCGCCATCATCAGCTCCGTCTCGGAGGAACAGTCTGTCCCGCAGCCGAATTCCTTCAGAATATTTAAAATAAACGGATTCGGGGTCGCCTTCACCGCAAAGTACTCTTTATAGCCGGGGTTCCATGCAAACGCCTCCTTCAGCTTCTTCGCATTCTCCCTGATTCCCTTTCCATCGTAAATATGAAATGGAGTTGGATACAGTTCTGCAATCTCTTCCAGTTTTTCTTTCGTCACAAATGGTCTTTTTCTCCAAAGCCTCGTTACCTCCCCTTCTGCTGCCTGTAACGCGGATTAGTCTGCGTTACCACCCGCAGAATATTGGTATGCGCTGCAGGGGCTCATGCTTGCTCGGACAACCGTCATGCTCGGGGAAAGTCCCGCGATCAATGCTTTCGGACGCCATTTCGAAAGCATTCTCGTCGTAAATCCGCTGACACTCGGAGCCACAATGACCGGCGCTTCCAGATCCGAGGCAGTCGCTACGGATGAATAACATACCGTATTAGATATATTTCGAAGATTTTCTGCCGATACCTTTCTTCTCTGGTAGAACATATAATCCAGATATTTCTCCGACTCCTCGGCGATCTGGCTCATCATGCGGACTGCCTCGGTCGGATAACTTCCCATCGCCGTTTCTCCGGACAGCATGACCGCATCAGTTCCCTCGTACACTGCATTCGCCACATCCGATAACCTCGGCACGCGTCGGACGCGGGTTGCGGATCATTGAATCGAGCATCTGGGTCGCCGTGATAACGACCTTGCACGCCAGGTTACATTTGCGGATGATCATCTTCTGGATGTGCGGAACTTCCTGTGCCGGAATCTCCACGCCCATGTCGCCGCGGGCTACCATGATGCCGTCGCTGGCCTCTATGATGGAATCAATATTTTCAATTCCTTCTTCATTCTCGATTTTCGCAATAATCTGCATGGCAGAACCTTTTTCATCCAGAATCTCCGGATCGCGGATCGCATCGGCATTGCGGACAAAAAGCCGCCACAAAATCAAAGCCTG
>VOFH01002401.1_pt1 | contig 13154 bp, 20 predicted proteins | sample 5384091 | NCBI WGS metagenome assembly VOFH01 (sample SAMN12384727, study PRJNA508395) | human gut metagenome | isolation source: healthy gut G | host: Homo sapiens
CATCCCGAATCGGGAGGAGGGCCGGTGGCGAACTGTGCCGACATCGGGTGAAAAAACACCGCGAAAACGTTTCCTGATCGTGCTGGTTCCCTACTGCTGGGCGTGCTTTTGCGCGGCCAACTGGCTGGCGGGCGAACATCGACCAGATGCCGGCGGACAACCTGCTGCGGCGCGCGTACGACCATGTGTTCGGCGGCGCGGTCGGGTACGAGCTGCGCTCGTCCGGCGTGGCGGCGGCCGAGCCCGCGCAGCTCGCGCTGACCACGGACGGACAGTTTACGGCGTGCAGTACAGCCTGACCGACATCGACGCAGGCCTGGAAGCGGTCCGTCCGCTGTGGGCGGCGGTACTGTCGGACGGGGAGCTGGAGCAGGCGGAAGAGTAGCGGAGCTGGTCGCAGCCCTGCGCCGGGGGACCGTGCGCGCTGCTGCGCTATCACGGCGCGATCCCGCTGAGCGTTGCAGCCGGCTGGATGGGCGCTCTGGCAGAGCGACCTGGCGGTTGAGACGCTGGTTTATACGGCGGGCAGCGGCCAGCTGTTTCAGCACGGATACGGGCGCGCTGTACGCCGCCGCGGCGGACGCGGACGAGCGTGCTGCGCGCGCCGCGCAGCAGGGCTTCCGTGGCCTGTCCTGCCAGTTTTCCGGCGAGGCGTATGCGGTTTATCCGGAAACGCTGCTGTTTGATCAGGGAAACGCTGTCGCTCCCCCTGCTCAAAGCGGGGAGCATCGACCTGTTCGACCCGCAGAGCGGCACCGGATTGGAGGACCTGCTCGATGCGTTCGGCTTTACGCCGTATGCGAACTATTATTCAGCAGAACGACCGCGTTCGGGTGTTTGTAGACGATGTGAGTACGCTGCGCGTGAACGCGGCCGGCCTGATCCAGTACGCGGCGGGCGCGGACAGCACGGTGCGCGCCTACGACGCGGGGGGAGGCCGCCGGCCGTGCCGCGCTGGACGCCCAGCTGACTGCGCGCGGACGATCTGGACACGGCGGTGCGCGCGGGGGAAACCGACACCCACGCCTCGCTCTACGCGGTGCAGCACAACGGCAACCGCACGACGCTGGTGTTCCTGCAGAATGTACGGCGGCGTCCCTGTGCTGGGGGACAACGATTTCGCAACCTTTGTGTTTGAAAACGGCTCGCTCACCTCCGCGACCATCCGGCTGCAGCGCTTCCACGCGGACGAGGTGCGCCGCACTGTGCTTCCCGCGCGGCAGGCGGCGGCGGGCGCGCAGGGGAAACGCGCAGATCTGATGGTCGCCTACCGCAGCGACGGAGACTATTTTGCGCCCGGCCGGTTTATCTGTGATGCGGTGCGCACGGCGGGGAGGGAGGAACGGACGCTTTGCAATGGGGTAAGGTAAAAAATATACTGATCGTCATTCTGGTGGCGGTCAATGCGTTCCTTTATGTAATCTGGGCGTGAAGCAGTGGCAGGACTGGGAGCGTGTCCGCGAGTTGCAGGCCAATCTGGGCGAACTGCTTTCCGGCTACGGGATAGAGCTGGATGCGTCGTTTCGCCTGCCCGGGACACGGTGCTGCCCACGCTGTCGGTCGACCGCAGCCGCACCAGCGAGGAGGCGGTCGCCGCGGCCGCGCTCGGCGGCGAGCTGGAGCGTACGGAGCGCGAGGACGGCGCGGTGCTGCTGGAGGGCGCGTCCGGTTCGTTGGAATGGCAGGCGGACGGGAGGTGCAGGGCGAGTGCGCGACCGGAGAGCCTGCGCCGGAGGAGGAAAAGCAGGCGCAGCGTCTGGCACAGCGGCTGCTGGAAAATGGGGCCTTGCGTCGGACGACGCGGCGTATACAGCGGATGGCCTGTCCGTGACCATGACAGGCACCGCGGCGGATTGCCGGTTTTCAACCGGCAGATATCCCTGCGGTTCGACGGGCAGGGCGGCGTCGCCGTTTCCGGCCTGTGGAGCTTTGGCACGCCCCTATACGACCGTGCAGGCGAGCGGCACGGTCTGCGTCGCCTCGGACGCGCTGCTTTGCATTCGCGGCAAACGGGCAGGACTGCACCCGCATCACCAGCATGACCATCGGCTACCGCCTGCGAGTCGGACAGCGGCAGGCGCCTGCAGTTGATGCCCACTTGGAAGATCGGAACGGATTCGGGGGATTATTTGGTGGATTGTGCTAAAAAACGATACTCGAGCAGGAAAATTGAAAAAGGGCTTTCCTTTATCGGAAATTGTGGTAAAATATATAGGTGAAATTTTGCGCGGATGCACCACGGGGCGTCCGTTTTCATAAAATAGAGTATGGTATTTGACAGCTGCGGCCGACCGGCCGCGCGGACCAAAGAGTGAGGAGTAGGTGGATTTTGACCAAGTATGTAATCAACGGCGGTAAAACGCTCAACGGCGAGGTTACGATTTCGGGCGCAAAAACGCGGCGGTCGCGATCGTGCCGGCGGCGTTGCTGGCGGATGGGCCGGTGCGGATTGAAAATGCCGAAGATCATTGACGTAACGCTGCAGCTCGAGATCATGCGGAGCTTGGCGCGCAGATCCGCCTTTGTGAACGCGACGACGGTCGAGATCCGCAATTCCCAGCACCCGAGCCTCAAGCCGCATGAGCTGGAGCGCAAGCTGCGCGCCTCGTACTATCTGCTCGGCGTGCTGCTCGGCAAATACGGCTTTGCGGAAGTCGCGATGCCAGGCGGCTGCAACTTCGGCGGTGCGCGCCCGATCGACCAGCACATCAAAGGGCTTCGAGGCGCTCGGCGCCAAGGTTACGCTGCCCAAGGGCGGCTATATCCCGCGCGGAGGCTCCCTGAAGAGGGTCTGCACGGCGCGCACATCTATTTTGACGTGGGTTTCGGTGGGCGCGACCATGAATATCATGCTCGCCGCGGTTCTCGCCAAAGGCCAGACCATTATGGAGAACTGCGCCAAGGAGCCGCATATCGTCGATCTTGCAAACTTCCTGAACGCCATGGGGGCAGACGTCAAGGGGGGCGCGGGTACGGACGTGATTAAGATCCGCGGCGTGGAGCGGCTACAGGGCGGCAGCTATTCCATCATACCGGACCAGATCGAGGCCGGCACATTTATGGCCGCGGTCGCGGCGTGCGGCGGCTCGGTGTTGGTAAAAACGTTATCCCCAAGCATCTGGAGTGCATCACCGCCAAGCTCAAGGAGATGGGCGTGGAGGTCACGGAATTCGACGATTCGGTGCTGGTGCGGAGGGAGAACCGCCTGACGCGCACCAACATCAAGACCATGCCCTATCCAGGCTTCCCGACCGACATGCAGCCGCAGATGACAACCGCGCTTTGCCTTGCGGAAGGCACGAGCATCGTCACCGAGGGCGTGTGGGACAGCGCTACCGCTATACTGAGGAGTTGGCGCGCATGGGTGCGAGCATCCATGGGACGGCAAGATCGCGGTTATTGAGGGCGTCGAGGAGTTCAAGGGCGCGCCGGTGCGCGCGCACGACCGCGCGGGCGCGGCCATGGTTATCGCGGGGTTGGCGGCCAAGGGTGTGACCGAGGTTGAGCAGGTGCAGAACATCGAGCGCGGCTACGAAACGCTGGTGGAGAAATTTGTGGCGCTTGGCGCGGATATGTACCGTTCGGAGATACCGGATTCCATGGGCATGGCGGAGCGCGCGTAACACAAGCAGGATGCAGACAGCGGAGGGGGCAACCTCTCCGCTGTTTTGAAAGCAAAGGGGTTTAGTCAGTGGCGGAACGGTATTATTACAGCATTGCAAGCGGCTCGACCGGCAACTGCGGCCTGTATGTGGCCGGAGGCGCCGCAATTCTGATTGATCTGGGGGTGTCCCTGCGCAAGATCACGGCCGCGCTCACGGCGGTCGGACTGGGGCTGGACGACCTGTCGGCCGTGCTGCTTACGCACGAGCATATCGACCATGTGAAGGGCCTGCCGATGTTCCTGAAGAAAGCGGGCGCGCCGGTGTTTGCCTCGCGCGGCACGGTGGAGGCGCTTGCGCAAAAGGAGCCGCTCTGCCGCGACCGGCTGAACGTATTTGAAAGCGGCGAGGCGTTCTGGGTGCGGGACGTGGATGTTGAGACCTTTGAAACGCCGCACGACGCGGCGGACAGTGTCGGCTACATATTGTCCCACGGTGAAAGCCGGTTCGGGTTTGCGACCGATCTCGGCTTTGTGCCGCGCGATGTGGCGGACAGGCTGCGCGGCTGCGGGACGGTCGTACTGGAAAGCAACCACGACCCGCATATGCTGCAGGCGAGGGCCGTACCCGTACCCGCTCAAGATGCGCGTGGCAGGGCCGGCTGGTCACCTGTCCAATCCGGACTGCGCGGCATTTGCCGCCGATCTGGTCAAAAACGGGACAAGGACGCTGATCCTTGCCCATCTGAGCGAGAAAAACAATATACCGGAGCTGGCGTTCCAACAGACGGGGCTGCGCTGCGCGGTCTGCCCGCCTGTGCGGTCCATATCGCGCCCGCGCGAGCGCATGGAGGAGCCGGTCCTGTTCGGGAGGAAGAAGCATGCTCTCTGTCCGGCTGATTTGCGTCGGCAAGCTGGGCGAAAAGTTCTGGGCGGACGCGGTAAAGGAATATGAGAAACGCCTTGGCGCGTACTGTAGGCTGGATCGTCGAGCTGCCGGAGCACGGCTGCCGCAGCGCCTTCGGCGGGAGAGGTGCGGCAGGCGCTTGAGAAAGAGGCCGGTCTGATCGAGGAAAAGCTCCCGCAGGGGGCGGCGGTGGTTGCATTGTGTGTGGAGGGACGGACGATGTCGTCCGAACAGCTTGCCGACTATCTGGGGCGGCTGACGGTTTCCGGAACCAGCAGGGTGTGCCTGGTGATCGGCGGCTCCTGCGGGCTGTCGGCGCGCATCAAGCAGCGCGCGGCGCTGCGCCTGTCCATGTCTCCCATGACGTTCCCGCATCATTTGGCGCGCGTGATGGTGCTGGAGCAGGTATACCGCGCGCTGAATATTGCCGCAGGCGGCAAATACCACAAATGACAGGAAAAGACGCTATGACGAGATATCCGATTATCCTGGCGCACGGGCTGGGGTGACCGATCAGGGCGGCCTTTACACGCCGTGGGGGCGTGTGCCGGATCTGCTGCGCGCCCGAGGCGCCGTCGATTACCTCGGCGGGCAGGACGCTTGGGGCAGCATCGAGACCGGCGCGGCGCAGCTCGCGCGCACGGTGCGCCGCGTCCTCAGGAGCAGGGGCTGCCGACGGTGAATATCATCGCTCATTCCAAGGGCGGGCTGGAGGCGCGGTATCTGATCTCCAACATGGGATACGGGCGGTATATTGCTTCGCTTTCCATGCTGTCCACGCCTAACCGCGGCTCGCGTGTGGCCGAGCTGCTGCTACGCCCGTCCGGGCGTTGCGCTGTGGGCGTGTGGGAACGACGCCTACTGGTCGCGGCACGGCGATGAAAAGCCGGATTCCCTGCGCGCGGGCGAGCAGCTTACGCCGGCATATCTCGTGCGTTTCAATCGGGACAACCCGGATGCGAACTGCGTGTTTTACCAAAGCTGGGGGACACGGATCGGCACGGTGCATCCGGATGGCGCTATGATGCTGACGCGCGGTTTGTTTTACCCCGCGCACGGGGCGAGCGACGGGCTGGTCACGCCGGCCTCCGCGCGGTGGGGCCTGTACCGCGGCACGCTGGACGGGGTTTCCCACCAGCAGGTGGTGGACGTGTTCGAAAAAGGACGCGCCGGGCTTTTCCGTGAAGCGGTTTTATATCAGCCTGGCGCGCGGGCTGGCGGAAAAAGGATTATAGGGGCGGCGGCTATCGTTTTTGGATACGTTGCCGCTTTTTGTTTTGCCTCGAATATTTCGAAAAAGCATTTACATTGTCCGTCCGATTCGGTAAAATAGAAAGAAGAGAGAAATTGTTTCAGGAGGGGCTCCTATGATTATCACGATAACGCTCAATGCCGCGCTCGACCGCACGCTGCGCATCGAACAGCCGTTGGTCGTGGGCAACTCAACCGGGCGGTGTCAGTTATCTGGAACCGGGCGGCAAGGGTATCAATGTTTCGCGCCGTCAAAGCGCTGGGCGGGGACAGCGTGGCGTTGGGTTTCTCTGCGGGTACAAACGGCCGTATGATGAAAGATATGCTGACTTCTGCGGATATTCACCATGATTTTGTCGATGTTTCGGGACAGATGCGTGTCAACACACAGATCATCGACGCGCAGGGCGGGCATACGGAGGTCAACGAACCGGGCAACAAGCTGGAAGACGCGGATTTCCTCCGTCTGCTGGACCGTATGGATAATTACCTAGATAAGGGCAATATTTTTTGTCCGAGTTGGCCGGCTCCACGCCGCCGGGCTTTTCTATGCAGAATTACCGTAAGCTGTGCCAGACGATCAAAAAACGCGGCTGCAGGCTGATTATCGACGCGCAGGGCGAGCTGCTGCTCGAAGCGCTTCCAGTGCGAACCTGATGTGGTCAAGCCGAATATCTTCGAGTTGGCGGAGGCGGTCGGTGTGATAAGCCCTCGACCGATCCAGAAAGGTTGTCTTGGTTTCCGCGCACTGTCCCCGCAGCATGGTGATGGTCATCGGGCCTGCACCGCCCGGGACCGGGGTCATATAGGACGCCTTATCCATTACCTCGGGAGCCACGTCGCCGCAGACCTTGCCCTCGGCGTTGCGGTTGATGCCGACATCGATCACAACCGCACCCTCCTTGACCATATCCGGGGTGATGAAGCCGGCCTTGCCGACGGCCGCGACCAGAATATCCGCGCGGCGGCAGACCTCAGCGAGATCCTGCGTGCGGCTGTGGCAGATGGTCACGGTGCCGTGACGGTGCAGCAGCAGCATGGCCATCGGCTTGCCGACGATATTCGAGCGGCCGACAACGACGCATTCTTTGCCCTTGGGGTCGATCTGGTACTCGTCGAGCAGCTCCATCACGCCTGCCGGGGTGCAGGGCACGAAATCGAAATTGCCGACCATGATCTTGCCGACGTTGACCGGATGGAACGCATCGACGTCCTTCCGCGGGTCGATGGCGTCGATGACGGCCTGCTCCGAGATATGCTTCGGCACCGGCATCTGACACAGGATACCCGAGATCTGGGGGCTTTCGTTGAGCTGCGCGATCAGGCCGAGCAGCTCCTCCTGCGAGGTCTCCTCGGGCAGGGCGTACTTTTCGCTGTAAAAGCCGCACTGCTCGCAGGCGCGCTCCTTGTTGCGCACATAGATCTCGCTGGCCGGGTCGTTGCCGACGATAATGACCGCAAGGCCGGGCGTCACGCCCTTTTTCTTCAGCTCCTCGGTCTCCGCGAGGATACTGCCGCGCACCTTGGCGGACAGCGCCTTGCCGTCCATTCTTACTGCACTCATGCTGTTTCTCTCCTTATGATTATGATTATTCGCCCTTGTTTTCGTCCGTTTTCGGCATATAAAACGCCTTTGCTACCTTAATCCGGTGATACTGCCGCGCGAGCACTGCGATCGCCGCGACACAGCTGATGATGGCGAGCAGCTGCGAGACGCGGACCGAGCCGATATACAGGCTGTCCGTGCGCAGGCCCTCGATCCATGCGCGGCCGGCGCCGTACCATGCGGCATAGAGCAGCGCGATCTCGCCCTTGAACCTGCGTTTTTTCGAATAGAAATGCAGCAGGACGAAGCCGGCGAGGTTCCAGAGGGACTCATAGAGGAAGGTCGGGTGGACCATGCTCTGGCCGTCGATGGTCATGCCCCAGGGGAGGGTCGTCGGGCCGCCGTGGGCCTCGCCGTTGACGAAATTGCCCCAGCGGCCGATGCACTGGCCGATGAGCAGGCCGAACGCCGCCAGATCGCACAGGCTCGCGAGCGAGAGCTTTTTGACGCGGCTGTACACGAACAGGCCGATGAGCGTGCCGATGATGCCGCCGTAGATAGCGATGCCGCCCTTCCAGATGGCGATGATCTCGCCCGGGTGCTGCGCGTAGTAGCCCCATTCGAAAACGACGTAGTAGATACGCGCGCAGATGATGCCGAGGGGCACGCAGATGATGAGGCAGTCGGTGAGGTTATCCGAGGTGATGCCGAAGTCCTTCGTCCGGGAATTGACGTAGAGCGCGGCGAGGATAAAGCCGGCGCAGATGATGATGCCGTACCTGGCCCTCGCAGGTGAACGAGGCGTCCACAGAGCCGAAATTGGCAGCCAGGATGGCGAAGGTTTTGCTGAAGCCCTCCTTAGGCAGATAGCAGATGCGCAGGCCGTTGTCCAGCGTGCGCGTTTCCATGCGCCGCGCAGGGCGGAATATTGCTTGCTCATTGCGCCGCCCCCTTCATAAAGTATACCATGTCGAGCGTGGTCGCTTGCGCCGCGGCGACCACCTGCCCGAGCGTAACAGCTTCGGTTTGCTGGATGCGGTCCTCGGGCGCGGTCAGCGTACCGGCCGCGCCGCCGGCCGAGCCAGTAGCGCTCGAGCGCGAGCGGGTCGTCCAGCATGGCGCGCCAGTTGGTCACCAGTGGTTTTTCGGGCGGATTCCAGCTCCGGCTCGGTGATATCGCCCTGCCGGCAGGCGTCGAGCTGGCGCAGGATCTCATCCCGCGCGGTCGCGAAATCCCTGTTTTCAATGCCGGAATTGACCTGCATGATACCCTTGAGGCGATGAACTGCGCACTCGCGTAGTAGCAAAGCGATTGCTTCTCGCGCACGTTGACAAACAGCTTGAGCTTGTCGAGCCGCCGTAAATGGTCTGGAACATCCAGGCCGCGGGGTCTCGCCGGTCAGGCAGCTCCCCCGTGCGGAAGCCGAGCGACAGCTTGCCCTGCGTCACCGGCCTCCTCCACGACCCTTTCGCGCGCGTCCCCTGCGGGCTGCGCGGCGACCGTGGTGTGCGGCAGATAAAACGGCCGTTCGGTCCGGCGGGCGAGGGGCGTATCCAGAAAAGATGCGCCACTGCCTCCGAGCGAGCGTGCCGCAGTAAAACAGCTCGACCTGAGCCTCCTCCAGCGCGCGGAGATACGCGGTATACAGCTTGTTCTCCGTGATGCGGCCGGCCTGCTCCGCGGTGCCGAGCGCGGGCTGTCCAGGCCTCCTGCGCGCACATCAGCTCGGTCAGTCGCTTGGGCGCCCGTGCGGGGATCGTTTTCTGCGCGGCGATCCTGCTGTTCGACTTTTACGGCGAGACGCTCACAGAAAAGCAGCGCGAGCTGTTCGACCTGTACTATAACGAAGATCTGTCTCTCGCGGAGATCGCGGAGCACGCGGGCATCACCCGTCAGGGTGTGCGCGACAGCATCAAGCGCGCGGAACACGCGCTCGGCGAGATGGAGAGCAAGCTCGGACTGGTCGCCCGTTACGGCGACACCGAACGCTGCGCCGGAGAGCTTCGGGAAGAGGTCAGCCGCCTGCGAGCCCTTAACACCGACACACTGCACAGCCCGGAGGCGGAGGCCATCGCCGACCGCATGACCGCGCTGCTCGACCAGCTCAGGCAGGAGGCTTAATATGGCATTTGAAGGTCTTACCGAAAAAATTTCATCTGCGTTTAAGCATCTGCGAAGCAAGGGCCGTCTGACCGAGTCCGACATCAAGGAGGCTATGCGTGAGATCCGCATGGCGCTGCTCGAGGCGGACGTCAACTTCAAGGTCGCGAAGGATTTCATCAAGGCCGTCACCGAAAAGGCGACCGATGCCGAGATTCTGGAAAGCCTTTCGCCCTCTCAGCAGGTCATTAAAATCGTAAACGAGGAACTGGTTGCCCTGCTCGGCGGCCAGACCACCCGTCTTACCATATCCCCGAACCCGCCGACCATTGTCATGATGGCAGGTCTGCAGGGTGCGGGCAAAACGACAAACTGCGCAAAGCTTGCCGCTCTGCTCCGGAAACAGCAGCAGAGACGTCCGCTGCTCGTCGCCTGCGACGTTTACCGTCCGGCCGCGATCGAACAGCTGAAGGTAGTCGGCAGGCAGCTGAATATCCCCGTTTTTGACGAGGGACAGGGCGACCCGGTCGAGATCGCGAAGCACGGCATCGACTACGCCCGCCGAAACGGCTACGACCTTGTCTTTCTCGATACCGCAGGCCGCCTGCATATCGACGAAAAGCTGATGGACGAGCTGAAAAACATCAAGGCCACGGTCAAGCCGACCGAGATCATCCTCGTCGTTGACGCGATGACCGGTCAGGACGCCGTAACGGTCGCACAGACCTTTGACGAAGCCCTCGGCATCGACGGCGTGCTCATGAGCAAGATGGACGGCGACGCCCGCGGCGGCGCGGCGCTTTCGGTCAAGGCCGTTACCGGCAAGCCGATCAAGTTCATCGGTACGGGCGAGAAGCTCGGCGACATCGAGCCGTTCCACCCCGACCGCATGGCAAGCCGCATCCTCGGCATGGGCGACGTACTGACGCTGATCGAAAAGGCACAGGAGTCCTTCGACCAGAAGCAGGCCGCCGAGACCGCCAAAAAGATGATGGCCGGCAAGCTGACGCTGACCGATTTTTACGACCAGCTTCAGAAAATGAAGAACATGGGCTCGATGGAAGAGATGCTCGGCATGCTGCCGGGCGTGGATGCAAAAGCCCTCGCCGGTGCGAAGATCGACGAAAAGCAGATGGCGCACACCGAAGCCATCATCCAGTCTATGACCCCGAAGGAGAGGGACAACCCCTCCATCATCAACTTTTCCCGCAAGAAGCGCATCGCAGCCGGCTGCGGCCTTTCGGTCGAGCAGGTCAACAAGCTGCTCAAGCAGTTCGAGGCTATGCAGAAGATGACCAAGCAGCTGACGAGCCTGGCCAAGAGCAAGGGCAAAAAGCGCCGCGGCTTCCCGGGACTCGGCAACCTCAAGCTGCCGTTCTGATTTGCTATTGTTTGTAAATTTCAATTTACAATAGATAAGTTTTAATACAGGAGGTGAAAATTTCATGGTAAAGATCAGACTGCGCCGCATGGGCGCTAAGAAGGCTCCGTTCTACCGCATCGTTGTCGCTGACTCTCGTTACCCGCGTGACGGCCGTTTCATCGAGGAGATCGGCACTTACAACCCGCTGACCAACCCGTCCACCGTTAACGTTGACGCTGACCGCGCTCAGGAGTGGATCAAGAAGGGTGCACAGCCGACCGATACTGTTCGCGGCATTCTGAAGAAGGCTGGCGTGCTGAATTGAGTGAGGTTGTCGAAATGAAAGAGTTATTGACTTATATCGTCAAAAATCTGGTTTCCGAGCCGGATGCGATTGCCATCACTGAGGAGATCGACGGCGACAACGTCACGTTTTCCCTGCGCGTAGCGCCCGGTGACATGGGCCGAGTGATCGGTCGTCACGGCCGCATCGCCAAGGAAATCCGCACACTCATGAAAGCGGCAGGCAATCGCGAAAACAAGCGCGTGACAGTCGATATTCTCGACTGAGCCTGCGCTCCTCGCGCCGAAGCGTCCTCTGCGACACTTCAACCTGAAATGAGATGCCGGTGCGCTGCATCGGCCCCTTGAAATCGCCGCTCAGCGGCGATTTATTTTTTTAGACTGTCGCGAAACTGACGTTTCGCCGACAATCTGTGTTCTGACTACGCAGAACACGAGTCGTCCGAAAGTTCCCATACGGAAACTTTCTACCTCTAGGAGTAAAAAAACCGAGGCGCATGTCCCCGGTTTTTGCTCTCATTAAATATTTTAAGGATAGAGGCCTACGGGCTGCGTTTGCGTGGCAAACGCTTTTTCATGCGCGTTGCCGCGCGGCTGCTGTTTCTGCGTGGGAAATGGACTTTATCGACAGAATAAAACGAGAGTACACAGCATCTGTACTCTCGTTTGTTGTTCTGTTATTTCCGGAGGAATTTCACCGCGCTCATAGCGGCCTGTGCGCCGTCCGAGACCGCTTTTGCGATCTGGAGCAGGCCGCCGGTGCAGTCTCCTGCGGCGAACAGCCCGGGCACGGCGGTCGAGCCGTCAGCGTTCGCCCTGATATGCGTGCCGTCGAGCGGCGCGCCGAGCTTTCGCGCGAAATCCGTGCTGCCTGCGGTGCCGAGCGCGACGAACACACCGTCGAGCGGCAGCGTCTCGCCGTCCGCGAAAACCACGCGCTCGACCGTCTCGCCGCCCTCGACGGCGGAGACCGGCCGGGTATCGACCGCAAGGCCGTCCGGAAGGTTCTCAGGCGCGCTCTGGCCGTTCGTCAGGAGTGTGACCGAGCCTGCGACCGGAAGCAGCACACGCGCCTCTTCAAGGGCGTATTCGCCCTGCCCGAGTACGGCGGCCGCTCTGCCGCGATAGAAAAACGCATCGCAGACCGCGCAGTAGCTTACGCCGCGTCCCTCGAATTCGCGGATGCCTGTAATATCGGGCACGGCACGCGGCGAGCCGGTCGCGAGCAGCACCGCATCCGCGTGGCGCTCGCCGCCGGTCGTCTTGACGGTAAAGCCGGTGTCGGCGTACTCGATGCCCGTGACCTCGGTGCGGTGAAGCTGTGCGCCGAGGCGCTCCGCCTGCGCCCGCCCGCGTGACAGTAGCTCCGCGCCCGAAAGCACATCGGGGAAGCCGAAATAGTTTTCGATTTTGTCGGTCTTTCCGAGCGCGCCGTCGTCCTTGTACAGCACCTGAACGTCAAGACCTGCGCGCACCGCATAGATCGCGGCGCTGAGTCCGGCGGGACCGCCGCCGATGATAACCAGTGTGGGCATGGTGCCTCCTTTACTTTTCGGTACCCTCGAGGAATTCCTGCTGGTAGGCCTGCTGCATACGGCTGAGCAGCGCGGGAGCCTTGCCGCCGACCGGCTTGCCGTCTACCTCGCAGACAGCGATGCAGTGCGAGCCGGTGGACAGGATCATGACCTCATCTGCGGTCAGCAGCTCGTCGACCGTGAACGGCGCAACGCGGGACGGGATGCCCAGCCTGCTGCACAGCTCGAGGAAATGCTTGCGCGTGATGCTCGGGAGGATGAGCTCGTCCGCCGGGGGCGTGCAGAACACGCCGTCGCGGATGATGGCGAGGCTGGAATGCGCGCCCTCGGTGACGCGGTCGCCGCGATGGGATTTCCTGAACTTTCCTTATTTTACAGGCTTTTCAGCCCATTAAATAGTGAAATGATATGTAATTTCCCTTATTTTTGCCCTTATGCGGAATCCGCAAGGGAAATAAGGGAAATTTTTGTTTAAGCGTTGCTCGCTACTTTATCAAGAAGTCTTGCGGAATCCCGTTTTGCTTTTCTTGTTGAGTGAGCGTAAATA
>VOFH01000161.1_pt1 | contig 13118 bp, 21 predicted proteins | sample 5384091 | NCBI WGS metagenome assembly VOFH01 (sample SAMN12384727, study PRJNA508395) | human gut metagenome | isolation source: healthy gut G | host: Homo sapiens
CTCCTCTGACGACATATAACTTTATCTCGTTGATCGATTTGACTCTGGTGCGCGGAAAAGGCAGCGAGATCATATGGATTCCGTTTGCGACTTCAGAAATCATGTTTATCCTCCTCTCGAACAGCCAATTTTTTTGATAATCTTATTGTATCATGCCGGTCATGGTTCAGTCTTCGTCTTTTTAATCCCCGATGTACCTCTTCCGCCGAGGCGCAAGTACGCAGCCATATTGATAAATCTGTTTTACCGGCCTATATCGATACAGGACAGATATGACTATTGATTTCAACTGCATATATGAAGAAATACAGACTAAAAAACCACGAAATCCAGTGGATTTCGGGGTCTGCAAACGATTTTGAATCTGTTTCGCGATTATCTCTTGGAGAACTGGGAAGCTCTTTCTTGCCTTCTTTAAGCCGTACTTCTTTCTTTCCTTCATTCTCGGGTCTCTTGTGAGGAAGCCTGCAGCCTTCAGAGAAGGTCTGTTTTCAGGATCCGCCTGGCAGAGAGCTCTGGAGATGCCGTGTCTTAAAGCGCCGGCCTGGCCTGTCGTACCGCCGCCGTTTACGAGCGCGATAACGTCATACTTGCCTTCGTTTCCTGAGATGGAGAACGGACGCTTCACTGTTCTTGAGGTTTTCCATCGGGAAATAATCGTCAAGATCCTTCTTATTGACAGTGACCTTACCTGTACCAGGGATTAATCTTACTCTGGCAATTGCGGACTTTCTTCTACCTGTACCGATATACTGTTTCGCCATTTACGATTCCTCCCTTCCTTACCAAGTCCATGTCTCAGGCTTCTGAGCTGCATGATTGTGCTCAGGGCCGGCATAAACCTTTAACTTCTTTATACATCTGTCTGCCGAGAGGACCCTTCGGAAGCATGCCCTTTACAGCGTGGCGGATGATTTCATCAGGCTTCTTTGCCTGTAACTTTTCGAAAGTGATTTCATGAAGACCGCCCGGATAGCCGGTATGTCTCTTATAAATCTTTTCTTTTCTTTTTTTTTGCCTGTCACTTCAATCTTTTCAGCGTTGATGACGATGACATAGTCGCCGGTATCAACGTGCGTGTGTAGATTGGCTTTCTCTTACCTCTTAAGATGGATGCAGCTTCTGTAGCGAGACGGCCGAGAGTCTTCCCTCTGCGTCCAGTACGTACCACTTTCTTTCCACTTCCTGAGGCTTTGCGATGTAAGATTTCATTTTAACCTCCTGAATGTCTACTCTGATCTCTGAAAAGAGATACGATTTCGACGCCTACTCTGTTCTTCATAAAAACGGTTTCGGCACTAAAAATAACTTTTTGTCGCGGCCGGCAGTCCCAGCCTGACGCCTGCGGGAATGCAAGCATTACTATTGTATCCTGCACCGATGGGAAAGTCAAACTCTTTTGCCATCAGAAGCGGCCCTCAGCAAATATCTCTGATCAGAGTATACGAAGGATCTCGGTTCCCGGCATAAAACCGTGCTTTCCCGCCGGAGCTCGGAAATGAAATCCGTCGGTTCTGCCGGTATCGAAATGCCGACGCTATGTCATCTTCTGCAAAATACGAATCCGCTTTGTAATTTTTCACTTGATTAATCCCTGAAACAGATTAAAATATATATTACAATATATTTTGATAATCAAAACAAAAATATGATATTTCTTTTTTCACTTACTAAAAACGGAGAAAACATATGATTTTTCATAAAAATAATCCGCTGAAAATCACGGAAACCGTACTGCGAGACGCACATCAGTCCCTGATGGCCACGCGGATGAGAACCGAAGATATGTTGCCGATCATAGAAACAATGGATGAAGCTGGATACGATTCTGTGGAATGCTGGGGCGGAGCCACTTTCGACGTCTGCATGCGGTTTCTCGACGAGGATCCGTGGGAACGTCTGCGCGTCCTTCGGAAAGGATTCAGAAAGACAAAACTTCAGATGCTCCTTCGGGGGCAGAATCTTCTGGGCTATCGCCACTACTCCGACGACGTAGTCGACGCCTTCGTCCGGAAAGCGGTATCCAACGGTATCGACATTATCCGTATCTTCGATGCTCTCAATGACATCCGGAATCTGGAACGCGCAGTTCTGGCAGCAAAAAAAGAAGGCGCCCACGTCCAGCTGGCAATGGCGTACACCACAGGAAAAGCATATACGCTGAATTATTGGAGAATCCTGGCACGCCAGATGGCGGACATGGGGGCAGACTCCATCTGCATCAAAGATATGGCCGGCCTGCTCACACCATATAACGCGGAAAAAGCTGGTAAAGGTCGTAAAAAAGACGACAAAACTCCCTGTACACAAACATTCTCACTGCACCAGCGGACTGGCGCCCATGACCTACCTGAAAGCCATAGAAGCGGGCTGTGACGGCATCGATACCGCGATCTCCCCTTTCTCTATGGGAACGAGTCAGCCCGCGACAGAAGCGATGTACACCGTGATGAAAAATACGGACCGTTGCCCGGAATTGAAAGAAGATAAGCTGCTTCAGACCGCAGAATATTTCAGAGAGTACCGGCGGTGGGCAGAAAAGGAAGGTCTCATCGATATAAAGATGATGGATGCGGATACGAAAACGCTGCATTATCAGATTCCGGGAGGCATGCTGTCAAATCTGTATTCTCAGATCAGAGAACAGGGAATGGAGGATCGCTATGCGGAAGTGCTTCGGGAGGTTCCCGGGTGAGGAGGGATTTGGGAGAACCGCCTCTCGTCACCCCGTCCTCACAGATCGTCGGCACTCAGGCGGTATTGAACGTAGCGACAGGCAAGCGCTACAAAATGGTCAGCCAGCAGACAAAGGCCCTGCTGAACGGCGAATACGGAAGGACAGCGCGTCCGTCTAATGAAAGTCTGCAAAAAAGGTGCTGGGAAATAAACCGCCCGTCACCTGCAGACCTGCGGATCTGCTGGAACCGGAATGGTACCGCATGAAAATACGTCAGGGAGATCAGTTTAAAATGACGAAGAACTTCTGTCCTATATCCTGTTTCCACAGACTGCGGAAGCCTTCTTAAAAAACGTGCCGGGGAACAAAACATCGCTCCGGAAACGGCTCCGGCCGCAGAGCACAATTCGGAAACTGAAGAATAAAAACAGCTTTAAAGACCGCCCTGCGAATGGATAAAACTATGTTTTATCCATTCGCAGGGCGGTCTTCATCTTTGTAAAACTCCCGTTTACTGCGGCCAAATATTTTGTTTCTGATTTCCAATCTCTTTTTATCTCTTTAACTCATGATTTTTTACATAATATTGTGGAAAATACACAATATTATCACAGAGACTTTGTCCATATAATTTTAGACAAAGAACAGGCGGAAAGGCGGTGAAGCACATTATCGACTATAGCCCTCTGTGAAAAAACCATGAGTGAAAAGAGTGTCTCGCAATATCACCTGCTGAAATCAGGTATCGACAACAAAACACTCGATTCACTGAAGAAAAATAAGAATATCACTCTGCTCACAGTGGAGAAGATCTGCAGAATTTTAGACTGCACTCCAAACGATATCGTAGAATTCAAAGAATAGACTGTTCATTGTTTTAATGAAATCGCAGTCTATTTTGATTTTAAGACAATTTTCATTCTGAAACGGCTTTTTCTGCCGATCATCCTGTCCGCAAATATTGCCCGATCAAAAAAATACGTCTCTTTCCTGCGGATCATTCCTTCGTAATATTCTTATATTTATTTTACGAGAAGTATTTGAATCTGTCATTGGACTTGTAGTCGAAAATTTTATATCCCCGCTCATATTCCCATATCACCAGTCTCTCAACTGCGCGCCATATCCGTATGACAGATCCCGCTCCTTAAAACGATAAACAGATCGGAAAACACATAAAAATACGAGGACATCGCTGCCCCTCGTATTTTTCAAGCAATTAAGTTTAGGAGAGTTATGAAAAAGATTTAAAGATTTGTTATTTGCCCTTCCGCACTTATATAGTAGTCGAATTCTGTGTGTTTTTCCTATCGGTTTTCTGCCGTTTCTGTAACGGTTTCGTGTTGTTTTGATGAAGATACTTCTGAAAGAAAAAGCTTCTATTTCGTCATACACCGGCGCTGCCGGCGGATTTCTGCTCACTCGATTATCATTGCCGATATCGTCGACGAATCCTCGCTCCTTCGATTATCCTGTCGATACTATCAGCAAGTCTCCCTCACCCGGCTATGGCATCCACCGCAGCCGCGAAACTCACCTGCTCCTCTGAGTTCGAAGGATTTCCTGTTCCGTAAAATACGTATACCGGATACAGCAGAAAACCCGCTTCTTCAGGATTCGAATCGGAATAATACACCAGAGATACCTCTGAAATTTCCACCCCATACAGCGGTTCCCGATATCCGCAAAATACTGTCCCCTGCGTCAACAGCTTTTCCGCCGCCGCTTCCTCTTTTAAAGGAACGGATTTATACTCTTTCGAATGATTTGAAGTAAGAACTGATTTCTGCGATTTCGCCCCGGGAATCAAAGGAAAAAATCAGACGATAGACGCCCCATACCTCGCATCCGTCGATCAATAGAAAGAATCTTGCTGATTTATCCATATCGCCATCATCCATTTTTCATTAAAATTAATTTTTATTTCATCATTTTTCAGCGCTATCGCCATAAGCATTGTATTGCCGCCAAAAGAAAAACATCCGCGCCTCTAAGCGCGGATGTCTCTCATTTAGATTTTCAATTTTTCTGATTATCCTTATTTTACCACTACTCTGTGGAACTTTTTCTTGCCTTTTTTGATCAGAAGGGCGTCGTCTTCAAACATATCCAGCGTGATCTGCTGCTTCTTATCTGTGATCTTTTCGTTATTCACTAAAAGACCGCCCTGCTCGATAGTCCGGAACCCTTCGCTGTTGCTCGGAACCAGACCCAGCTCCTTGATGAGAGACACGAGCCCTACGCCGTCTCCCTCAAATCTGGACTTTTCCATCTCTGTCGTAGGCACGTTTTCCATGCCGCCCGCGCCGGAAAACAGAGCTTTCGATGCTTCCTTCGCCTTCTCCGCTTCTTCTTCGCCGTGAACCAGGGTCGTCAGCTCCATCGCGAGAATTTCTTTAGCATCGTTCAATCCATCAGCCAGTCGGCATTGTTTACCAGCATTGCCTTGCCTTCCCGAGAAATCGATGAAACGGCTCATCTGCTTTTTAAAACAGTCTACGTTGTGCTGAATGGTCTCCGGTGTCATCATCTGACGCATATCGGTACGTCCGGATGGATCACCGATCATGGCTGTACCACCGCCGATCAGCGCGATTGGCTTGTTTCCTGCCATCTGCAGACGTTTCATCAGACACAGTGCCATAAAATGTCCCACATGCAGACTGTCAGCTGTTATAGCGGAACGGACAGCCTGAGGATCGCCGACAAAAAAAAGTGTCAGAGGCGCTGCCGGCACATAATGCCGGTATTTCAGCCCCGGAGACACCGTTTTACCCTCACTGCAGTCAGATGACGCTACAGTGAGCTGTCCGAGGGGACCTCGTAAATTCTCCTCGAATCACCTCCTGAAGCTGATCCTTTGTGATCGTTCCCGGACGGACGATGATAGGAAAATCTCCCGACAGATCTATAATCGTGGATTCGATACCCGTCTTACAATCCGGGCCTACGAGAATCATATCTACTTTTCCGTTTAAATCATCGATGACATGCTGACCTGTCGTAGGACCTCGGATGGCCGGAGATGTTGGCGCTCGGCGCCGCTACAGGCGCTCCTACCTCGTCGATCAGTGCGGGCGATAGGATCATCCGGCTGACGAACACCCACGCTGAGCTTTCCGCCTGTGACATTACTCGGTACACGTCCCTGAATTCTCGGCATTACGATAGTAAGCGGGCCCGGCCAGAATTCCTCTACGAATTTCGACATGAACTGATTATTCGGAGCTGTGATATCGATGACGAGATGAACGTCCAGATCCCTTGCAACCAGTACGGAGATCGGATTATCTTTTTTGGACGCTGTTTGACTTCAAACAGCCTGTCCACCGCCTCCTCGCAATTGATCGATGCGCCTACCGCATAGACAGTGTCGGTGGGAAATGCCACTATCCCTCCATTTTCATAACTTCGGCCGCTTCCACGATCTTATCACGATCCTTTTTCTGGATCTGTAATCGTATAAATCTTTGTTTCCATAAAAAAATTACCTCCGAGTAAACCATCCTTATATTAGAAATTTTTCATTTTTTCCGCCTGATCGGATGTGATAAGAGCATCGATGACATCATCCAGATCACCGTCCAGAAATAGTCCAGCTTTATAAAGAGTCAGACCGATACGGTGATCGGAAATACGCCCCTGAGGGAAATTGTAAGTCCGGATTCTCTCTCGCTCCTGTCTCCGCTTCCCACCTGACTTTTTTCTCTCTTCGGCCATTTCGCTGTGCTGCTGGCTGAGCATCATATCGTAAAGTTTCGCCTTCAGTACCTTAAATGCCTTCTCTTTATTTTTCAGCTGAGATTTTTCGTCCTGACATGTAACTACGAGACCGGTCGGCTCATGAGTCAGACGCACTGCGGAATCCGTCGTATTGACGCACTGGCCTCCGTTTCCGGACGCACGGTAGACATCGACGCGGACATCGTTCGGATTGAGATCCCTACGTCGTCCGCCTCTGGAAGAACAGCTACAGTGGCCGCCGACGTGTGAATTCTTCCGCTGGATTCCGTTTCCGGCACTCTGCACTCTGTGTACCCCGCTCTCTCATACTTGAGACAGAATATGCGCCCTTTACCTTTGATGAGAATGACCGCTTCTTTGATTCCGCCCATGCCGGTGTCATTGATATCCATCATCTCTGTTTTCCATCCGCGGCGCTCTGCATATCTCGTATACATGCGCAGGAGATCCGCCCCTGAAGAGCGCCGCCTCTTCGCCGCCGGTTCCGCCCTGATTTCGAGAATAACGTTTTCTGATCATTGGGATCTTTCGGAAGCAAAAGGATTTTCAACTCCTCGCTGATCTTCTCATCCTCCCTTCCAGATCGAAAGCTCCATCTTCGCCAGCTCTCTCTCATATCGTTGTCAGCAGAATTATCAGACAGGATTTCTTTGGCTTCCCTGATGCCTTCCACTACTTTTTATATTCCGCGTATTTCTGGACGATAGGCTCCATCTCGCCGATCTTTTCGCGTACCTCTGCCAGACCGCCTGATCTGCGATAATCGCCGGATCAGACACCTTGGAGGCTCCTCATACTTACTCTGTATAAAATCGAGTTTATCATACATAAAATTCACTCCCTGAAAAAATACCTGAAAACGCCGCAAAAAAACGCTTCCAGCCGCTGTACATGACAAAAACAAGTCCCCCGCCACCGCTCTGTGTCTATTGTATACATAAACGGTCCGTGAAATTCTGCCGCTTTCAGAATATCGAAAGTCCTGAAATTAATTTTCCCGCCGCACCATTTTCAACCCTGTTTACGGAATCGTATACCTTGACGCCGCCGATCATGATGCAACTGTATATTTCCATTATTCTAATGTCTTTCCGCGCGTTTTCAATTCCTTTTTCACTGTAATTTATCTACAGCCGCAAACCGAACAGACAAATCCGGCGATAAGACAGGAACGTATCGCTCTTTCGGCTTCCGGGCCGCCGGTGCAGCACAGATATGCCGAAAAGGTTTCTTCCCCGCGACGGGCGCCGCAAAGGAACGGTTGAAGCTATTATACCACAAACCTTTTCCTATTGTCTAAAAACCGGCGGCTCTATGCTGTGTTTTATCAGCAGTTCGATTTTTTCGATCATATACGTCGGAAAAAATCGGGAAATTCACCGATCAGTCTGAAAGAACATTCAAAATCATCCAGCCGGACAGAGGTGCTGAGACATTTTTCAAAAAGGGGCCTGTGTCATATGCTCCCGGATGACTCATCGCATCCCTTTTTCTTCTTCGCTGTAATCCTCGGTCTCTTTGAAATCTCTTCTGAAAATACAGAATCTACGCTCCAATCATATATGCCCATCATATTCCCACCCAAACGTCCTTTCCGCATCAGCCGCAAATATTGTGATTATATCCACAATATTATATCAGACAATTTGTTAGTAGAATTATTCAAAAAATACAGAAAGATGGTGATAATATCATCGACTACTCTCTGTAAGGAAAAACAATGAAAGAAAAGAGTGTCTCACAGTACCGTCTGCTGAACTCCGGCATCGACAACAAAAACACTCGATTCACTGAAGAAAACAAGAATATCACACTGCTCACACTGGAAAACTAAATGCGATATACTGAGCTGTATCCCAACGATATCGCGCAATTCAGGAAAACAGACTGACGGATTTTTCGAAAGATTTGCTGTTCGCAAATGCAGCGGAGATCCGGCGGTCTGTTTTTGTATTTAACGTTTCTTTCATACACATCCGCCTGAGGTTCTGCTGTATGGTGATCTAACTATCTGAATTTTACCCCGAAATAAAAATTCTGTCATTGGATTCAAAGTCCAAATTTTGCAAAACAGACCGACCGAAAAATATATTTTCCGATCCGCCTGATATGCAGAAAAAAAGCCCGGAATCGAAATTCCGGCTTGTCGTTCTTATTCCATATTGAACTTTTTTCTTGAATTTTTCTACACGGCCGCCGCGGTTGATGAACTTCTGCTGACCTGTGAAGAAAGGGGTGGCATGCAGAGCATACGTCTAATCTCATCTCTTCTTTGGCAGACTTGGTTCAAAGTGTTACCACATGCGCAAGTTACCTTGCAGACCTTGTAATCTGGATGGATTCCTTCTCTCATCTTTTTCACCTTTTTCGCGTGAGTATATATGGACTTCACGTTTTTCTCTATTTTATGTTTTGACATGCGACGCTGCAAAATCACAACGATAGCTTTAACAGCATACCACACTGAAAATCAAAGAGCAAGTACTTTTTCTCCCGGATTTTAGAATTTTCCGATGAAATGCAAAAACAAATCCGCATCACCTTTTACAATCCATTTTCACCGGAAAGGCGACCTTTCCGCCGGGCATGTCACCGCTGCCTCCTGCAGCTGATTACGCGATCCAGTCCCGTCAGATCTTTGTGAACTTCGATCTCACTATAGTATCCGGCGCCGCTGAGAAGAGAGGTCACCGCTTCCTGCCTGATCGCAGCCGATCTCCAGAAACATCAGCCCATCCTTCTTCAGACTCCCGAAAGCGTCCTCTGCGATTCTCCGGTAGAAATCGAGTCCGTCGCTTCCGCCGTCAAGAGCCTTTATCGGTTCGTGATCCCGACTTCCGTCTGCAGCGTATCGATATCCTGCGTAGGTATATACGGCGGATTCGAGAGAATCATATCGAAAGAATCTTTTATACGAACTGTTTTTTTTTTTCTTTTTGTCATGAAGAAAAAGATCGGATTCTGAAATTCGATCCTGCCGTTCAGACCGTTTTCTTGCCGCATTTCCGCGGGCGACTTCCAGCGCTTTCGGGGCTGATGTCACAGGCTGTGATTTTCGCTTTTGGCAGAAAAATGCGCCATCGAGACAGCGATCGCACCGCCCCGCAGCACATATCCAGAATCGATAAAGACCTTTTTTTCTCTCCCACCTGCTTCAGAGCTAATTCCACCAGAGTTCCGTATCCTGGCGGGGGAATCAGAACCGAGGGATTGACCGCAAAATTCAGCCCCATAAATTCCTGACTTCCTAGAATATACTGCAGCGGTTCCCCTGCAGCTCTCCGATCGATCAGGCCAAAATATGCGTCAGCCCTGATATTCGTCGGTAAAAGCGTCATTTCTGTGAACATAGAGAAATGTTCTGTCCTTTCTCCAAGTACAGCAGAAGTGTCTCGCGTCCCTTTTGGCATCGGCGATCTTTTGCCTCTTCCAGCCGATGGATCCCCACTTCCAGCATATGTCCGAATGTAATGTACATTTTTCGTAACTCTCCCAACTTCTGTCCTTCGTGCGTTTTTATGAATAACCCGCCGGTTATTTTTATCCAGTTCTTCCAGCATCGAAAAATCATTGACAGCCAAGTCGCCCCTCTGACAGCCGGATGTTCCAGGTCCTTTAAAAGCTCTTAAAAATTACTGTCTCCTGCGCCGTCTCAGACGATTCCGTATCGTTCCGTCTGTCCTCCTGTTCATTCTCCTCCGCTGTTCCAGCGGATCGATTCTCATCCTTCTCTCCGACAGCTGATTGTCTGCCTTCCGGGCTGATATCTCCTTCCGCGATTTCCCGAGACGCTTTCACTGTTCTCGGTCGATGAGATTGCCCTTACTGTCCGTATCGAAAATACGGGACTGCGGGGAGGTTCCTCGCTAAGGCATACATTTACCGCGACGATCGCTACTTCCAGCATGCTCTCGTCAGGAACTTTCGTCGTCAGACGCTGCATCAGCAGTCCGGGAACGCTCAGAACCTAACCATAGCCGAATTACTTCGTCCTGCCCAGCGGAGAAGTTTCATAAGACAGGCCCGCCACCACCGGAATCAGAAGAATTCTCGACAGAAGTCTTACGGCGATGTTTGGCCACCCCAGGAAAGAAAACAGCAGCAGACTGATGAGAAATACAAACATAATAAAGCTCGTGCATCTGATGAAGCGTTTCAAACCGAGCGCAGTTTTCAGGCCGTTCCAGACCGTTCATAACAGTGAATCGTCTGATGTTCCGCCTCGTGATACTGAAAGACTCTTCGAATATCCTGCATCTTAGAAATCAGCACCACATAGACGATAAACATAGCGATTCGAAGCACACCCTCGATGAGATTCAGCAAAAAATCGAACTGTCGGTAAACGATCTGCACAGACCCACTACCCAGGTGGGCAGAAGAACAAAGATCCTGACCGACACGGCCAGGGCTACGATGACCGATCCATAGAGGAGAAAATTAAACAGCGCTTTTTCACCGAATTTTTCACCGAACCATCTTTCGAACCTGCCCGGCTCCGATTCACTGTCCTCTTCCTCGATATCCTCTCTTCCACCACCCCGGCGGAGTACATGAGAGTCTTTGTCCCTGTCACCAGAGAATCCACAAACGCCAAACGCCTCTGAGAACCGGCCATTTCATCCGCTTTTTTCGGCGGAAGCGGTTCTTCCTTCACATTAATCGAACCGTTGCCCTTCTGACTGCGATAGCGGAACGATCCGCTCCCTTCATCATAATACCTTCCATGACAGCCTGCCCGCCCATTTTGGTGGGATTGGCGTCTTTTATAAACATCTTGGCTGAAATCCATTGCTTTTACCCCTTAACCAAATACAATTTTGTCCTGTTCACTATATTTATGAAACTGCATTGCTTTTCGTATGAGCCAGATTGTCGATAATAGATTCGGTAACGTCCTGAACTCCCCTGATTCGACATGGCCCGGCGCACTTTCCAGATCGCTTCCCAGTTCTTCTCCGGACAGAAGAAGGTCCTCCTCCGGGTTCCCTGACTTATTGAGATTGATCGCTGAAAAATTCGCTTTTCCGATAGTTTTTATCGAGATGGAGCTCCATATTGCCGGTGCCTTTGAATTCCTCGAAATCACATCGTCCATTCTGCTTCCGGTCTCTATAAGAGCCGTAGCCAGAATGGTAATGCTTCCGCCTCCAGCTTTCTCGCCGCTCCGAAAATTTCTTCGGTTTGTGAAGAGCCCCGATCGATACCGCCGGAAAGTGTCTTCCCGAAGACGGACTACCATATTATAAGCTCTGGCGAGACGCGTGATACTGTCCAGCAGAATCACTACATCTTTGCGATGCTCAACCATCGCTGAGCGTGAGCCAGCACCATTTCCGCCAACCCTGACATGATGTTCCGGCTGCTCGTCAAAGTGGAATAGATGACGTCGCCCCTTGATGGAGCGCTGCATATCAGTCACTTCTTCCGGACGCTCATCGATGAGCAGCACGATCACATGCATCTCCGGATGTTTTTCCTCGATAGTTGCCGCGATATTTTTCAGCAGAACCGTCTTTCCTGCTTTCGGGAGGCGACGATCAAACCGCGCTGACTTTTCCCTATCGGAGCCACCAGATCGATAAGACGCATCGAGATCCGCCTTCCGTTTTCCAGACTGATCCGTTTATGTGGAAACCGGAGTCAAGTCCTCAAAGTTCGGACGGCGCATAGAAACTCCCGGTTCGTCGTCATTTACCGTATTGACATACAGCAATGTACGTAAAACCGTTCGCCTTCATTCTGGTCTTCTTTGAAATTCCCTTGATTTTATCGCCTGTTTTCAGATTAAAACGCCGGATCAAAAGCTTGAGATATAGATGTCTTTATCGCTTGTAAGAAATTTAGAAATCTTAAAACTGAACCCTGCCCCTCCGCGATATCGAGATGCTGCCTGGCGGCCGCTCTTCCGCGGTATACTTTGACGTTTCGCTCTTTTCCGTTTTTCGCGCAGAGTTCGTTTCACCTTAATTTTTTATCGGTGCGGTTTCACTGAATGCGAATCTGTCTCCCCGGGCGCTGTCACTGACACCGGAATCTGTCCTGCGCTGCTGAAGTTCCGCTGTTTTCCCGTAACGTTTTCACCGCTGCCGGTTTTATATTTACCGCCGTCAAGATTCTCCCCGCTGCTTTCTTCAGACAATGGACAGACAAGGGAGAAGTGTTCTGACAACGGACGATTCTGCTGGAAATCCAGAAAAGCACTGCGCTTCTGAGGATCCTCTATGCTGTTCTTCCATTTTTCCCTGTCTGCTGCAGATCTATCCTGCCGGTTCTGAGGTATTCATCGAGCTGGACTGATTCCCCTCTGACCCCGATTTTACAGCCGGTATCTCCGAGGTGAAACCGTATTTGCTGTCGTTTTTCCATTTTTGCAGAGCTCTTTTCACCGCTGAAGCGGAAACGCCTTCTTCAATCTCCGGAATTGGCCTGCTCCTGCCTTTTCCAGCGTCTCCGGTTTTCCATCTCTCTTTTCTCAAATGCCGTATTTTCTAGCGGAATGTCGCTCTCGTTTCGTTCCATCAGTCAGCAGGTTCGCTTTCAGCCGGGCAATCAGCGCCTCTTTCAGCTCCGGTTTTTCTCATTTGTCCCCGGATTTTCCAATACCGAATTGCCGCGCAAGTTCACGCAATTGATCTACTTTCATAGATTTCACGTCATTTGCGTCTACGTTTGTCATATTAAAGTAAGTCCCCAT
>VOFH01002050.1_pt1 | contig 13050 bp, 14 predicted proteins | sample 5384091 | NCBI WGS metagenome assembly VOFH01 (sample SAMN12384727, study PRJNA508395) | human gut metagenome | isolation source: healthy gut G | host: Homo sapiens
AACCGAGAGGAACATGGCACCATTCAGTGGGCTTAGAAGCTCCCACATTTTTGTCAGTCGATTAAGCTGGGCAGAGCGGATGATCTGCTGGTGAAATGTCTCATCGGCATGAACGGCCTTCATGGTATTACCTGCAAGAATAGCCTTTCGGAATTCTTCGATGCTGGCTTCCATTATCATGAGATCATAATCACTGAGACGGCAATTGCTTTTCTGAATCGCCAGTTTTCAAGGCTGCCCGTAGAAAAAAGACTTCATAGGCATCTTGTGGAGAAAGCAGTGCGACTGTACATCCTTTGTTAGGACAGTAATCGACTAAACCTTCGACAGCGAGCTGTCGGAGTGCTTCGCGCACTGGGACCTCGGCTGAGTCCGAATTTCCGAGCAATTTCAGCCTCTACCAGTTTTTCTTGAGGCTGAAGGGATTCCATTGATAATCTGCTCCTCGCAGAGATTCAAGAACAATTTCGGATGTAGTAGTATTGGATGCTTTTCGTTGTCCCTGCATATTTACCTCATAAAATTTTCAGAATAAGGTGTGTTGCTTCTACCGGCAGAAGAGGTGTTTCAAAGGTTCCGTTTCGTTTAACAGCAAATCCCCCGCAGGCAACCCCCATCCATTTTCGGAAGCTTCCGGCAAAATAATCACAGAGAGGATCGATACCGTCAGCTGAAAGCATGGAATGAGTTACATCTTCGAAAATAACAACTCCTTTATCTTTGCATGCTTTAACAAAATCATGGTCATAGTTACAGAATCCATAGTAACCGCAAAGAGATAAAACACTGATCTCATCGATAACCGCTGTGTCAAAAATGCTGTGCAAATTCTGGTCCAGCTCATAAAATTTCAGCTGATATCCGGCTTTCTTAAAAGGAGCAAGGACCGTCTCGCAGGTATACATAGGTACATATGCGACTTTACGCGTATCGTGCAGTGCAATATCCTGTAAACAATAATAGATACCGCATCGTCCAGACATGGTAAATGCCAGATCATCATTAGGTGAGCAGATACGTGAAAAGTATCCGTTTTCGATAGGTTTGCTTGGTTCATAGTTGAATAAACCGCCAATTTTTCGCATGTTTCATTTCCTCCTTACTAATAGAAATGGGTTACACGGATGTTTTTTGTCCGTTAGCTGTAAGCTCATTATAGTGGATTGTTAACAAAATCGAAAGCATTATTTTCTGTGTGAAATGTCTGAAAAGTCACACGATAATATTTTTGATGATTTTCTTTCTTGACATCAATGTAAAAATGTATAATAGCAAATTTTACGATTGCAGAAAATTATAAAATTAGTGTCAAGCGAAAAAATATAGTGAAAATAAACAAAATTACAGACAATTTTTGCTGTTAACAGCATGTGAGAATTGTTGACAATCTTATTGAAGCTAGATTATACTTGTTTTGTTGAGAATGGCTCGAAGATTCTGCATTGTCAGAAAAGTCAATCATAAAGAGGAACAGGAGGTAAAACTATATGCACAAATACGTCCTCAAGCGCTTGCTTATGCTGATTCCGGTTATCCTTGGTGTCACATTTGTCGTGTTCTTTATTCTGAACTTGGCTCCAGGTGACCCGGCAGCTATTATCTTGGGGGATCAGGCAACCGCTGAAGCATTGGCGATGAAACGTGAGGAATTGGGATTGAATGACCCGATTTTTATACGGTATTTCCACTACATGCGCGATTTGCTTCACGGTAGTCTGGGTGTTTCCTACAAGAACAGTATCCCTGTTTGGGACCAGGTAATCATGCGTCTGCCGAACACGGCAATCCTTGCAACTGCAGGTATTCTGGTTGCACTTTTGATCGGTATTCCGATCGGTATTATCTCAGCAAAGAAACAGTACTCTCTGCTGGATAATGTTTCCATGGTATTCGCCCTTATTGGTGTGTCTATGCCGAACTTCTGGTCAGGTTTATTGCTGGTTATGCTTTTTTCTCTGACACTTGGCTGGCTCCCATCTCAGGGTATGGCATCCGGCTTCGGGCCGATGCTGAAGAGCTTGATTCTGCCGGCGTTGACGCTGGGATTCAACTCAGCGGCGATGGTAGCACGAATGACAAGATCGTCTATGCTGGAGGTTATCCGTCAGGATTATATTTCAACCGCTCGTGCCAAAGGTGATGATGAGAGAACCATTACATTCCAGCACATGCTGAAAAATGCTTTGATTCCGATTATCACGGCAGTTGGTCTTCAGTTCGAAACCTGCTCGGCGGTGCGATGCTTGCAGAAACAATTTTCTCATGGCCGGGTCTTGGACGACTGATGGTTGAATCAATTAAATCAAAGGATATTCCGATGGTTCTTGGATGTGTTATTTTCCTGGCAAACGATGTTTACCTTAGTGAATTTGATGGTTGATATTATTTATGCCTTTGTTGATCCGCGAATCAAATCACTCTACAAAGAAAGGACGGTGAGCCATATGCAGGAACAGAACAAACCGGTTAATAATCCGGCAGTCGAGGAAAAAAAGCGCTCGCTGTGGCAGGAAGCATGGAGACGCTTCCGTAAGAAACCGCATGGCAATGTTCGGTCTTGCGTTTATTCTCTTACTTGTAATTATATCCATTTCAACCCTTGTTATTGATGCGGCAACTCACAATTCTATTTACAACGAGTTCGTTGTAAAGCAGGATTTAGTGAATCGTTTGAAAGGTCCCAGTGCTAAGCACATTTTTGGTCAGGATGAATTTGGCCGTGATATGCTGCTGCGTATGCTGTGGGGAGCACGTTATTTCTCTCTTCACCGGTGGTATCGCGATTATTCTGGCACTGTGCGCAGGCGGCATGCTGGGAGCGTTTTCAGGTTATTACGGAGGAAAAACAGACACAATCATCATGCGAGTGATGGATATTCTGCTGGCAATTCCTTCGATGCTTCTTGCAACCGCAATTGTGGCTGCACTTGGCACAAGCATTTGGAATGTTATGATTGCAATTGCAATTGCATACATTCCGACATTTGCCCGTACCGTCCGAGCAGCAGTTCTGACAGTTAAAGATCAGGATTTCATTGAGGCAGCTCGTTCCATTGGCTGCGGCAATGGTATGATTATTTTCCAGTATATTATTCCTAACGCACTTGCACCGATTATCGTGCAGGCAACCCTTGGTCTTGCCGGCGCAATCTTATCGATAGCCGGTCTGTCGTTCCTTGGTTTAGGTATTCAGCCGCCAACACCGGAATGGGGAGCTATGCTGTCCAATGCACGTGTTTATATTCGCGATGCATGGCATGTGACTGTGATTCCGGGACTTGGAATCATGCTGACGATTCTTTCGTTAAACCTGATGGGTGACGGCCTTCGCGATGCGATGGATCCGAAACTTAAGAACTAATGAACGCAGTGCCATAAAGGAGGGATATATATGTCCGATATTTTGTTGGATGTTAAGAATTTAAATATCGTCTATTCCACATCAGATGGTGTGGTTTACGCACTGAACGATGCAAACCTGCAGATTAAGCGAGGTGAAACCCTTGGTCTGGTTGGTGAGACGGGTGCAGGAAAAACAACCCCTTGCGCGTGGCATTATGCGCTTGATTCCACACCCGCCGGGAGAGATTCGTTCCGGTGAAATTATGTATGAAGATCAGGATATTCTGAAATTAACGGAAAAAGAGATGCGTCAGATGCGCGGTCGTCAGATTTCCATGATTTTCCAGGATCCTATGACATCTTTAAATCCGGTTATGCCTGTAGGCGATCAGATTCTGGAAGTTATTCGTAACCATCATCCGGAGCTTTCCAAGCAGGATGCTAAAAAGCAGGCAGGCGATATGCTGGAGATGGTTGGAATTCCTGCAGGACGCTATAATGATTTTCCGCATCAGTTTTCAGGTGGTATGAAGCAGCGAGTAATCATTGCAATTGCTCTGGCCTGCAATCCGCAGCTTTTGATTGCGGATGAGCCGACAACAGCTCTGGATGTTACTATCCAGGCCCAGGTTCTGGAAATGATTCGAAACCTGAAGCAGAAGAACAATACATCCATGCTGCTGATTACCCATGACCTGGGTGTTGTTGCACAGAACTGTGACAGTGTTGGAATTATATATGCAGGAGAAATCGTAGAATATGGAACGCTGTCTCAGGTATATGAAAATACTCTGCATCCATATACGGAAGGCCTGTTTGGTTCCATTCCGAATCTGGAGACAAACAGCCGCCGGCTGGCAGCCATTGATGGTATGATGCCGGATCCAACGATGCTTCCGAAGGGCTGCAAATTTGCTGACCGCTGCAAGTATGCGGAAGAACGGTGCCATGTAGAGAACCCGCAGCTTATGGAACTGGAAGACGGCCATAAGGTTCGTTGCTTCCGCTGCATGAAATAAAGGAGGTGAGAGATATGGCAGAACAGAATCATGAAATTCTGAGGGTTGAACACCTGAAAAAGTTTTTCCCTGTACCGAACGGTATGCTTCATGCCGTTGATGATATTAGCTTTACCATTGATGCCGGAAAACACTGGGCGTTGTTGGTGAGTCTGGCTGTGGAAAGTCAACAATGGGACGTGCCATATTGCGTCTCCACGAGCCGACGGATGGCAAAGTATATTTTGACCAGAAGGATATTCGGGCTCTGAATGATAAACAGATGAAGGATATGCGTCGCGATATGCAGATTATATTTCAGGATCCCTTTGCATCGCTGAATCCTCGTATGACAGTCAGTGAAGCAATTGCCGCACCGCTGCTTGTACAGAAGCTCTTTGATCGGAAAGATAAAGAAGGAATTCAGAAACGCGTACGCGAGATTATGGATATGGTAGGTCTGGCAGGTCGACTCATCAATACTTATCCTCATGAGCTTGACGGCGGCCGCTGTCAGCGTATCGGTATTGCCCGTGCATTAGCATTGGAACCGAAGTTTATTGTCTGTGACGAGCCAGTTTCGGCGCTGGATGTGTCCATTCAGGCACAGATTCTGAACCTGATGCAGGATCTGCAGGACAACTTAGGTCTGACATACCTGTTTATTACACATGACCTTTCGGTTGTTAAGTATATTTCTGATGATATTCTGGTTATGTATCTGGGACAGATGGTTGAAAAAGCACCGTCTGATAAATTATTTAAACATCCGATGCATCCATATACACAGGCACTTTTATCAGCCATTCCGATTCCGGATCGAAGGTTCCGATGAACCGTATTACAATGAAGGGTGAGATTACATCACCGATTAACCCGGAAAAAGGATGTCGTTTTGCAAAACGTTGTCCATATGCTACGGATGCATGCCGTCAGCAGGATATGGTTCTGACCGAACAGGAACCGGGACACTTTGTTACCTGCCTGCGTGTGCAGAGAGGTGAGATTTAACCTAAGTTTGTACATTGTCGCTACGGTATTGGTATGTACCGCAGTGAATGTGAAATACGTTTTATAAAAACGAGGAAGACAGGAGGAAAATGTATGAAAAAAACTTTAATCGTGCTATGTCGTTAGTGCTGGCAGCAGCTATGGCGCTGTCACTGGCAGCTTGCGGCGGCAATCAGGAGAACAATGGATCTGGCGGTGGAACTGCCGGCGGCTATAAGAACACTCTGACCTGGGCTCAGGGTGCAGACGTTACTTCCCTTGACCCGCATCAGGGTAAGGAAACACCAGCTGTCCAGGTAAATACTCAGATCTTTGATACGCTGGTTACGGTTGATCCGGAGACCAATGAAGTTGTTCCTCAGATTGCTGAAAGTTGGGAACAGACGGATGATCAGACTTATGTATTTAAGATTCGTGAGGGCATTAAGTTCCATGATGGAAGCGATCTGACAGCAGAAGATGTTAAATTCTCCCTTGATCGTGCACGTAATTCTGCAGCTGTTTCTTACATTGTTAACTTTATCGAAGAAGTTACAGTGGATGATGATCATACCGTAACGGTTAAGACAACTGCACCGTACGCACCAACACTGCGTAACCTTGCAATTCCATTTGCAGCAATTGTTCCGAAGGCAGTTGTGGAAGCAGACGAGAATGCATTTATTCAGAATCCGGTTGGTTCCGGTCCATATAAATTCGTTGAATGGAATCATGGTGATCATGTGACACTGAAAGCATTTGATGATTATTATGCAGGAAAACCGGAAACAGAAAATCTGATTATGAAGGTTATCCCGGAAACTTCCCAGCGTACCATTGCTCTGGAAACCGGTGAAGTAGATCTGGCATATGATTTAGCTGTAAATGATATTCCGAAGGTTAACAGCGATGATAAACTTACAGTTTATGAGATTCCGTCTCTTACCTGCTGGTATGTATCCATGAACATGAACAAAAAGCCGTTTGATAATCCGAAGGTTCGCGAGGCTATGTCTATGGCTATCGATCGTCAGACCATCATTGATACAATCAACGCAGGCAGCGGACAGACAGCAGATGCGATTATTGCTCCGGCAGTATTTGGCTATTATTCAACAGGTGTTAAAGAATACAATCCGACAAAAGCAAAAGAATTACTTGCTGAGGCTGGATATCCGAATGGTTTCTCTACAACTCTGTGGGTTAACAGTATTGAGTGTCACGGCCGTCATATGCCGCTTGGAACCGATACACTGATTCCGGAGCATCTGTTAGAGAAAAATTGAGAAAAAGAGTGATGTTTTGATTGCTCCGACCATTCCATATGGTTCCTGCCAGTGTTTAGCTCCATATCCGGGTACAATTGATATTGACAATGAGGTACTCTATCAGTTTTGTCGCCAGATTTTCTGAGTCTGTATCGTCACGGCGCAAGAAAATTCGTTTTCCTGAACGGACATGGCGGAAACATCAAGATGATTGAACGCCTTGGCATGGAATTCGAAGATAAGGGCTGTCTGGTTGCTATGCTTAACTGGTGGCTGATGGCATGGGATATGAACCCGGCGTGGAAAGGTGGCCACGGCGGCGGTGAGGAAACAGCTGCGATTCTTGGAATCGATCCGTCTTTAGTTGATAAGAGCGAGATCGGCGGTGAGCTTCAGTTTAAGCATTTGTCCGAAAACCTGAAGACAACCGGCTTCCATTCCGTTGAGTACAAGGGAGTTACTGTTGAGATTCTTCGCAATACTCCGCATGTAACTGACAGTGGCTGGATTGGACCGGATCATCCGAGTACCGCTACAGAGGAGTGGGGCAAGGAGATGCTTGAGACCACAGCAAACTACATTGTTGATTTCATGGAAGAATTAAAGAAAGTAAAACTTTCATAAAGAGGTGTCAGAATGGATAAAAAACGACGCTGGAAATGCTTGCAGCAATTTCAAATGCAAATGGTACATCCGGTTTCGAAGATGAAGTGGTTGCAGCGATTCGTCCTTATGCAGAGGGACTCGGAGAAATTACAGAAGATTGTATGCGCAACCTGTATATCCGCCGCAAAGAAAATAATGGCAAGCGTCCGGTTGTTCAGCTTGACGCACATAGCGACGAGGTTGGTTTTATGGTGCAGGCCATCTGTCCGAACGGAACGCTTCGCATTATTCAACTCGGAGGTTGGGTTAACCACAATATTCCGGCACATAAAGTCTGGGTTCGCAACCGATTCGGAGAATATATTCCGGGGATTACTGCCAGCAAGCCTCCGCATTTCATGACAGAACAGGAGCGTAAGGCACCTCTGGATATGAAAGATATCACGGTGGATGTTGGAGCTGTTTCGAAAGAAGAAGCAATGGAAAAGTTCGGGATCCGGATCGGGGAACCGGTGGTGCCGGATGTGACATTTACATACTCCGAAACTACAGATCTGATGGTGGTAGGCAAGAGCTTTGACTGTCGTCTGGGATGCGCAGCGATTCTTAAGACGATGCATAAACTGTCCGGTCAGAATCTGAATGTAGATATTGTTGGTGCTTGTGCAGCACAGGAAGAGGTTGGTGTGCGTGGTGCTACCGTGACAGCTCAGGTAATTAAGCCAGATATTGCAATTGTTTTTGAGGGATGCCCGGCAGATGATACCTGTGTGGAACCGTATATGGTTCAGACAGCTATCAAGCGTGGACCGATGCTCCGTCACATAGATTCCCGAATGATCACCAATCCGCGTTATCAGAGATATGCGCTGGATCTGGCAGAAAAGCTTGGTATTCCGGTTCAGTATGCAGTCCGCAGTGCTGGTTCAACCAATGGTGCAGCGATACATCTGACTATACATCTGACTGAAAAACGGAGTTCCATGCTGATTTTATCGTTATCGAAATTCTCAAAAGTTCAGATTATGAGTTTTCGCAGATGTGAGATATGCTTTAGGTGGTAGGTGTCAAATCGGTATTAACAGGTAAAAGAAATTTTGGATTTTTATGCAGAAACTGAGGATCAGAAACAACAACAAAAAAAGAACCTTGACTTTATGGGAAAACTGAACAGTATGTAAAACAGTATGTAAAACCCTGAAAATTCTAAGAACAAAGGCTTTTGGTTAAGCCTTGAAGTTCAAGAGAACATTCAGAATATTCGATAAAAACGAGTCCATGAACATTCAAAAGCAAACGAAGAACCAAAACAACAGTAATAACGGTTAAAATTAGCCAAGCGAATTTTGACTGGAATCAAAACTTTAACATGAGAGTTTGATCCTGGCTCAGGATGAACGCTGGCGGCGTGCTTAACACATGCAAGTCGAACGAAGCGATTTAGCGGAAGTTTTCGGATGGAAGCTGGATTGACTGAGTGGCGGACGGGTGAGTAACGCGTGGGTAACCTGCCTCACACTGGGGGACAACAGTTAGAAATGACTGCTAATATCGCATAAGCGCACAGGACCGCATGGTCTGGTGTGAAAAACTCCGGTGGTGTGAGATGGACCCGCGTTTGATTAGCTAGTTGGTGGGGTAACGGCCTACCAAGGCGACGATCAATAGCCGACCTGAGAGGGTGACCGGCCACATTGGGACTGAGACACGGCCCAAACTCCTACGGGAGGCAGCAGTGGGGAATATTGCACAATGGGGAAACCCTGATGCAGCGACGCCGCGTGAGTGAAGAAGTATTTCGGTATGTAAAGCTCTATCAGCAGGGAAGAAAATGACGGTACCTGACTAAGAAGCCCCGGCTAACTACGTGCCAGCAGCCGCGGTAATACGTAGGGGCAAGCGTTATCCGGATTTACTGGGTGTAAAGGGAGCGTAGACGGTAAAAGCAAGTCTGAAGTGAAAGCCCGGGGCTCAACCCCGGGACTGCTTTGGAAACTGTTTAACTAGAGTGCTGGAGAGGTAAGCGGAATTCCTAGTGTAGCGGTGAAATGCGTAGATATTAGGAGGAACACCAGTGGCGAAGGCGGCTTACTGGACAGTAACTGACGTTGAGGCTCGAAAGCGTGGGGAGCAAACAGGATTAGATACCCTGGTAGTCCACGCCGTAAACGATGAATACTAGGTGTTGGGGGACAAAGTCCTTCGGTGCCGTCGCAAACGCAATAAGTATTCCACCTGGGGAGTACGTTCGCAAGAATGAAACTCAAAGGAATTGACGGGGACCCGCACAAGCGGTGGAGCATGTGGTTTAATTCGAAGCAACGCGAAGAACCTTACCAAATCTTGACATCCCTCTGACCGGCGAGTAATGTCGCCTTTCCTTCGGGACAGAGGAGACAGGTGGTGCATGGTTGTCGTCAGCTCGTGTCGTGAGATGTTGGGTTAAGTCCCGCAACGAGCGCAACCCTTATCCTAAGTAGCCAGCAGTTCGGCTGGGCACTCTTGGGGAGACTGCCAGGGATAACCTGGAGGAAGGTGGGGATGACGTCAAATCATCATGCCCCTTATGATTTGGGCTACACACGTGCTACAATGGCGTAAACAAAGGGAGGCAAGACCGCGATCTGGAGCAAACCCCAAAAATAACGTCTCAGTTCGGATTGCAGGCTGCAACTCGCCTGCATGAAGCTGGAATCGCTAGTAATCGCGAATCAGAATGTCGCGGTGAATACGTTCCCGGGTCTTGTACACACCGCCCGTCACACCATGGGAGTCAGTAATGCCCGAAGTCAGTGACCCAACCGAAAGGAGGAGCTGCCGAAGGCGGGACTGATAACTGGGGTGAAGTCGTAACAAGGTAGCCGTATCGGAAGGTGCGGCTGGATCACCTCCTTTCTAAGGAAGATGAAGTAAGGGTTTTATATACTGTTGAGTTTTCGAGGATGACAATTAAAGATTTCAGGAAATGACAAAAGATTTCCGGTGTCGATGCGCTTAGGGGACACACCCGTTCCCATCCCGAACACGATGGTTAAGACCTAAGCGGCCGATGATACTATGCTGGAGACGGCATGGGAAAGCAGGTGGATGCCAGATTCAAATGGGGTGTAGCTCAGTTGGGAGAGCACCTGCCTTGCAAGCAGGGGTCAAAGTTCGAATCTCTCCATCTCCATTCGTGCCGAAAGGTTCGAAATGACTTTTTTCCCAGTGGTGGCACGTTTATTGGGAAGCATTGCTAATGACTGAAAACTTCATCGCATGAAGGAATTTTGTTGAAAACTGCATATTGAAATATGATAGAAAGTTCAAACTGAGAGGTTTGAAACAAATATCAAGACATCCGAGGTGTTATATCGTAACAGATATAACCAAAAAACCAAAACAAGCAATTATTAACGTAAACACCATAAGCCAAAGATGCAACGCTATGAATCTTGAGAGGAACCCCGCACCCGCGGTGAAAATCAACTGGTTAAGCTAAAAAGAGCGCAGGGTGGATGCCTTGGCACTAAGAGCCGATGAAAGACGTGATAAGCTGCGAAAAGCTTCGGGGAGGAGCAAATATCCTTTGATCCGGAGATGTCTGAATGGGGAAACCTGGCTGAGCAAACCTCAGTCGACTATGGTAAATCCATAGCGTTACGTTGGGAACCCGCTGAACTGAAACATCTAAGTAGGCGGAGGAAAAGAAAGAAAACTCGATTTCCAGAGTAGCGGCGAGCGAAATGGAAGGAGCCTAAACCTGGGTGCGTGCACCCAGGGGTTATGGACTGCATAAGCGAGGAGACTCATTAACAGAACGGTCCTGGAAAGACCGGCCACAGAGGGTGAAAGCCCCGTATGTGAAACCAGAAGAGAGCGAGCATGTTCCAAAGTACCACGAGACACGAGAAACCTTGTGGGAAGTCGGGGGGACCACCCCCCAAGGCTAAATACTCCTTAGTGACCGATAGCGCATAGTACTGTGAAGGAAAGGTGAAAAGAACCCCGGGAGGGGAGTGAAAAAGAACCTGAAACCCTGTGTTTACAAACTGTGGAACCACATTTTAGGTGGAACCGCGTACTTTTTGTAGAACGGTCCGGCGAGTTGCCGGGACTGGCAAGGTTAAGCACTTTAGGTGTGGAGCCGAAGGGAAACCAAGTCTTAATAGGGCGTTGAGTCAGTTCAGGCAGACCCGAAACCGGGTGATCTACCCATGTCCAGGTTGAAGTTTCCGTAAAAGGAAATGGAGGACCGAACGCACATCCGTTGAAAAGGGTGGCGATGAGGTGTGGGTAGGGGAGAAATTCCAATCGAACCCGGAGATAGCTGGTTCTCCTCGAAATAGCTTTAGGGCTAGCCTCGTATTAGTTTAGCGGAGGTAGAGCACTGAATTCTTAAGGGGGCGTCAAAGCTTACCAAGAGATATCAAACTCCGAATGCCGCATAAATGATGTACGGGAGTCAGACTGCACGAGATAAGTTGGGCAGTCAAAAGGGAAAGAGCCCAGACCACCAGCTAAGGTCCCAAAGTGCGTGTTAAGTGGAAAAGGATGTGGGATTTCGAAGACAACTAGGATGTTGGCTCAGAAGCAGCCACACATTCAAAGAGTGCGTAATAGCTCACTAGTCGAGAGGTCCTGCGCCGAAAATGTCCGGGGCTGAAACACGACACCGAAGCTGTGGAATTGACCTATGGTCAATTGGTAGAGGAGCATTCTTAACTGCGGCGAAGCGTTACCGTAAGGAGGCGTGGAGCGTTAAGAAGAGAGAATGCCGGAATGAGTAGCGAGATGGAGGTGGGAATCCTCCAGGCCGAATATCTAAGGTTTCCAGAGTAAAGCTGATCTGCTCTGGGTAAGTCGGGGCCTAAGGCGAGGTCGAAAGACGTAGTCGATGGACAACAGGTTGAAATTCCTGTACCGCGTATTATCAGAACTGTGGGGACACAGAACCGAAGCCAAACCCGGAAATGAAAAGACCGGGGCAAGCGCCGGACTGGTTAGACTGGAAAAACCGTTTAACAACAGGAAAGCGTGACGCGTACCGAACAAAAGTAGGGAAGTTGGTATAGGGGCTGTCAAGAAAAGCCGCTATTGCGTAATACGTGCCCGTACCGTAAACCGACACAGGTGGATGAGGAGAGAATCCTAAGGCCGGCGGGAGAAGCATTGTTAAGGAACTCGGCAAAATGACCCTGTAACTTCGGGATAAAGGGTGCCCACGAGAGTGGGCCGCAGAGAATAGGCTCAAGCAACTGTTTAGCAAAAACACAGGTCTATGCAAAACCGAAAGGTGAGGTATATGGGCTGACGCCTGCCCGGTGCTGGAAGGTTAAGAGGAGAGGTTAGGAGCAATCCGAAGCTTTGAATTTAAGCCCCAGTAAACGGCGGCCGTAACTATAACGGTCCTAAGGTAGCGAAATTCCTTGTCGGGTAAGTTCCGACCCGCACGAAAGGCGTAATGATTTGAGCGCTGTCTCGACAATGCACCCGGTGAAATTGAAGTACCAGTGAAGATGCTGGTTACCTGCGCCAGGACGGAAAGACCCCATGGAGCTTTACTCCAGCTTGATACTGGGATTCGGTGTCGCATGTACAGGATAGGTGGGAGGCTAAGAAGTGCGGACGCCAGTCTGCATGGAGCCATTGTTGGGATACCACCCTTGCGATATTGGGTTTCTAACCTGCGGCCATGACCTGGCCGGGGGACAATGTCAGGTGGGGAGTTTGACTGGGGCGGTCGCCTCCGAAAGGGTATCGGAGGCGCTCAAAGGTTCCCTCAGAATGGACGGAAACCATTCGAAGAGTGCAAAAGGCAGAAGGGAGCTTGACTGCGACACCGACAGGTGGAGCAGGTACGAAAA
>VOFH01000135.1_pt1 | contig 13035 bp, 19 predicted proteins | sample 5384091 | NCBI WGS metagenome assembly VOFH01 (sample SAMN12384727, study PRJNA508395) | human gut metagenome | isolation source: healthy gut G | host: Homo sapiens
CCTTTCATGCACAGCATGCGAAAATATGCCTCGTCGGTGTAGCCCTCGGGCACCGGAAAGGAAGGCAGCTTATACTGGTTGAACACAAATTCCACGTTGCACCGCTGGGCAATCTTCACCGTATTTTCAAAGGCATCGGCAACGTTGGGGAAACGAACGCGCAGTTCGTCCTCGCTTTTTACATAAAACTCTTCCGTCTCAAATCTCATCCGGTTGGGGTCGCTTACTGTTTTGGCCGTTTGCACGCACAGCAAAACATCCTGAATTTTGGCATCCTCTTTGCGCAAATAATGTGCGTCGTTGGTCACCACCATGGGCAGTCCCGTCTCCCGGGACAGGCGGTAAAGGCCCTGGTTCACCGTTCGCTGGGCTTCTATACCGTGATCCTGAAGCTCCAGATAGAAGTTTTCCGGCCCGAAAATCTCCGACAACTCCAATGCATAGGCCTTGGCCCCTGTCATAATCCTGCTCCATCATCCGCTGGGGAATTGCCCCCGCCAGGCAAGCCGACAGGGCAATCAGCCCTTTTGCATGCCGACGCAGCAGCTGCAGATCCACCCTGGGCTTACCATAAAAGCCATGAAGAAGGCCCTCGGAGACCAAGGTGGACAAATTGGCGTAGCCCCTCCATATCCTTACACAGCAAAACCAGGTGATAGGATTCGTTGTCTACGCCGTGGACCCGATCGGCCATGGTCCGGGGCGCCACGTAAACCTCACAGCCGATCACCGGCTTAATGCCGGCGGCTTTGGCGGCTTTGTAAAAATCAATGACGCCATACATGACCCCATGGTCCGTGATGGCCACCGCCTCCTGACCCAGCTCTTTGACCCGGTCCATCAGGCTGCCGATGCGGCAGGCCCCGTCCAGAAGACTATACTCTGTATGAACGTGCAAATGAACAAAACCCATTTACATTTCCTCCTTCGGCCGCGCCAGCTCCACCAAGCGCCGCAAACGGTGGCTCATGGAGGATTTGGTAATGGGCGGATTCATCAGACCCGCCAGCTCGGTTGAGATTGCTCTCAGGATTCTCCTGCCGGGCCTTAGCCGCCTGAAGCAATTTATCCGGCAGGGACTCCAGCTGCCCGGCTTCCGACAGGCGCCGGATCGCCGCCAGCTGCTCCTGCGCAGCGTCCACAACCTTGGAGGTATTGGCATCGTCGCAGTTACATCGGCGGTTGACTTTGTTTTTCAGCTCTTTTTCCAGCTTAGCCTCGATAATTCCCATTGCAGAGATCGGCGCGCCCAGCAACGTGAGAAAATCCGCAATGAGGTCGCTTTGTTTAAAATACAGCACATCGCTCCCGCCCCGCTTGGCCTGCTTCGGATAGGCCCCAGCATTTCTTGAATCAGGGGGGAGGTTTCCCGGCTCACAAAACTATGAGACGTGGCAAGCTCTAAGTGATATCCTTTTGCCGGGTCCGTCACAGAGCCGCCTGCCAGGAAAGCCCCGCGAAGAAAGGCAGACTTGCAGCAATCCTCCTCCAGCACGCTCAGATTGACATGCAGCGCAATCGTGTCTTCCCGGCTGAACCCGTACGCCTCCAAAATCGTCCGCAGCTTCTCCGGATCCGTCATGACAAAAGAATGCTTGGTCCCCTGGGATTCCGGCATCTCGTCAAAGGAAAGGGAAAATGCCTTTCGAAAAGTCTGGGCAACAAATCGCACAATTCCCGGCTCTCTGTCACAATCCGAACAAGATCCCCGTGAAATGTATTACAGTATAGCAAAATCCCGAAGCACTCTGCCAACACGCAGCACGTGCGGGCCGGAAAGATCCGGCAAAGCTCACTTTTTACCTGAGCGGAAAAGGACATAAGAAATCTCCTTCTATCTCTTCCAATCGATTCGCATCCGGTAACCTGTCAAATCCGCCGGGCACGTTTTCTTGGCACGATGGGGCCACGCAACAGCTCCGGCCATCCGTGTCACAGGCGGATGACCTCCGTCTCCAACGCAATTCCGGAGGTTTCCAGAACTCTTTTTTGGATATATGCAATCAGCGCCAGGACATCGGCTTCCGTAGCGCCTCCCAAATTCACCACGAATCCGGTGTGTTTGGAGGATACGGCAGCGCCGCCAATCTGCACGCCCTTTAAACCCGCCTGCTCAATCAGCGCTGCAGCATACCCACCCACCGGCCGTTTAAAGGTAGAACCGGCGGAGGGAAGCTCCAGAGGCTGGGAAGCTTTTCGCCTTGCCATCAGCTCCTGCATAGTTTCCCGAATCTTGGATTCAGCGTCGGGCGTCAGCGCAAAGGTCCCCGCTACAATGACATGGGTGGAGCCCGTGATTGCACTTCTCCGGTAGGAAAATCCCTGCTCCGCTCCATCCAAGCAGCGCAGGTTGCCCGCTGCATCCAGATATTCCGTACGCACCGCCACCTGCTTCATCTCACCGCCGTAGGCGCCGGCATTCATATACAGGCCGCCGCCAACCGGGAGCCGGGGATGCCGTGGGCAAATTCCAACCCGGACAGGCCCAAACCGGCGGCGAAGTTTGCCGCTCTGGCCATAGATACGCCTGCCAGAACCCGAATATGGGTATCGTCTACCTGGGTCATTCCGTCCAGGCAGCCCCGGGTGCAAATGACCAGTCCCCGCCGCCCGGCGTCTGCAGCCAGCACATTGGTGCCGGCGCCTAAAATAGCCGGCTGCACCTCATGGCTGTGGGCCCACCGGAGCAGGTCCGACAGCTCCTGTATCCCACAGGGGGAAGGCCATGACCTCACAAGGACCGCCAATCTTAAATGAAGTATGCCGGGCCAACGGTTCCTCAAATCTCAGCTGAGTCTGCGGAAAGGCCGCCTGAATCGCCTGCTGCAGCTGTGTCAATTCCCTCATAAGCGCCTCCGGATCTTTCAAAAATAGATGCTGTTACTATATCATATCCGGCCTCCTGATGCAAATGCATATCTGAAAGCCGTTGAACTTGTGATAAACGGGACGCTGCGGCACATGGTGCACCGGCAGCGTCCCGAAAAGCCCTCAGGAATCCGGCTGGAACAAAACTCTCCAGTAATCTTGATCCAGAATCCGGGCCGAAATGGTGAATTTGTTGTTGACCGCATCTTTGATGGATTGGATATAATCGTCGGAAACTTCCTCATCCGTGAAATTGATCACTTCCCCGGTCTGTGAGTTATACGAAGCCCGGTCCGTAATCCAGCTTCGGTTGGAGAAAATGATCAGGGATCTGCCTCCGAAAAAACGTCCTGACCCATATATAGCCGGGAGTCAAAGTCCAAACCAAATAGATTGCACAAAGTGGGGAGCAAATCCAGCGACGAACAGGGACGGTCCACCTGCTCCGGAGTCATGCCTTTCTTATAAATGATACAGGCATTGCGATACAGCTCAAAAATTCTCCTCCAGCGTGTGTCCCGCCAACTCGCTTTGCTCCTCATTGGTCAGGCCGTAGGGGTAGTGGTCCGCCGTCAGGGCGATGACGGTGTTCTCCGCCACACCTGCTTCCTCCAGCCGCTTTAACAGCAGCTCCAGGGCCCGGTCCAATTCAATCTGACAAGCCAGATAGGCCCGCACATGCTCGCTGTAGGGCTCATCTTCCACCAGGTCCTTATTCTTCATCGCCATGGCGTTGCCTGCAAAGTTGTATTCCAGATGTCCGGAAACCGTCATATAGTAGGCATGGAACGGTTCTTCGTTGATATATTCTCCGGTAGTAACATCAATCATTTCCAGGTCGGATTCCGGCCAGGATTCCGTGATTTCCAAACCGTTTCCCACGCCCTTGTAAATATATCCCAAATTGGGATGGGACAGATCCCGGTCATAGTAGGCATAGTCATGATCGTGGTACGCATACGCGCTGTATCCCAAATTTTTTAATTGGGCGCACATGGTCAGAGGCATATAGTTATCCGAAGAACGGTAGAAGCTCCACACGCCGGATTTTGGAATGGTGCCGGTCACCGCCACATACTCGCCGTCGGAAGTCGAAACGCTCCAAATGGGAGTATAGAAATTGGTAAAATAGAAGCCTTCCGTCTGCAGCTTATACAAGGTCGGCGTGCGTTCCGGATCAATGGCCAGGTGGGAAAAGCCTTCTGCCGTAATGAGGATCAGATTGCAACCTTCAAACATCCCGGTTTTTTCATTTTTGTTCGTCGGCTGAATGCTGTTAAAGTATTCATGCATTTGCCGGATTTCTTCATTGTCTTCTCCGGCAATCAGCGCATCAAAATTAAGCTTCAATACGTTAGGACCTGTGTCCTCTTCCGGCTCCGTCGCCTCCGGCGGCTCCGACGTTTGGGGTGCGCTTGCCCCTCTTCCGAGGTCTCTGGGGGATCCGTAGATTCCGGCAAAACAAGAGAGCCGGAACCGCCTCCACCGGTTACCGTCCATTTTACATCCCGGGAAAAAGCAGTACCCAGTCCCAACTGGGCGGCGGATTCCTTTAAACCGTTGACATTGTGAAACATGCTATACGGCGATTGCGCATCTGTCCCCCACAGCGGAAGGATCCACGTAATTACGCCTAGAAATACGGAGCTTTGCCAGGGGACGCCGCCCCGAAAACCAAAAAAGCGCCTGCCCCACGCCGCCATAAAAATCAACGGCGCCGCCAAAATCAGCAATTTGATTAAATTTTTCCAAATTGTAGACAAGACAACCTGCCAAAACTGCGCAACCTGTCCGGCATTGCCCATGGAGGTGGCAGAATAGTACTGGGAAAAAACCTTGTAATAAACCAATTGCGAGGCGTACAGCAAATAGGTCGCCGCTAAAAACACCAATACCACAATTCGGTTCCACTTCGGCTTAAACTGTGTTGCCAGTAAAAAAAGACCAGCATGGCGGAAGGAATGGCAAACAGCATGCCGAGCCATAAGCCGGCACGCCAGAACACTGTGGAAATGGTACTGCTCCGGACCACGATTTCGGAATATACCAGGGCCAGCCACAAAAAAAAGCAGCAGCCAATACCGGTTCCGGCGGAATTTCCGCAAAGCGGACTGTTCCGCCGGAACTTTCCCCGGTCATGCCTGCGAACGGGAAGCTTCGTCTCCGACAGCCCCTCCCTACGCCGCCTTGTATGGCTACCGGAAGGCACAGGGCTATCCTCTCCGGACGGTTGGTGTGCAGCATCCCGTCGTCTTTTTGCCTGTAAAATCTGTCTATTTTCACTCATGCGCATTCCTCCCTGCAGCAGCAACCAAGCCGGCCATCAAACGCTATCACCTATTATAATATGCAATTGGGAATTTGCAACGCAAAAAATGAGCTTTTGGCGGACAAAATGAAAAATTTTGTAGAAAAGAGGAACTAGCCGGCAATCAGCTCCTCCGTCAGGCCATATTGCGCCGCCAAATCATCCAAGACCCCCTCCTGCTGCAGCGCCGTCAGGGCCTGATTGATTTTGGCCGTCAAATCGCTGCTACGCGCCACAGCCACGGCCAATTCTTCCGTTCCCAGCTCCAGGGACATCTGTACCGTCAACTTTTGATTTGTCTCAACTGCATTCCGGGCCACCAGCAGATCAACCACGGCCCCCTGTGCAGTTCCGTCCAGCACGGCCTCCAAAGCCGCCTGCTGGCTGGCCACCGGATCTGCCTCGGCCTCCGGCAAACAAGCCGCCACGGCACTTTCTCCGGCGGAGCCGCTTTCCACCGCCAGGGTTTTTCCTTTGAGCTGCTCAACCGTCCGGTACAACTCCACATCCTCCCACAAGACAACCAGGACCGGCCGGCTGGCCAAGTAGGTCTGCGTAAAATCCAGGGTCTCCAGCAAGTCCGAGCGGGCGGTGAGTCCACTCAAAGGCACATGACCTCTCCCCGGTTCAATGCATCTGTCCGGCCGGACCAGTCCAGTTCCACAAATACCGGCTCCACCTCCAGCTTCTCACATACGGCTCGCGCCAAATCCATATCAAAGCCGGACCAGGTTCCGTCCGGCCCCTTCTGACTAAAAGGAGGACACTGTGTCACGCCAATACGCAACGTTCCGTCCGCCTGTACCGCATCCCAATCCTGCCGTTGTGCCCGGTCCTCCCGCCCGCACCCAGCTGCCAGAACCAGCAGCCATGCACTCAGGAGCAGACAAATCCATCGTCTCATAAGCATATTGTTCTCCTGTTTCAAAAAATGAATGCAGCGGCGTAACTCCCAAAGTCCGCAAAAATCGAGAATTTTCCGCTGGTTTTTCATTATATCAAAGTTTCCTCCATTTGGCAACCGTGCCGGGATTCCAGCCCGCAGATGCAGGCGCCGACCAATCAAGTGTCTGAAATTTCCCGGGAAAGTGCCGCACCTACGTCCTGGGGAAAAGCCCGGCTCCAAAATAAGGGCTGCGGTTGCGCACCCAGCACACCGCAGCCCTCCTATGAAGAAAGCTTATCCCAGCACGGGCTTCACCTCGATGCGATATCGCACCGTTCCGGCGATCGCCTGCTCTACTTCTATCGAATACAGCACATCCAACACACCGCCCAGTTGGTTTAGGTCGATCCGAATCCGGCGGGCACATACGCAAATCATCAGGGCGCCTACGTCCAACTCATACAGAGAATCGTGACGGACTCCCTCCTGAAAGATCATTTGGGATTGGACGGCTCCGTTCTGGATAAAACCACATGGCCCGGGCGAACCTCAAAGGTGGTCGTTGCGCCCTGCAAACCGGTGAGATCGCTCTCCTGATAGCAGATACGCCAGCCCTCCGAGGTCGCCTCCATTTCCCCCTCCGTCACCAGTTCCACAGCCTCCGGCTCCTGGCCCTGATAACGTTGTTCGCCCCGTATAGTTAACATCACCGGTATCTTCGTCATGTTCTCTGCGCCTCACAAGCCAGGGAAATCAACTGATCCAGCAGCTCCGGGTATGGAATCCCACTGGCGGCAAATAATTTGGGATACATGGAAATAGATGTGAAGCCAGGCATGGTATTGATCTCATTAAATACCACAGTCTCATCCTCATATGTCACGAAAAAATCCACTCTGGCCAATCCACGGCAGCCGATGGCCCGATAAATCCGCACCGCTGCGTCCCGGACCGTTTCCTCTGCCGTCTCAGAAATTCGCGCCGGAATATACGCCTGAGAGGTTTCGGTGATATACTTCGCTTCATAATCGTAGAACTCTGCGCCGGAGTCGATCTCTCCGCAGATAGACGCGACCGGGCTGTCGTTTCCCATGACGGCCACTTCGATTTCCCGGCCGCGTATAAACTCCTCCACCAAAATCTTCCGTCATACTCCGCCGCTACTTCCAAAGCAGTGGACAGCTCCTCCCGATCCCGTACCTTAGACACTCCCACCGAGGAACCGGTGCCGGCAGGCTTGACGAACATAGGGTATTGAAATTTCCGCTCCACCATATCCAGAACCCGTTCCTCTGATTCTCCAAATCTCCGGACCACGAGATGCCAGGCCGCCTGGCGTACGCCGGTTTGATCCGCCACCAACTTGGTCAGGGTCTTATCCATAGCGACGGCAGAAGCGGCCACATGGCTGCCCACATAGGGATTCCCGCCAGCTGCAGAAGGCCCTGCACGGAGCCGTCCTCCCCGTTTACTCCATGGAGAACCGGAATCACCACGTCGATCCGCTCTCGAACCACGCAATCGCCTTCAAAGGTAAGTAGTCCCTGCCCCCGCACCGGTGAGATGGCCGCCCGCCGGTTCTCCGGCGCAGTCTCCCATTCCCCGTGGGAATCAGGCCGTAATCCCGGCCGGTATAATGAATCCAACTTCCATTTTTCGTAATTCCCACAGGAAATATATTGTATTTGGCGTGATCTAAATTGTTCAGCACTGATTCCGCCGACCGCAGAGAAACCTCATGCTCCGGGGATACACCGCCGAACAAAACACAAACGCTCAGTTTCCGCACTGGAACCGCCTCATTTCTTTTCCGCATAAGCGCGTAAATTTTTACTTATATACTATACGCCACAAGGCCGCAGAAAACAAGTGCAAATTTACACCGCCTTCATTTTTCCTATGGAATTCTGCCGCCGCTATGCTATAATATAGGCGGCACAATCATCCTGCCGCCAGGCAAAAACGGACAAGGGAGGCAGTCACATGCAAATTGAATTGAGCAAAAAGGAGTTTCGCCGGCTTCTGGATATGGTCTACATCGGAAATTGGGTCCTGAATTCCACCCGCGGAGACGATCGTTTTCAGGACTACGACGATTTGGAGAGCAAGCTCTTCGGCTTGTGCCGGAGCAACGGCATGGACATCCTTGTGGAAGACTGGGAAGGCGTCTCCGTCCCCTCCCAGGCCTATACGGAAGGCGGCATACACGAAGCCATCTCCTATTACGAGGACAACATCTTTTATGAGATCTTAGCCGAAGAACTGAGCCGGCGGGATATGGACTATGCGGATATTACCGACGAAAAATTACGACGAAATCGTCCGGCGTATGGACAGCTATATGGATGAATTTGAAGTCTCCGGGGTAGATCATCTGATTTTGGAAGACGAGTAAAATATGCTGTTTGAAACATGCTCCGCGCACGGAGGTCGCTGGTGACCGACGTGCGCGGAGAAATTTCCGGTAACCCTGATCGGGTTACCGGAAATCAATCTGCTTTTTTCCACGCTTCAGTCTGTATAGCCCACCAGATCCGCCAAAGGCCGGTCGATGATGACCGTCACATCCGGGTGCATTTTCAGCATGGTGGAGGGATTGCTGACATCCCATCCTCATTCATAATGAGGCCGCGAATGGCGTCCGCCTTCTTGGGACCGGTTGCAATGAGGATGATCTTCGAAGCACGCATAATGTCTCCCATTCCCATGGAGATGGCTTTTTGGGGACCTCCTCCTCACTGGCAAAAAAGCGGGCGTTTGCCGCAATGGTGCTCTCTGTCAGGGATTCAATGTGCGCATTATTATGCAGCACCTGTCCCGGCTCATTGAAGGCGATGTGGCCGTCTTCCCCAATCCCCAGGAGCTGAATGTCCACATGCGTCCGGTTTAATATGGGCGAAATTCCTTGATGCACTCCGCCTCATCCCCCACGCCGGACGCCACAAAGGTATTCTCCTTTGGGACATTAATATGGTTAAACAGTTTGGTATCCATAAAATACCGGTAGCTCTGAGGATGATCCGGGGCCAAGCCCAGATACTCGTCCAAATTGACGGTATGGACCTTGGAGAAATCCACTTCCCCCTGCTCATAGGCGCGAATCAGATCCGCATACACCACCTCCCGGGCTGCTGCCCGTGGCCAGGCCCAAAGGTTGCAGTGGGCTTATCCTGTACCACCTTGGCAATCATGCCGCCGGCGACCTTGCCGGTTTCATTGTAATTACTGGTGACAATCACACGCATGGCAAAATACCTCCTCACAGGGCCGCCGCCATGGCGTCCCATTTGTTCTCCATATCCTGTACCAGGCCCATTTGTGTCCGGCAGCGGTCCAGGTTTTGGCCGGGCCGCGAGGTTGCAAAGTAGGGATCTCCCTGGAGGTAATCGGTCAAAAGCGCAGACCGCACTCCAGAGTCATCAGACGTGCGCCGTCAGGCAGGCGCTTCAGCTCTTCCGGCGTCAGGCTGGGGCAGGTTTCCAGATAGCCCCGCAGGTAGGCCCGGTACATCTCCAGATCCAGACCGGCTTTGGTTGCATCTGTCTCATCCTCTGCCGCCAAATTGGCGCCAAAACGAATGGAATCGCCAAAGTCATAGACAGACAGCCCCGGCATCACCGTATCCAGGTCCACCACACACACCGCTTTCCGGGAGGTGCGGTCAAAGAGCACATTGTTCAGCATGGCGTCGTTGTGAGTCACCAAAAGAGGCAGCTTCCCTTGGGCCAGGAGGTCAACCAGCAGACCGGCCCCGGACTCCCGGGCCAGATAAAAATCAATCTCCTTTTTGAACCTGTTGGGCACGGCCCAGCTTGTCCTCTGCCAAAGCCTGGTGAAATTGGCGGTAGCGAGCCGGCGTATTGTGGAAATCCGGGATGGTCTCATGCAGCTTTTCCGCCGGGAACCCCACCATCATCTCCTGAAAGCTGCCGAATGCCTTGGCGCTCTCATAAAAAGTCCGTGGTAGAATCCGGCCGTTGGAAACAAATGCTGTTTTCAATATGGTAATACATCCGCCAGCAGTCGCCCGCCTCGTCTTGGAACCAGTCCTTCCCGTCCACGGTCGGAACCAGACGCAGAGCCTCCATCGGATGAATCACCCGCTGAGCCGCATACCGGGTCACATTACCGATGTTTTCCATCAGGGCCGGGACATCGGTAAATACGTGCCGGTTTATTTTTTGCAGCTCATACATATTGCCCCAGTTCGTGACAATGCGGTACGTCTTGTTGATATGTCCGAAGCCATAGCGCTCACAGGTTACCGGTTTGCCTTCCACACGAAATGCGTATACAGCTTGTTCCATGTTCCTTCCTCCTGATACACCGCCTATTGCGGCAATTCTTTAGGTATATCATAGCAATTTCGCCGATTGCTGACAACGGGAAAGAAATTTCTCCAGAATGTTTGATACAAAGTAAATTGAAAATGACACCTCACGGCCAAACCCAATTCTCCCCGTGATTCTCCGATCCGTTATGGCTGCCGGTTCCCGCTCTGCACACCGTTCCGCCGCCCCTCCGGCGAAAAATACCGGACCGATGATTTCATTCCGGCGCATTGTGTGCTATAATGAACCCACACGTACAAACCGGGAAGGAGCAACACCTGTGGAAAATCGAGTGCTGACAGTGGAGGAAGCCGCCGCATATATTCCCGCGCTTCTACAAGAAGATTGGCTTCTGCCTCTTTTGGTGACGGGTACCAGCATGACACCCTTTCTGCGCCACCGGCGGGATACGGTATACATTCGCGGCATCCGGCACTGTACGCAGCCTCGGCAGGGAGATATTTTGCTGTTTTACCGCGCGGACAACAAGACGCTGATTCTCCACCGAATTTGCCGCCGGTACCGGGACGGTTCCGTTCTGGCCAACGGCGACGCACAGACCTGGACGGAGCATGTACAGCCCACCCAGATGTTAGGAATTGTCATGCAAATCAGTCGGGCAGGCGGAAAGCCATTTTCTGCCAATCGTTTGGACCAGCGGATACTCCGCAAACTTTGAAATGGCTGCGGCCGGTCCGGCCCTGCCTGTTTCGATGGGTTGCCGCTATCCAAAAGAGGCGTGCCGGTACATAGCGGTCGGGCTCTCACCCGGCCGCTGTGCTACAGCACGCCTCTTAATGTTATGGACCAGTCAGGCATAGGCGGCACCCGGTACTCCGGTACGATCTCAGCCAAAAAGCCATGAACATCCTGCCTGCTTCTGGCAGCGGCATAAAGCCGTTTCAGCTTTTCCAATAAAGCGGCATCGTCAAAAGCTTGATCCTTTTCAATGTAAATTAAATTGTTTTCCGTCTTCCGCATCCCCTCACCGGAAAGCAGGAGCTCCTCAAACAACTTCTCACCGGGGCGAAGACCTGTGTAAACAATGGGAATATCCACATCCGGCTCAAAAACCGGAAAGTCGAATCATATTCCGGGCCAAATCATCAATCCGAACCGGATCGCCCATATCTAAGATAAAAATTTCTCCGCCTTTGGCATAGATCCCCGCCTGCAGCACCAAAGAAACCGCTTCAGGAATGGTCATGAAATACCGGATCACCTGAGGATCTGTCACCGTCACAGGACCACCGGCTGCAATTTGCTTGCGAAACAGAGGAATTACGCTGCCGTTGGAGCCTAGGGACATTGCCAAACCGGACCGCCACATATTCCGTCCTGGACTGCCGGTCCATCATTTGACGATCATTTCACAAATCCGTTTCGTAGCGCCCATCACGTTGGTCGGATTGACCGCCTTGTCTGTGGAGATGAGCAAGAAACGGCTGGCCGCATATCGATCTGCAGCCCGGGCCACATTTAAGGTTCCGAATACATTGTTTTTGACCGCCTCGCTGGGACTGTCCTCCATCAGGGGAACATGCTTATGGGCAGCTGCGTGATACACCAGATCCGGCCGGTACCGGCTAAAAAACCTCGTCAATCTCGCCTTGTCCTGAACCGAACCAATTAAAACCGTTAAATGCAGCTCAGGGTATACGCGCAGAAGCTCTTGCTGAATGTCATAGGCATTATTTTCATAGATATCAAAAATGATCAACTGGGCAGGGCGGAACGAAGCCAGCTGGCGACAGAGCTCGCTGCCGATGCTGCCGCCGCCTCCCGTTACCAGAACCACCTTGCCGCCTACATGCCTGCCGATGCCGTGCAGATCCACCTCCACCGGATCCCGGCCAAGAAGATCTTCAATTTCCACATTGCGGATCTTCTGAATATCTCACTTCTCCGTTGGCCAACTGATAAAGAGCCGGCAGAGTCCGCAAAGGTGCATTTCTGTCTTCTGACAAATTGCAAGAATTTCTTTTCTGCTGCCTGGCTGAGGCGGAGGGAATGGCCAAAATGATTTCCTGAATCCGGTATTTTTCTGCAGCCGTTAGGATATCTTCCCTGCCCCCACAATGGGGGGACGCCTCGCAGCAGCTGTCCACGCTTGTGGGCGGCGTCGTCAATGATACAAAGCACCTGGTTGGACGAATGCTGACTATTCTGAAATTCCTGCAGAGCCGTGGCGCCTGCATCTCCGGCGCCAACGAGCATGGTGCGTTTTTGTGCGCCGCGTTTGCTCCCCGCTGGGTGATGTCCCGGACATAGCGGTACGCCAACCGGCTGACTCCACCAACGCCATGAGAAACCAGGCGGCATAAAACCGGAAAGCTCTTGGGCGCCGGTACGACAGCAGCTCCATCCCCCATATTTCAGGCAGGTTGCCGCCATGCGGCGTAAGCAGTGAGCTCCACCGTGCCGGCGTACGCCCAGAGACTGTTGTATCGCCGGAACAGCCAAAATACTGCTACGGTACAGATTGTATCCAAGGCGCATACCGTTGCGCTGGTCAGAGAAAACCAGTTCACGGCCTGTCATATTCAGCTCATGCGCACGAACAGAGCCAAAAAGCTGGCCAGGTTTATCATCGCGGCATCCAACAGCAGCAGCAGCAAAATTCGGACGGCCTTGGTTTGGTC
>VOFH01002291.1_pt1 | contig 13034 bp, 17 predicted proteins | sample 5384091 | NCBI WGS metagenome assembly VOFH01 (sample SAMN12384727, study PRJNA508395) | human gut metagenome | isolation source: healthy gut G | host: Homo sapiens
TAGTTTAAATAGAAAACAGAATAGTTACGTTGCTGTACACCACCGGCAAAGTAGGTTCACCATCGCTGTGTATACAGTATTCTCTTTCTCTCCATCGTGTTCTGAGCGGCAACAAAATAAATGACAGCCGACACAATAAAAACAACTGTTGTATACCGACTTTTTTTAATGTCTTCATAATGTATGCGGTCCTTTCAATAGATCGTTACTTCACTATGTGATTGGGTTTTTTCTTTGCGAAAACCCCATATTTTCAATAATTTACATATTTTACAAAACGTCTGTCTAAGACTATATCTATTTTATATAATAACCGCAAAAAACTACAACTTAATCTTTTCGAAATTTTATTTATTTTCTATAAGTTCAGACAGCTGGCGCGTCTCGGTGTATTGAGTTTTTTCAGTTATGGTGTTTTGATGTTCCGATGTTTTGGTGTTCCGATGTTTTGATGTTCCGATGTTTTGGTGTTTCGGTATTCGTGTTTTTCTGAGCATAAATGCCGGCGGAAAAACGCCGCTGGACAAGTGCTGAATGAATGTGTAAACCGTAGATAAATGGTTTATCGAGTTATTTGCCGGTTAATTAAGGGCCGATCCTTTAAAATCTACAAATTTTCTTGCACTCTACGGCGAAATATTTCTATTCAACAAAAGCACCTTTAATCATATCCGAAGCCATGCCGGATATGTTTGGAAGCGCAATATACGGCGGGCGGAAGGAGGACGGAACGGAGGTCGCGGCGGACGGACCGGCGGTTGCAGGGCGGACCGGCGGCTGGGGACGGACCGCGGCTGTGGCGGACGGACCGGCGGTTGCATCGACCGGCGGCTGCGGACGGGACCGGCGGCTGCGGGTGACGCGGGCCTCCGGGGCCCATCGGTGGCTGCGGTGCACGCGGCCTCCTGGGACCCATCGGCGGCTGCGGTGACGGATTCGGCCTGGCCCATCGGCGGCTGCGGCGGACGGCCCGGCCCGGGACCCATCGGCGGCTGCGCGGACGCGGACCTTCGGGACCCATTGGCGGCTGCGGCGGGCGCACTGGCCCGGGCCCATCGGCGGTTGGGTGTGGCGGGCGGCCCGGCCCGGGACCCATCGGCGGCTGGCGGGCGCGGGCCTCCGGGGCCCATCGGCGGCTGCGGCGGGCGCACTGGCCCGGGGCCCATCGGCGGCTGCGGGGCGGACCGGCCCGGGACCCATCGGCTGTGGCGGGCGCGGGCCTCCGGGGCCCATCGGCGGCTGCGGCGGGCGGGTACGACCCGACCAGCTGAAATTGTGCCATCATGGTGCGCCCCATGGGTTCTTCAGCGCTCTGCCTCACTGTTCTCACTGGTTTCTTCCACCTGCACCAGATCAGATGGGTTGATTCCTGCTGGTTCTGGATTGTTGGGATTCTGGCACCTCAACCTGCTGTATATTTTGCCCAGGGCTATCTAAATCCTGTTTCCAATCCGACAGTCCTGCGAGCGCCCTGGTACTCCTGATAGGTCATCTGCATATCATTCCTTTGAAATGCAGGCATCCACATTAGGCGCTTGACTGAAATTGAAATGGATTTTCCCTTCCCCACCCCAAATCCTGTGTGGGCGACCGACTCTTCCAGCGCAATATTATTTTTTGTGGTGACTGTAGCTTCAATATCCACAGCCGTATGTGTCTCCTTATATTCGCCCGCATTTTGTGAATCGATCATCTCTTCCCTTTGCAGATAGCGAATTTTCTATAAGACCGTCCTCATCATATTCTTCAGACGGCAATGTACTGTTAGCACCAATGCGCTCCATCTCTCGTCTCAGTTCCTGCATTTCCATTGTAGACGGGTTTGAATCGACATTCCCCACAAGCTTTGGACTTGTGTCCCTCCTCCGCCAGAATTGTGCCGCAGATTGAATCGCACATTCGTTCCACCATCACATGATCTGGATACTCATCGTATATCGGACTGTTTTTGTATTCCATCCGGTCGCATGCCTCCGACACATACCGTTGAAGCTTTTACTTCCGCCGGATACATGCTCATCAGATACTCCATATCCTGCATTCCGTAATCTCCTTTTTGCTCTCATAGTATCTTATGCCCCATCATCCCCTTTCGCCCCTATTTTTTAGCATTCCGGCTATATAATTTTATTTAGTAATGTTGAATTATTAGAGCTGATTTCTATATCCGTATCCTCCCGCTTTGCGGCCTTTAACGTTTTCACTTCACTTTTATGTCAACTTTCTGCAAAAAAGCGATGTCCGACCGAAATTTCCGATCAAACACCGCTCTTATTTACATTTTTATCCTCTTTTTATATACCCCATCGCCTGTTCAAGTGCTTCCTGCTCTTCATTTCCAAGAACAATATCTGTCTGTCCCATGTCCACCTGTTTTCACATAGATATAGCAGCCCTCCCGGCTATGAACGCAGTTCAGTATAAAGCCGCTGTTTGTGTAATCCAACAGTGCAATAGCACTGCCTCAGATTACCTCCCATCCCTTTAAATGCGTTATATTTTACAATTCCTACTTTTGCAGAGATGCCCTTGAGTTGCGGTTCAGCGTGCGCATCGAATCCTTATTGGCACGGTCCTCCGCCTTCAGATTGCGAATTTCATCAATCTGATCCAGAATTACATCCTCCAGCGACTCCGCGTCTTTTTCCCTGCATAAAATAGTCATATCTGCGGCTCAGACTTCCAATTTTAACAAATGCAATAATGACTAAGATCAGCAGTACAACAACCATTATCAGAAGGCCTATAATCATATATGCCGGATCAATTGAAATAGGTTCAAAATGCTGTTTTCCATTGTGCAAGTCTCCTTTTGCGTCTTTTGTCTTATTTCCCGCCCCCATATATTGTAATCTTTATTGAATTGATTCAATCATCTCCACAATTCTCTCCAGTTCTGCCTCTGAATAGTACTCAATCTCAATTCTCCCTTTATTTTTATCTTTATTGTGGATTGTGACCTTTGTCCCCATCACAGTTTTCATCCGCTCTTCCAGGTTCTGGTAGATGTAACTGAGGCTATTGTCCTCCCTTTTGAGGTTTCTCCTCCTCCTTGGCCTCCCTCAGCATCCGTTTTACAAGACGCTCTGTCTCCCTGCACACTGAGTCCTCCATCTACGATCATTTTGGCTGCCTTTAGCTGCTGCCCCTTGTCTTCTAAAGCCAACAGCGCTCTTGCATGCCCACTGGTAATCATGTTGTTGACCAACATATCCTGAATTGTCTCATCCAACTTCAGAAGCCTCATGGCATTGGTTATGGTTGTACGGTTTTTGGATACGCGCTCTGCGATCTCCTCCTGCTTTAAACCGAACTCTTGAATCAACTGTTGATAAGCCTTGGCCTCCTCGATGGGATTCAAATCCGCACGCTGTACATTTTCAATCAGCGCAATCTCCATACTCTGTTGACGGTCATATTCGCGCAAAACCACAGGTACTTCCTTCAAACCTGCCATTTTAGCGGCTCTCCACCGCCTCTCGCCAGCAATAATCTCGTAGAAGCTCCTTTTTTGAACTAGAAGCGGCTGGAGTATACCATGTCGCTTAATTGATTCCGCCAACTCCTGCATCTGTTCTTCATTGAAATCCATGCGCGGCTGTCCCTTATTAGGCTCGATCAATGCTACTTTTACTAATAGTTCGCCACTCTGGTTCTCAATTGAACTCTCGCTGGAAGTCTCTGCCACACCGCTCGCCTTCTTTTTCTCGCTACAATCTTTGCAGCCTCGTCCGCACTCTCTTTACAACGTCTTCACCAAAATGGCGCCAAGTCCTTTTCCCTAATCCCTTTTTGCCATTACAGATCTTCTCCTCTACTCATCACTTCTGCAGCTAACATCCGATAGCTCTCTGCCCCCGTAGACCTTGTATCATATTGATTAATAGACATTCCATGGCTGGGAGCTTCCGCCAGCCGCACATTTCTCGATAATTGTTTTATAAATTGTACGGTTCAAATTGCTCTTCACATTTTCAACCACTTCCAGAGACAGAGATTTGTCCGGGCGTCATACATGGTAAATACGGACTCCCTCCAATTCCAACTCCGGATTCAGTTTGCGTTTCACCAGATCCACAGTTTTTAGTACCTGACCTAATCCTCCAGCGCATAGTACTCACACTGAATTGGCACTAGAACCGTATCTGCGGCAGTCAGGCGTTGATCGTCAATATATTCAGAGAAGGCGGACAGTCAATTAAGATAAAGTCATACTCATCGCGTATCTCATCCAGATAATTGCGCAACAACTTTTCTTTGTCTTCCACTTCCTGAACTCTATTTCAGCGCCGGCCAGATTCATATCGGACGGAAGGATGTCCAGGTTTTTCTGTATATCAACAATCCGGCATTCATCAAATCGGACTCCTCTGTCAACATATCATATACTGTGTTTTCAATATCGTCCCGCTCTAATCCCAGGCCACTGCTGGCGTTTCCTTGTGGATCAAAAAATCCACCAAAAGAACATGCTGTCCGGCTTCCGCAAGACAGGCAGACAGATTGATAGCCGTGGTTGTCTTACCAACCCCGCCTTTTTGATTCGTATTGCAATAATTCTTGCCATTTGTGATTTCCTTTCTGAAAGGATACTTATAGAATAAACGTTTTTGGATTTACCAGATATAGACGCGGACAGAGTAACCGCGAATTGCTCTACATTTTTCCGCTAACAGTGATTATAACACACTGTACCGTTTTTTCCTATTAGAAAATCTATTATTATAGAATTTTGTTAAAAATGTTTCACGTGAAACATTAAGAATAATTTAATTTCCTACCCCGTTGTATAAACTTCTTGATTGTATTATAATAAGGAAGAACCGCAGCCAATTATATATTTGAACAATCAGTCAGGAGTGTTAATCAATGAAAACCCGAAATAAATTGCTCACACTATTGATTTTATCGGCGGGTGCAGCTACTGCTACTGCTTTCATAAATAGGCAATTAAGATCAGTGCCCATCCAAAAATGTACTCAATGATCCGGAGTTCTGTGCTATAAGTGGCGTCTGGGGAAATATACATTATACAAAATCGGGGAACGGTAAACCCTTCTGCTAATCCATGACTTGACACCGCTAGCAGCGGTTATGAGGGACCCTCTGGTCAACAAACTCTGAAAATTACACAGTCTATACGATTGATCTTTTTGGGCTGTGGACGCTCTGAAAACCCAACCTGACATACACAAACTATTTATATGTACAGCCGTTATCTGATTTTATTAAGTCGGAAATTGGTCATCGCACGGATGTAATTGCAACCGGCGCGTCTGCCGCCCTTGCAATCATGGCATGCGGAAATAGTCCTGAGCTATTCGACCGGCTTATGTTCATCAATCCAGACAGTCTCTCTTGCAGCCAAGTATCTGGGAAACATGCAAAGCTATATAAGTTCCTTTTGGATCTTCCTATCGCTGGGACACTGCTATACCACATTGCAACCAGCCGGCAGGCCCTGACGGAAGAATTTAAAGTAAATTATTTTTATAACCCTTATACGGTTAAAGGGTCGACGTTGGATGCCTACTATGAGGCGGCACATCTGGGAGAATCACCAAGTCGATATATGCCAGCGTGCGCTGTCACTATACCAAGTGTAACATTATAAATGCGCTGAAAAAAAATTGACAACAGTATCTATCTGATTGGTGGTGACGCGATTGAGTTTATGGAAGATCGTCTCAATGAGTACAAGGAATATAACCCTGCCATTGAGTATGCCCTCATTCATAATACCAAACAGCTACCCCAATTGGAGAAACCGGCAGAAGTATTAAAGAAATCCAGACTTATTTTTCATAGTATGTTTCACGTGAAACATATGAGGCTCGGATGTTAGAAAACTTGTTTTCCTCATCCGAGCTATTTTAATCACAACACACATTGAAAGGGAAAACATATGTTACGAATCGGATGTCATCTCTCTTCCTCCAAAGGATATGGAAGCAATGGCAAAAGAAGCTCTAAAGATAGGCGCTAATACCTTCCAGTTTTTCACCCGAAATCCTAGAGGGGGAAATGCAAAGGCAATTGATCCAAACGATGTCTCTAATTTTCTTTCAATTGCAAATGATCAAGATATTGTGCCGATACTTGCCCACGCCCCCTACACGCTCAATGCTTGTTCTGCGGACGAGGCCGTTCGGGACTTTGCGCGTCGGGCAATGGCTGATGATCTGTCCCGAATGGAGTACACTCCGGGAACATGTACAACTTTCATCCCGGAAGCCACGTGAAGCAAGGTGTTGAAATAGGAATTCAATATATAGCCGAGCAACTTAACGATCTCCTCTCTCCCACCCAAACCACTACGGTTCTATTGGAAACAATGGCCGGAAAAGGAAGCGAGGTAGGCGGGGCTTTTGAGGAACTCCGTGAAATTATTGACCGTGTTCAATTGTCCGAAAAAAATCGGTGTCTGCCTGGATACATGTCATGTATGGGATGCCGGATATGACATTGCAGGACATTTAGATGAAGTATTGACTCAATTTGATCGTGTGATTGGACTCTCAAAATTGAAAGCTATTCATTTAAATAACACAAAAAATCCCTTTGAGCACGAAAAGATCGCCATGCTACGCTTACAACCGGACAAATCCCATTGAAGCGTTAATACGTGTAATCAATCACCCCGCGTTAACGCACCTTCCTACTATCTCGAAACTCCGAATGATCTGGACGGATACGCCGCCGAGATATCGCTGATGTGAGATGTTTAGGGAATAATCAAATCAAATATGAAAAACCCAGAAAAAATTGCTGCATGTTCGCCATAATTTCTTACGGACCAAACGAACATACAGCAATTTTTTCTCATTATTCTTATGTAAACTTCACATTTTCCTTTACATACGCTTCATTCCCAATACTTTATGGACTCGATACGCTTTTCCAAATAAGCGCAGACGAATTTTTATACTCAGCCTAATTCTATTCTTTTTTACTCAAATCAACATTTTATTTATCTCTCTTACCACTATGCCGGTTAATTAAAACTTCACTTTTCCTTATCTCTTACATTATATATGGTATAATAAGAGACGGACTGCTTGTCATCAGCCTGTAGATAGTAACGTGGTATGATCATTTTCACATCTCAACCTATAAACTTTGCACTTTTATTACGCCAAACACGATCTCAAAACTATAGCAAACAATGGACAGCGATAAAATCACAGCAAATAAATGATTTTATTGTGTGAAACGCAACCGGCATGAAAATATTTTTCTCATTGAAAAGCGAAAAAACAGTCTTTATAACGTATTTCCGGCCGAAATAAAATAGATAACAAAAATGCCTATGAGTGCGCTAAAATCCCTGGCAATTAATGAGTAAAATCGCCCGGTTATCCGAATTTTCAAAGATTATGAACCTCCGACCAAACTTCGAGGCAATTTTTCTTTCCATAAAAGGAAACTTATACGCACATCATCTATATGAAAAGCCGATCGTTAAACGGAAAAAGAAATTATTGGGTGATTGAGCGGTTCACGGCTCAGCAAAACCCACGGACATGTGACATAGCACCAAAAAAGAAATTCAATAAAAATTTTCCTTTTTTCAATGTAAACATGGTCTCACCCCCAGTACTACTCTCCTCCCCCACCAAAAGCCCAGACACACCACAGCAAAAAGTACTATTACTCCCTCTCATAAAAACGTAACCTGAAAACCTATTCATAAAAAAGGAGCCCCTAACATATGAGCAAATACAATTCACTGTGGGAATATATTCACGCAACCGGAGACCAATCACTAAAATTAACTTTTGAACAGATCCAACACCATTGCCGGTATCCCCTCGATCATTCTTTCCTAAACTATAAAGAATTGACCGCCTACGGCTACCTAGGTTTCAAAAAAAATCTCCATGAAAAGAGCAGACTGTCCTATTTACTAAAATCAGTTAACCCTATCTCTACTGCCAACCGTGCCCTATCTCACTCACCAGCAAAGCCATATGCGTAGAATTTCAAATAGTCACGCGCGGAGAGAACAAAAAAGCTCGGTGGCCTGAATGACCACCGATGCATCCCCAATTTTACAGTTTTTCAATCTCTCATCAAACTGATTCTCGCCGTTTCGCCTTTATCAGACCGCCCTGCGCCCCATTCCACGCACTACAACATTCCCCACCAGGCTAACTCCGTGATCGCCCCCAGCAGCAAGCTCCCATAAAATCGGTTTCCCGCCGGTCCTGATGAGGTTTCACGATATCGGTATTCACTCCAATCGCCGCCATAGCCATCACAATAAAGAACTTTGCTTCTTTCAATGTCCTACAGCCATCCCGGCAAACCGCATACCGTTGTAATCACCGATGCGAGCACAAAATACAGCACGAACATCAGGAAAACCTTCTTGAGGCTCACGCCTTCCCCCACTGCCCTCTCTCTTCGCCCTCACAAACGCCAGAACCAATGTCACCGGAATAATCGCCAGCGTGCGTGTCATCTTAACGATGGCAGCCGTAATCCAGCGTATTGCTCCCCATGAACCCCGTCCCATGCCGCAGCCGCAGCCGTCACAGACGATGTGTCGTGATCGCCGTCCCCGCAAACAGGCCAAACTCATCGTTTGTCAGCCCAAGGCCCCGCCGAACGCCGGAAAAATCAGCGCCGCCATCACATTAAAAAGAAAAATCACCGAAATCGCCTGCACCAATCTCCTCGTCATCGGCGCCAATCACCGGAGCCGTGGCCGCAATCGCCGATCCCCGCAAATTGATGACCCCCACCGACCAGCGTAGATATCTTCGGCGACACGCGCATCATCTTCTGGAGCAAAAACGCAACCACCAGCGACACGGAGATCGTGCTCACGATAATCGGCAGGGACTCTCTCCGGTTTCCAGCACGCTTCCCAAATTCATGCAAATCAGCAATACCGCCAACTGCAACACAAACTTGGATGTAAACCGGATTCCCGCCTGGGCTTCGCAAAGGCTTCTTCCGGTTCCCCGCAGCACCAGCGCCCAGAGCCATACCAATTAAAATTGCAAAACTGGTCCCCGATCACCAGTACCGCTTTCCCAAAGATAATAACAGGGTACCGCAATGCAAAAGACACAGCAGCACCCCTCTCCAACAATTTCTCATACTCCATCATCGACCTGTTCCTCCATTCACCGTTTTCATAATTAGGTTGCTGAAACTGGTCACCAGTATATCATAGAGTATAAATAAGATAAAATTATTATTCTTTATTCATCAATAATTATTTATTATCATTTTAACGGTTTCCTTTGCTGGAAGCCCAGCCTTGCGCGGGTATTTCTTTGAAATTGCCTGGGTTTTGGATTTTTGATCAGCGACCACGCTTCCGCTCCCGGGAGTGTAAATTTCTCCACACACTCCACCTGGCCGCCTAAAATTTTTACCGCCTTTGCACCAGATTCAGCTCCTCCTCAATTTCCTGACTTGTAGGGCACAAATATCCCCCCACCTGTACAAACGGCATACAGTACTCCGACAGGAGGCCAAATTTGCCACCGCCCTGGATACAATAGATCATACTTCTCGCGGTACTGCATTTCTTCCAAAATCTTCCGCCCGCCCGTGGACTGCGTTTATATTCTCAAGCCCCAGCTGTCCGCATACTTGTTAAAAATTTAACGCGCTTATTGAGAGAATCCAGCAGCGTCACCTTCAGCCTGAACGCAATCTTTAACGGAATTCCCGGAAATCCAGCGCCTGTCCCCACATCAATCAGAGAGAGAGATTCTCCGCTCTCCTCTCCTCCCGCGGACAAACTTCCCTGTCCCAGTCCCTAAACACTTTTATCAGGGAAAGACTGTCCGTAAAAAATGCTTCGTCACCACGCGTCCTGCTCCTCAGTGATGGCTGTCAGGGTTCATCACCTGATTCCTCCACCAACAGTTCATAGTACGGTAAAACTGTTCCGCCTGCTCTTTTCCAGTGAAATTCAAAAGCCCTGGTCTCCTCCAATAGTTGGTTTAAAATCGATCTGTCATTCCTCTCGCTTTCGTCCCCTTCATGTTCCAAGTGCAAACACGAAGCTGTCCGGAAGGGACCGCCGGATGCGGGATGCCTGTCCCACGGTTGCGGGCTGCACCTGGTTCAACTTCTGAACCGCCTCCGCCTCAGACCTTCACCTGCGCATAGTCGAACTTCTCCGGCACCTTTCCTCCAGCTTTTTTTGAACTGTTCGACCTGCTGCATCTGACGCTAATGTAGCCTTCATATTTAATCTCAATATTCACCTGCTCCCTCACATCCGCCGGAAGCTTCGGCCGCCCGTATCCAGCACACGCCAGCTTTCATAATCTAAGCTCCGGCCGCTTTACAAGCTCCGCTAAGGTGATTCAGACTTCAACAGCGTGCTCCCGTTATCCTCAAAAACTTCTGAACCTCCGGGCGCACCAATATTTACCTTCCTGAGCCGGCCGATCTCCTCGCGTATCTGTTTCATTTTTAGAAGTGTCCGCTCATACTCCTCATCGCTCACCAGCCCGATTTCATGCCCGATTCCACGCAGACGGATATCCGCATTGTCCTGGCGCAAAGCAGCCGGTATTCCTGCCCGGGACGTCATCATCCGGTAGGGCTCATGATTCTCCTTGGTCACTAGGTCATCGATCGGGACGATATAGGCCTGAGAACGGTCCAAAACCACCTGTTTTCTGTTCATCACCTTCATGGCCGCGTTTACCCCCGCCATGAAGCCCTGGACAGCCGCCTCCTCATAGCCCGAGCTGCCGTTAAACTGCCCACCGAATAGAGCCCCTCGATCTTCTTGAACCTCCAGTGTAGCCCAACTGCAGCGAATTGATACATCATGGCCTCGATGGCATAAGCATTGCGCACAATCTTCACGTTCTCCAGCCCCGGAACCGTCCGGTACATATGTACTGCACATCCTCCGGCAGAGAACTGCTCATGCCGCCCAGGTAATATCTGTTTCATTGGTGTAAAGTCCCTCCGGCTCCATTGCAAACACCTGATGCTGGGTTTTTGTCCGGAAACTTAACCACTTTTGTCCTCGATGGACGGACAATACCGGGGCCCAGTGCCCTGATTGCACCGGAAAACAAAGGGCGACCGGTCCAGATTTTCCCGAATAACGGTGCGTATTCTCGTTGGTGTAGGTCAGCCAACAGGACGCCTGGTCCTTCTGCACACTCTCCGGGTCCGTGGAAAGAAAATGCGGCACCATTACGCTCATCGCCGAACTGCTCCAATCTTGGAAAAATCGATGAACGCCGGTCCACTCATGCCGGTGTCCCGGTCTTAAACCGGAACATCCCAATCCTGTTGGCCTTCAGGGAATCTGTCAGATGATTGGCCGCCTGCAGCCCGTTAGGCTCCGTGGGATTGTTCTCATATCCCCATAGATACACCTGGCTTTTAAGTAGGTTCCTGCAATAGCAATTACTTGCCTTGGCTCCAGAGATGGCCTCCCCGGAAAACGTCTTCACGCCGCCGATTTTCCCTGTCCTCCACCAAAAGCTCCGAAACTTCCGCCTGATGGTCAAATGGTCCGTATTTTCCAGGTTCTTCACCCCATCGCGCGGCTGTAGTCCTGCTTTTATCCGCCTGAGCCGCAGCGAATACCGCAGGCCCTTTGGACTCATTGAGCATTTTTGACTGGATGAACGTCTTGTCGATGTTTTTGCCCATCTCCCGCCCAGCGCGTCCAACTCCTGACCAGATGTCCCCTTTAGAGCCCTGCCCACGTTGGGATTGCAGGGCATCAGCGCTATGCTGTCCACGCTGACAGTAAACATAATCGCCTCCAGCCCCAGCCTGGCGCAGGATAGCGCAGCCGCATCCCGCGCCCTGCTCCCACAACCACAATATCATACGTCTCTTCCAAATATGGCATATATCCTCACGTCTCACTTTCACGACATTAAATTCTAACGTGCAAACCCTATTTTCCCATACAGAACTTGGCAAAATTTCATTCACCACGTCGTCGTCCACTGCCTCCCCTGATATCGAGCCCCCCAGCTGCTCGTAGGCATCCATCAGATCGATGGAATAAAAAGTCCTCCGGCAGCCCCTGTTCCACGCTGTTCTTCACCATTTGTAAGCTCTCAAGCGCCTTCCCCAAGGCTTCCTTATGCCGCACGCTGGTAATATAAACCTCGTCGTTGAAGGAAAGATTCCGTGTTAGAACATCCGCTTGATCTCCTGCTCCAGCTCCTCGATCCCCTGTTCCTCCTTGGCTGAGACCGGAATCACGGTGCAGCCCGTCTCCCTGGGGCTCCAGCTCCTCCTTCTCCACTCGCATCTCAAGGTCCGTCTTGTTCAGCACAATGGCCCGCCGGTCGCAAACCGTTTGGCCTTGCGTCCCCTGATCGCATCCGCGCTTCCACTCCCACCGGCTCCTCCTCGGATAAACCCGATGATCTCCCGATCATTCTCGTCAAGCGGGCCTTGACCCGTCCACCACGTAAATGAGTAAGTCCGCCTCCCTGGCCGCCTTCATGGCCCGGTCCACGCCGATCTTCTCCACCACGTCCTCGGTGTCCCGGATTCCCGCTGTGTCCACCACATTGAGGCTGATCCCCTGAAGATAAATATGCTCCTCCAGCGTGTCCCTTTGTAGTTCCGGCGATATCCGTCACGATGGCCCGCTCTCGCCGATTAACAGATTCATCAGAGAGGACTTCCCGGCGTTCGGCTTTCCAAGGATCACCGTCTTCACACCCTCGGTCATCACTCTCCCGTCGTCCGCCGACCGGATCAACTTTCCGATCTCCGGATCATCGCATCCGCGTCTTCCGCCAGCTTTTCGGAAAACCCATCCAGCGAAATGTGCTCCGGATCGTCTAACGCCGACTCAATAAATGCAATCTGGTAGAGAATCTTCCGCCCGCAGCTCCTTAATCCGCCGCGAGACCGATCCCCCAAGCTGCCCCACTGAATTTTTAAGCGCATAATCATTCTTGGCGTTGATCACATCCGCCACCGCCTCAGCCTGGGACAAATCAATCCTGCCGTTCAAAAAGCACGCTTTGTAAACTCCCCCGGTTTCCGCCGTCCTGGCCCCATTTTTT
>VOFH01003568.1_pt1 | contig 12994 bp, 16 predicted proteins | sample 5384091 | NCBI WGS metagenome assembly VOFH01 (sample SAMN12384727, study PRJNA508395) | human gut metagenome | isolation source: healthy gut G | host: Homo sapiens
GCATGCAGGCGGGCATCACACCGAGTGCCTGAAAAGCCTTCGGGCTTCGCATGCGCCGGTTCAAGACTTCGGTACGCCGCCGCGCATCCAACCGCCGCTCGGTGGATGTTTCCAAAATGGAGCTGCAGCCGGGCGACGAGCAGCCCGTGCCGTTTTCGTTCTCGACCACAGAAGCGGTGCAGAATCAGGCGGTCTGTTATCTCACCTATACCAACGAGGAAACGCACCCGGATCATCCGGGAGAATTTCGCGCGCTCGCCGCTTTGTTTAACGGCATGATCGAGTCCGTCGGTCCGCGCTACTGCCGTCGATCGAAACGAAGATCGACCGCTTCCCGATAAGCCGCGCCATCAGCTCTCTTGTCGAGCCGTGCGGGGCTGGGACGGACGAGTTTTATATTCAGGGTTTGTCGTCGTAGCCTTCCCGGAGGATGTGCAGATGGAGATGCTCCATACTGTTCAGGGCCTGGAGCGGGCGGAGATGATGCGCCCGGCGTATGCGATTGAGTACGACTGCGTGGATCCCACGGCGCCGCTGCCGACCCTGGAGGTTTCAAAGGTCCCCGGGCTATATGGCGCGGGCAGTTCAACGGCTCTTCGGGCTATGAGGAGGCGGCGGGCAGGGCTTCGTTGCGGGCGTCGTAATGCGGCGCTCAAAATCAAGGGCGAGGAGCCGATGATCCTGGAAGCGCATGGACGGCTATATCGGAACGCTGATTGACGATCTGGTGACCAAGGGCACGAACGAGCCGTACCGGATTATGACCTCGCGCTCGGAATACCGGCTCTTACACCGGCAGGACAATGCCGACCAGCGGCTTTCCCCCATCGGGCACCGGATCGGGCTGGTGTCGGACGAGCAGTATGAGGCGGTGCTGGAAAAATACCGGACCGTTGACCGGGAGATCAAACGGCTGGAGGCGACCGGCATTGCAGAAGGCGCGGCGCTCAACGAAATGCTGCTTGCGCACGATACTGCAAGCGTCAAGGGATCGGCGCGCCTTTCCGATCTGATCCGCCGCCCGCAGATCGGCTACCGGGCCCTTGCGCCCTTTGACCCCGAGCGCCCGGCGCTTTCTCCCGCGGTGCAGGAGGCGGTCGAGATTCAGATGAAGTATGCGGGCTATATCGAGCGCCAGCAGCGGCAGGTCGCGGAGCTTTCGCGCGAGGAAAACAGGCTTTTGCCGGACGGCATCGACTATCTTTCCATCACGGGGCTTCGCGTCGAGGCGCGTCAGAAGCTGCAGGAGATTCGCCCGCTTTCCATCGGGCAGGCCGGGCGCATTTCCGGCGTCTCGCCGAGCGATATTGCGGTGCTGCTGATCTGGCTGTCGCAGCACGAACAGGAGGCATAGCATGTATTTTGATTCCCACGCGCATCTGGACGACGGGCGGTTTCAGGAGGATTTTGACGATATTCTTGCCCGGATGAAGGAAAACGGCGTGACGGCAATGATGAACATCGGCTGCGATCTGCCGTCTTCTGAGAATTCGGTGCGTCTGGCGCAGACTTACGACTGGATCTGGGCAGCCGTCGGCAGTCATCCGGACGACGCAGACCACGTGGACGCGGCGCGCATCGAGGTGTACCGTGCGCTCTGCAAAAGCCCCCGCGTGCAGGCAATCGGCGAGATCGGGCTGGACTATCACTATGAAGACGTGTCGCGCGAGGTGCAGAAGCACGCCTTCCGGCTGCAGATGCAGCTGGCGCGCGAGTGTTCCCTTCCGGTTGTGGTCCATGAGCGCGAGGCGCACGAGGACGGGCTGAAGATCATCGACGAATTCCCGGATGTGACGGGCGTGTTTCACTGTTTCTCGGGAAGCCTGGAGATGGCGAAGGAGCTGGTAAAGCGCGGCTGGTACATCGGCTTTACCGGCGTTGTGACGTTCAAAAACGCGCGCAAGGCGGTCGAGGTTGCAAGCAGCATTCCGCTCGAGCGGATTCTGATCGAGACCGACTGCCCGTATATGGCGCCCGAGCCGTTTCGCGGGCGGCGCAACGATCCGTCGCTGGTTCCCTACGTCGCGGCAAAGATCGCTGCGCTTCGGGGGCTTTCCTCGGAGCAGGTCGGAGCGGCAACGAGCGAAAATGCCAGACGCCTGTTCCGGATTTCAGAGGCTGTCAAAAAAAGCTGACGCTTTTTTGACAAAGAGGACTGCGCCTCGACTGCGCGCATAATTTTGCGCCGGAGGCGCAAAATTCCAAACTTGCGAGGTGAGCAGTATGTTTACCCGCAAGGAGTACGCGACATCCGTAAGCGGTAAAACCGCTAACGGCTGTCCTGTCCGGTCGGCGAAGCCGCCGGATAACATGAATTTCCATTTTTTTTTGCCCTGCGGGGCGAAACTCTACGAGGTATTTCACGCAAACAAGGACCTGCCGCAATTTTGCGGCAGGTCCTTTTGCGTGTTGCGTGTCAATCGATATTGACCGTGTCGAAGACCGATGCGGGCAGGACGTCGGAGAGCTCGATCAGCTCCTGCCGGAAGCCGCCGGTGTAGTCGAACTTTGCCGTGGCGGCGTGCAGCTCCTGCGTCTTCCGGTCCGGCGTCTGCAGGGACAGCGACATGGCGGCGGTGGTGCCGCCCTCGTCTCCCGCGCCGACAATCAGCGTTCCGCCGTGCGAGCGGGCAATCGCGCGGGCGATGGCAAAGCCGAAGCCGGCGTCGGCGTCGATGGTCTTCATCTCGCTGCGCGTCTCGGGCAGATCCAGCGTGCCTCTGAGGCGGTCGCCCGGCGCTGCCGGGTCGTGGATTTCAATGACGGCGACGGACGCAGCGGTAAGAAGCGAAAGGGTGATTTCGGCTCCCTCCTGCGTGTGGCGCACGGCGCTTGCAATCAGATTGTAGATTGCGCGCGCCAGCCGGTCGCGGTCCGCCCAGATGTGGACGGTCTTGTCCGGCAGATGCAGCGTGATGGTGCGCCCGCAGGTGCGGCAGAGCGACTCCGCCTGTGTGAAAATGCTCTGCAGAAATGCGCACAGCTCCAGCTTTTCCAGCCGCACCTTGACATTTCCCTCGGTGACGGCAGGCATTTCCGTCAGATCGCACATCAGCCGCAGCAGCTGATAAAAGCTCTTGTTGAGACTTGCTGCGGCGCGGCTGAGCGCCGGGTCCTCCATCTCCTCGAGCGTGACAAAAAGCGGCGCCGAGACGGTGAACATATCGGTCAGCGGCGTGCGCATCGCCTGCGCGACGTTCAAGAGCGTGTCGGGCGAAAACCGCGCGCCCTCCCAGTATTCATCGGCGATGTAGAGTACGGCGTCGGAAAGCTCGTGCCGCTGCGCGCGCGCGCAGATGCTGCCCAGACGAAGCCGCAAGCCCTCATCCGCTTCTTCGACGAATTCTCCGGCATCCTGCGCAGCGTCGATGCCGCAGGCGGCAGCGGCGTGGTTGGCGTAGACAACCTTGCCCTCCCGTACCAGAATGACCGGCTGGGAAAAGGAATTGAACAGTTCGAGTTTGGATTCCAGTGTGTCCTGCATGTCAGGTTCCCCCTTTATCCTTCTTGTTTTTATCGTATAGGGATTAGAATCCGCCGGTTTCATGCGGGATAAAACCGGTAATATTTGTATGCTCATCATATCGGATTTTGCCGAAAAATGCAACAAAAAAGAATGTCGAAAAACGCCCAAAACAGCCCTTTCAGACATGAATTTTTGGACATTTTCCGACATGTTTTGGTAAAATTGTCGAAACGGGTCGAAACGCCATGAATGATGTCGTTACTGCTTCTTGAGAAGGTCGCGGATTTCGGTAAGCAGCAGCTCTTCTTTTGTGGGCTCCGGCTCTTCGGGCGGCGTCTCCGGTTCGGCGGGCTTTTCGAGCTTCTTCTTCGCGGTGTTGAACGCCTTGACCACCAGGAAGACGACGAACGCGACGAGAATAAAATCAATGACCGTCGTCAGGAACGTGCCGATGCCGATGACGACCGCGTCCTTGACCACCTCGCCAGCCTCATCCAGCACGGCGGGGCTGAGCGTGATGTTGAGCGCCGACAGATCGATGCCGCCGATGAGGTAGCCGATGAGCGGCATGAACACGTCGCCCACAAGACTCGTGGTGATCTTGCCGAAGGCGGTGGCGATGATCACGCCGATAGCCATATCCAGAACGTTGCCTCTGGTAATAAACTCCTTGAATTCGTTAAAGAATTTTTTCATAAGGGAGGGCTCCTCTCTGCTTCTTTTTCAGATGCACCATACGCAGGCGCGCGATGAAGGACCGGCGAGAGATTTTCCGTCAGGGCAAGACGCAAGGGCGAAGGCGTACCGCGTGTACGTCGAGCCTGCAGCAACGCCGCCCCGGCGGAAAAGATCCGGCGGGGTTATTTGTTCTTGGGAACCAGGACGGCTTTACCGCCCATATAGGGCTGCAGAACCTTCGGGATGGTTACCGTGCCGTCTTCCTGCAGATGGTTTTCCAGGAACGCGATGAGCATTCTGGGCGGCGCGACGCAGGTGTTGTTGAGCGTGTGCGGAAGATAGGTCTTGCCGTCTTCACCCTTGACGCGGATGCCGAGACGCCTCGACTTGCAGACGACGACCATTTCCTGCTTCTCGAACTGGTGGATGCGGTAAACGCCGCGCTCCTCGATGCCGTGCGCACCGACTTCCTTGCGGAAGCACGGAGAGTAGCTGGTGAGGGTCTGCGGGAGGGTCTCCTCGTCGTTGATGGTGTCGATGAACTTGCCGATCATGGAGTGCTCGGAGGTGCCGATCAGGTACAGATCCTCGCCCTCGATCTTGTACATCATGTTCTCCATTTCCTTGAAGGACATAACGCCCTTTACTACATCACCGTGGATCATGAACGGCGGAATGTAGTAGGTGAAGCCGCGGTCGATCATGAAGTCGCGCGCGTAGGACAGGATAGAAGAATGCAGACGCGCGATGTCGCCCTTGAGGTAGTAGAAGCCGTTGCCGGAGGTGCGGCGAGCAGCGTCGAGATCGATGCCGTCGAAGGACTCCATGATGTCAACATGGTACGGAACCTCAAAATCCGGAACGACCGGCTCGCCGAAGCGCTCGTTCTCAACGTTCTCGGAATCGTCCTTGCCGATCGGGACAGACGGATCGATGATGTTCGGAATGACCATCATGCGGTTCTTGACTTCCTCAGCAAAAACCTTTTCGTCCTCTTCGAGCTTGGTCATCTCGTCGGCCATCGCCTTGACCTCTGCCTTGACCTTCTCGGCCTCGTCCTTCTGACCCTTTGCCATCAGGCCGCCGATCTCCTTGGACTTCTTGTTGCGCTGAGCGCGCAGCTCGTCGCAGCGGGTCTTTGCAGCGCGGTACTTCGCGTCGAACTCGATGACCTCATCGACCATCGGGATTTTCTCGTCCTGGAACTTCTTCTTGATGTTTTCCTTGACTGCGTCCGGGTTTGCTCGGACAAATTTGATATCCAGCATTTTTATTTCTCCTTATTGATTATTGACATTTTTATCTTCGCTCTGCGCGTTGCTGTCTGCGAGCGCGAGCAGCTTCTGATAGACTGCGTAGTCATTCGCCTCAAGCACGCCGCCGTCCTCGCGGAGCTTGAGCTGGTTCTCGGAAAAGGCGTCTTTGATGCCCTCGAGCAGGTAATTCAGCTGCTCCATGTCATCGTCAATGACGGCCTGCTCCGCCGCTACCAGCATTTCGAGCATCTGCTCGCGCTCGCGCAGATTCTGCGTCGCGCCGACCACATCGGTCTTTGCCTGCTCGGTACCAAGCGTGCTGCGCACGCTCTCCAGCGCGCTGCTCTGCAAATCAAACTGCTGCTGCAGATCTGCGACCTTCTGGGTCGCGCCCTGCGCAACCGTCTGCTGCTCGTTCAGCTGTGAGCTGAGGTTTTCGACCTGCCGGTCCGCACGCGCCTGCGCAACATAGCTGATGAGGATGAGTGCGATCGCTACCGAGAACAGACCGACGATATAAAACGTCAGCGTCGTGCGGCTGAGTTTTTTCTCCGGCTTTGCCTGTTCAGGGGCGTTGTTTTTCTGTTCGTTCATGTGCTGCCTCCTTATACGCGCAGGGCGCGCAGCGCTTCAGTCAGGCGTTCCAGATCGTCCGCGCCGTAATATTCAAGGGTCAGCTGACCGCTGTTTTTGCCCTGCTGAATGCAGATCTTACGGCCGAGAACGCTTTCCAGCTCCTTCTCCAACGCCGCGATATAATCCACGGAAAAGTCGCTTTCCTGCGGCTTTGGCTCCGCAGGCTTTTTATTCATGCGCTTGGCGAGCGCCTCCGCCTGACGGACGGTCATGCCGGCCATCTGCTTTGCGGCTTCGACGCGCTTATCCTCCTCCGCGACGGCGAGCACCGCGCGCGCATGGCCGCCGGAGAGCTCTCCCCTGCTGACCATGGTCCGGACCTCGCCGGGCAGCTGAAGCAGACGCAGCGCATTGGCGACCGCCGGGCGCGACTTGACGACGCGCTGCGCGACCTGCTCCTGCGTCAGGCCATAGTCGCGCATCAGCTGCTCATAGCCCTCCGCTTCCTCGATCGGGTTGAGGTCCTGCCGCTGCAAATTCTCGATGAGCGCAAGCTCCATAACCTCGCTCTCGCTCGCCTCGATGACCATCGCAGGGATTTCATCCAGACCGGCCTGCCGCGCGGCACGCCATCTCCTCTCGCCTGCGATGATCTGATAATAGCCTTCCTTTTTACCCGCGCGCACCGTGATCGGCGTAATGACGCCGTGCAGACGGATGCTTTCCGCGAGCTCGTCGAGCGCCTCCTGCGTGAATACCTTCCTCGGCTGGCCGGGGTTCGGTTCGATGCGGCTGACCGCGATCTTGCTGACGCTGTCCGCCGAGGTCTCCGTTTTCAGATCAACAACCGTCGTATCTCCGAACAGGTTGGACAGGCCGCCGCCCAGTCCCTTTTTACCGGATGCCATCAGCCCTTCCCCTTTCCGTTTTTCGCAAGGATTTCATCCGCGAGCGACAGATACGCTTCTGCGCCGCGGCACATGCGGTCGTACTCGGTGATCGGCTTGCCGTGGCTCGGCGCCTCGCTCAGACGAACGTTGCGCGGAACGACCGACGAGAACACCTCGCCCGGGAAGTGCTTTTTGACCTCCTCGACCACCTGAATGGACAGGTTGGTTCGGCCGTCGAACATGGTCAGCAGCACACCCTCGAGCGACAGCTTCGGGTTCATGTTTTTCTTGACCATGCGCACGGTCGTCATCAGCTGGCTCAGGCCCTCGAGTGCGTAATACTCGCACTGGAGCGGCACGAGGAAGCTGTCAGCCGCGCACAGGCAGTTGAGCGTCAGCAGGCCGAGCGACGGCGGGCAGTCGATGAATGCCCGCCGCCTTGTGCAGTCCGGCTGCCAGATTGACTGCCGTCGTCGTCTTTCCGACGCCGCCTTTCTGGTTGACCAGCGCAATAATCCGTCCCATGCCCGCGCCTCCTTTTCGTGCCGATAGCCGCACTTTCACATAATAACGTAATTTATATTATAGTCTGCAAGCGCTTCAATTGCAACAGAAAAAAGTGCCTGCAAAACGGCAGCTCCCATCTTGAACCGGTGCGGTTTGTGTGGTAAAGTATGCGCAAAAAGGCGCGGCTTCGCCGGAACCGGTAGGGAGGAAACCATATGACACCGACGCTTCCGCCTGCATGGCAGGCACTGTTAAAAGACGAGCTTCAGAAGCCGTACTGGTGCTCCCTGGAGCAGCGGCTCGGCGCGGCGTATGAAAGCGGGGCAGTTTACCCGCCCGCGCAGCAGCTTTTTGCGGCGTTCGAGCGGACCCCGCCCACGTGCGTGCGCGCCGTGATTCTCGGGCAGGACCCGTATCATGAGCCGGGGCAGGCAAACGGGCTGGCTTTTTCTGTGAGCCGGGGTGTAAAACTGCCGCCGTCGCTGCAGAATATCTATAAGGAACTGGAAGCTGATCTCGGCGTTCCGGCGGCAAAAAGCGGAGATTTGACAAGCTGGGCGCAGCAGGGCGTGTTTTTGCTCAACACCGTCCTCTCCGTGCGCGCGCATGCGGCAAACTCCCACAAGGATTTCGGCTGGCAGAGCTTCACCGACGCGGTGATTGCCGCATTGGCAGAGCTTCCGCAGCCGGTTGCATTCGTTCTCTGGGGCGCGCAGGCGCAGAAGAAGGCGGCGCTGGTGGAAAAAAGCCCGTATCCGCGGCTGGTGCTGCAGAGCCCGCACCCGAGCCCTTTGAGCGCGTACCGCGGTTTTTTCGGCAGCCGCCCGTTTTCGCAGATCAACGCATTTCTGGTTTCGTATGGTTTTTCGCCGGTTGATTGGAAAATTCCCGAAGATGCACAAAAACATAGCCCCGAAGGATAGAAATTTTTTCGCAGAAATTCTTCACAAATATCCGTTTTCCTGTTGAAATTTCCGATGTTCTGTCATAGAATATTAAAAGTTGGTTTTCGTGGAGGGAGCGTGGTTTTATGCTGCATGTGGTTCTGGTGGAGCCGGAGATTCCGGCGAACACCGGCAACATCGCAAGAACCTGCGCGGCGACCGGGAGCGTACTGCATCTGATTCGTCCGCTGGGCTTTGACATTTCCGACAAGGCGGTCAAGCGGGCAGGGCTGGATTACTGGCATCTGGTGGACGTGCGCGACTACGAAAATCTCGACGACTTTTTCTCGAAAAACGACGTGAAGACAATGCGTCTGTTTTCCACCAAAGCGCCGAAGCGCTACGACGAGGCGGACTATCCTGACGGCTGTTATCTGTTTTTTGGCAAGGAGACGAAGGGACTGCCGGAGGATTTCCTTGCCGCGCATTTCGATAGCTGCGTGAGAATCCCCATCCGCGCCGAAGCGCGGAGCCTGAATCTCGGAAACTCCGCGGCAATTGGTGTCTTCGAGGCGCTGCGGCAGCAGGGCTTCCCGCACCTGAAGGCGCAGGGAAAAATGATCGACTGGTAAGAAGCCGGGCATTCGCCCGTGTTTTGAAAGGCATGTAAGCATCATACAAGGAGGAATCTGGATGAACTACAACAAGAAATCCGTAGAAGACATCGACGTTGCCGGCAAGCGCGTTCTTTGCCGCTGCGACTTCAATGTCCCCACCAAGGACGGCAAGATCACAAGCGACAAGCGTATTGTTGCCGCCCTGCCGACAATTGAATATCTCATCAAGCACGGCGCGCGCGTGATTCTCTGCTCGCACATGGGCAAGCCCAAGAACGGACCAGACCCCGCGTTCTCTTTGCAGGTTGTGGCAGACCGCCTGTCGGAGCTGCTCGGTCAGCCCGTGAAGATGGCGTCCGACGTTGTCGGCGAGAGCGCGCAGTCGCTTGCCGCTTCCCTGAAAGACGGCGAGGTTATGCTGCTCGAGAACACCCGCTTTGAAAAGGGCGAGACGAAAAACGACCCCGAGCTTTCCAAAAAGCTCGCCTCCCTTGCCGATATTTTTGTCAACGACGCCTTCGGCACCGCGCACCGCGCGCATGCTTCAACGGCAGGCGTCGCCGATTATCTGCCCGCCGTCTGCGGCTATCTGGTCCAGAAGGAAGTTTCCATCATGGGCAAGGCGCTGGCAGATCCCGAGCGTCCGTTCGTCGCAATCCTGGGCGGCGCGAAGGTCTCCGACAAGCTGAACGTCATCAACAACCTGCTGGAAAAGGTCGACACGCTGATCATCGGCGGCGGCATGGCATACACCTTCCTGGCAGCCAAGGGCTATGGCATCGGAAAGTCCCTGTTTGACGCCGAGAAGGTCGACTACTGCAAGGACATGATGAAGAAGGCGGAAGAAAAGGGCGTCAAGCTCCTGCTTCCGGTCGACACCGTGGTTGCAGCCGAATTCCCGAACCCGATCGACGCGCCGATTGACGTGAAGACCGTCGACGTTTCCGAGATTCCTGCCGACATGGAAGGCATGGACATCGGCGAGAAGACCAGAGCGCTGTTTGCAGACGCCGTCAAGAGCGCAAAGACCGTCGTCTGGAACGGACCCATGGGCGTGTTTGAAAACCCGACGCTTGCCAAGGGCACCATTGCCGTTGCGCAGGCGCTGGCAGACTCCGAAGCCATCACCATTGTCGGCGGCGGCGACTCCGCAGCGGCATGCGAGCAGCTGGGCTTTGCCGACAAGATTACCCACATCTCGACCGGCGGCGGCGCGTCCCTTGAATTCCTCGAGGGCTTGGAGCTTCCCGGAATTGCGTGCTTGCAGGATAAGTAAATTGTTCGAAAGAACATGTCCAGATCGGACGCCGCCGGATCTTTTCCGCCAGAAGTGCGTTGCTCGGATTCGACGTACAGAATGTACGCCTTCATCCTCGCGCCTTCTTCTGACGAAAAATCTCTCGCCGGTGGCGTTATCGAAGGGCGTGCATCCGAAGCACTGTGAAAATTTGTTACCCATGCGCGTATTTATGATTTGTTGGAAATTTGAAACGATTTTGAACTGAGATATATAGGAGAGTTTCATCATGAACAGAAAGTACCGTAAGACTGTCATTGCCGGCAACTGGAAAATGAACAAGACGCCGTCCGAGACGAAGGAATTCATGACCGAGTTCAAGTCGATCATGCCCAAGGGTCGCTGGTGCGATGTGGCGCTGTGCGTGCCTGCCGTCTGCATTTCCGCAGCGGTTCGCGCGATGCGCGAGACCAGAGTCGGCATCGGCGCTGAAAACTGCAACGCCAACGCCTCCGGCGCCTACACCGGCGAAATCGCCGCGAACATGCTCGTAGACGCGGGCTGCAAGTACGTCATTCTCGGTCACTCCGAGCGCCGCGCCATGGGCGAGACGAACGAGGACGTGAACGCGAAGGTCCTGACCGCGCTGGAAAACGGTCTGGTTCCCATCATGTGCGTCGGCGAGAGTCTGGAGCAGCGTGAGCAGGGCATCACCGAGGAGTGGATCACCATGCAGATCAAGTGCGGTCTGCGCGGCGTCGGCGAGGACAAGATCCGCAAGATGGTCATCGCCTACGAGCCCATCTGGGCAATCGGCACCGGCAAGACCGCAACGCCTGAGCAGGCGGAAGAGGTCTGCGAGAGCATCCGCACGGTCATCCGCAAGCTCTACGGCGCAAAGATCGCACGTGCCATCTCCATCCTCTACGGCGGCTCCATGAACGAAAAGAACGCCTATGATCTGCTGGCGCAGCCCGACATCGACGGCGGTCTGATCGGCGGCGCATCCCTCGTGCCCGAGAAGTTCGTCAAGATCATCGAAGCGGCAAACCAGCCCACCATCTAAATAACTGCGGAAAAAGCCGCCGCGCCTGCGGACGCGAAACGCTGCGAGACAATCAAAAAGCCCGTGATCGTAAGATCACGGGCTTTTGTTATGCGTAAAAACGGGGCGGACAATGCTGCCCGCCCCATAAAAGATATGCTTAGTCGAAAACGACATCCAATGCTTTGCAGACGGCTGCGCAGCGCGGGCACAGATCATGCTCGTCAGCGTCCAGCGAGTGCATCCAGCAGCGCGGGCACTTCTTGCCGGTCGCCTCGGTGACGGCGACGGTCAGTCCGGGGAAGTTGGAGCCTGCGCCCACAACCGCGCCCTCGGGCGCTTTTTCCTCGGTGACGGCGACGTTGGAGACGATGAACAGCTCTGCGAGGTTCATACCGGCAATTGTCTTGACTGCCTCGGCAGCAGCTGCATCAACAGCCGTCAGCGCCACATGCGCCTCGAGAGACTTGCCGATGCGCTTGTCGGCTCTTGCCGCTTCGAGAACGCCGTTCACATCCGAGCGGACCTTGAACGCGGTGTCCCACTTTGCCATCTCCTCGTCGGACAGGGCATAGGCGGTATAGGGCTTCGACATCTGGTTAAACAGCACATTTCTTGCGTCATCCTCCGCGCGGTGCGGCATCTGCAGCCAGATTTCATCGCAGGTGAACGCGAGAATCGGCGCGAAGACCTTGGTCATGGCGTCGAGAATCATCCACAGCGCACTCTGCGCGGACCGGCGGACTGCGGAGTCCTTGCCGTCGCAGTACAGATGGTCCTTGATGATATCGAGATACAGGCTCGAGAGCGTCACAACGCAGAAATCGTTCACCGCATGGGAAACGGTCAGGAACTCGTAGTCCTGATAGGCGGCCTCGCACTTGACGAGCAGCTCGTTGAGCTTCGTGACTGCCCAGAGGTCGAGCTCCGACATTGCCTCGGGCGCGGTCAGATGGTTGGGATCGAAGTCGGTCAGGTTATCGAGGCAGAACTTTGCCGTGTTGCGGAACTTGAGATAGTTCTGGCTGATCTGCTTGAAGATGGCGTCCGAGCATCTGACGTCGACATGGTAGTCGGCAGAGCCAGCCCACAGACGGCAGATGTCCGCGCCGTACTTCTTAAAGACGTCCGCAGGATCGACGCCGTTGCCGAGCGACTTGTGCATCGCCTTGCCTTCACCGTCGACGGTCCAGCCGTGCGTGACGCACTCTTTGAAGGGAGCCCCTTTCCCCAGCGCGCCGACTGCGGTCAGAAGCGACGACTGGAACCAGCCGCGGTACTGATCAAGACCCTCGAGGTAAACGGTCGCAGGCCAGAAGCCCTGGTCCTTCTGCATGGAAGCGTAGTGGGTCGAGCCGGAGTCGAACCAGCCGTCCAGCGTGTCGGTTTCCTTGTCAAAGTGCTTGCCGCCGCAATGCGGGCAGGTGAAGCCTTCGGGGACGAGCTCGTCGGCGTCCTTTTCGAACCAGACGTTCGAGCCAAACTCGCCGAAGAGCTTGGAGATCTTTTCGATCGTTTCGTCCGTGCAGATGGGCTTGCCGCAGTCTTTGCAGTAGAACACGGGAATCGGCAGACCCCAGCGGCGCTGACGCGAGATGCACCAGTCGTTGCGCTCGCGGATCATGGACTTCATGCGGTCAATGCCCCATGCGGGCAGCCAGCGCACATCGTCGCACGCGGCGCACGCCTCGTCCTTGAACGATTCGACCGAGCAGAACCACTGCGGGGTTGCGCGGAAGATGATCGGCTTCTTGCAGCGCCAGCAGTGCGGATACGAGTGGACGATTTCCTCGGAGGCGAACAGCACGCCCGCTTCCTGCATGTCCTTGAGAATGACG
>VOFH01002356.1_pt1 | contig 12988 bp, 31 predicted proteins | sample 5384091 | NCBI WGS metagenome assembly VOFH01 (sample SAMN12384727, study PRJNA508395) | human gut metagenome | isolation source: healthy gut G | host: Homo sapiens
AGGCGTTCCCGGACGCCAGGATCGACTTTAGACCCCAACGGCGGATGGCTCCTTGAGGAGGCGGTGGTACGTGAAGGGGCATGCAGGGAATCCTGACCTACTGCGAGGACCCTGCGGGGCCGAGGGCGTGTAATCCGGCCGCGAGATCATGAGCGAGTTCCGCCGCAGGACCGGGTTCCCGACGGCCACCAACATGATCGCCACGGACTGGCGGGAGGTGGGCCACGCCCCTGGAGTCCCAGGCGGTGGACATCATCCTGGCGGACCCGCACTTCTGGACCATGAGCGGTTCCGTGCGCGTGGCGCAGATGTGCCACGACTTCCTGGTTACACCTGGGGTTCCCACTCCAACAACCACTTTGATATTTCCCTGGCCATGTTCACACAGGTGGGAGCAGCCGTACCAGGTGAGTACAATGCCCTGGATACCCACTGGATCTGGCAGGAAGGCTTGGAGCGCCTGACCAAGGAGCCGCTTCAGATCGTGGACGGCTGCGTGGAGGTGCCGAAGAAGCCGGGCCCGGCATCGAGGTGGACATGGAGCAGGTTAAGAAAGCAAACCAGATATACCTTGAGAACTGCCTGGGAGCCCGGAACGACGCCATGGGCATGCAGTACCTGATCCCGGGATGGAAGTTTGATCCCAAGAAACCCTGTCTGGTGCGGTAAGGGAGTGACGGGCGAGATGGACAGTATTGTATCAAAGTTGGTGGCGGACGTAGCGATCCCCAAAATGTTCAAGGTGAGGCAGCTGTTTCCCCGGGAGCGGGTGGACGTCCAGGATATCCCGGACACCATCCGGGGTCTGATGAGCAGGAGGAGCTGGTGAGCCAGATTCGTCCCGGCATGAAGATCGCCGTCACGGCGGGAAGCCGCGGAATCGCCAACGTGGCGCTGATCACAAGGACCATTGTGGACTTTGTGAGAGAGGGGGCCAAGCCCTTCATTGTAGCCGCCATGGGAAGCCACGGCGGGGCCACGAAGGAAGGCCAATTGGCGGTTTTATCGGGCCTGGGGATCACCGAGGAGACCATGGGCTGCCCCATAAAGGCGGATATGGACGTGGTGAAGATCGGGGTGAACGAGGAGGGCATGGACGTGATGATCGGCCGGAACGCCTGGGAGGCGGACGGGATCATCGTCAGCTGCCGGATCAAGCCCCCACACCTGCTTCAGGGGCCCGTACGAGAGCGGCATGATGAAGATGATGGTCATCGGCCTCGGCAAGCAGGCCGGAGCCGAGTGTGCCACGAGGCCGGGTTTAAATATATGGCCAAGTATGCCCATGTTCGGAAGGGCCATCCTGCAGCAGGCCAACATTCTGTTCGCGGTGGCCGTTTTGGAGAACGCCTTCGACGAGACCGCTAAGATTATCGCCTAAACCACGACGAGATCGAGCGGGAGGAGCCGAAATACCTGGAGGAGGCCAAGGCGCTGCTTCCGAAAATCCACGTGCCGGAGTGCGACGTGCTGGTGTGCGACACTATCGGAAAGAACTTCAGCGGCAGCGGCATGGACGCCAACATCACCGGAACGTTCGTGACGCCCTACGCCAGCGGCGGACTGGAAATCCAAGCGCGTGGCCGTGCTGGATTTGAGCGATGAGAGCCACCACAGCGGGACCGGCATCGGGATGGCAAGCGCCACCACAAGGCGCTTTTTGAGAAGATGGACTTCGAACAGACCTGGTTTCCCAACGTGATCACCTCCACGGTGATCGAGAATGTGCGAATCCCGATGGTCATGAAGAACGACCGGGAGGCCATCCAGGTCTGCCTGCGCACCTGCACGGACAACGACAAGAAAAATCCGCGGGATCGTGCGGATCGCCAATTCCATGGAGATCGAGCACATTTATCTGTCGGAGAGCTATTATGAGGAAGCTAAGAGAAATCCCAATCTGGTTAGCCGAGACCGAGCCCGCAGAGATGGGCTTTGACGGGGAGGGTAACCTGTTAGATATAGGGTGTATTAAGTGAGTAAAAAGGAGAAGAGAGCGATGAAAAGAACATGAGAAGAGTACTGGCCGGCCTGCTGGCAGTGACGGCGCTGTGCGCGACCACCGCATGCGGGCAAGAGTTCCACCCACATTAAAGGAAACAGAGAGTCAGAGTGGTAATCGGCTCCAAGTCCACCAGCGGCGACACCTACATGACGGCCGACGTGGCTAAACAGATACTTAAGCAAGGCTCTGGATTTCAACGGCAAGGTTGACTCCATCGGAGCGAACAACGCGCTGGAGGAGATCGTGACCGCAAAAAGCCGGACGGCTCCACCATCATGATGTTCCACGATATGACCTGGCTGGGCGTGTCCTTCGGCGCTTACGAGGACAAATACGCCCTGGAGAACTTTGTCGTAGGGCCGAGAATGGCGATCAGCCAGGGCCCCTGCTTCGCGGTGAAGAAGGAGGACGCCCCCTACGCCACCATGGCGGAGATGGCGGACTGGCTGAAGGCGAACCCGGCGAGACCGTGAAGCTGGCGGTGGAAATGGCGGCGCGTCCCAGCAGGCTTCAACAGCTACTATGAGTGGGTAAAGGAGACCTACGGCGACGACGTGGCCTCCAGAGTGAAGGCGTTTATCTCCGGCGACACCGCAGCTAAGTGCCAGGCTATGTGGGACGGCAACTGCCAGGCGATTTTTCGCCGACGTGTCCGCGCTGGAACAGTACACCCTGGACGGAGTGGACGCGCAGATCGCAATGAACATCGCCGGTCTGATGTCCGGTGAGAGAATTGAAGGCACCTCCCCATCCTTGGCGAACGGAATCACTTTAAACGGCGAGCCCTACGCGTTCGACAAGGAGTACAGCATCTTCTACCCGGGGACTCCCCAGGAGATCATCGACGAGGTTGACAAGGCTCTGTCCGAGATTGCGGTAGCGCCCGACTACCAGAAAGAGCTGGCGGACTTAGGTTTCGTGGCTTCCTATCTGTCCTCCAAGCGACAACGACGCCCACATGAAGGAGAGAGAGAGCAAGCTTTTGACGAGATGATTAAGAATTCTCCAAGCCTTGATGAATTGACCGCGCAGTAAGTTGAAAAGGGCTGCCGCAGAGAGGATACAATGGATTTTCTGTGGCGGTCCCGCCGTTTTTGAAAGGAGAGAAGAGCTTGAAGATCATATCGTGTATTCGACGTCGCACCTGCTGATGCCGAAAGATTATCGGATGTATCCTGGTAATCCTGCTGCTATTATTGTTGTGACGGAAACGCTTGCGAAGCGCAAGAACGCTGGGAATGCTCCGGCAAAGAAGCCGTTCTTTGAAGAAAACTATGACAAAGAAAAAGCTGTTTGAAGTCTGATTCTCTTTGTCGCCTACGTGGCGGTGATGGACATCGTGGGCTTTCTTCCGGCCAGCATTGTGGCCATGTTTCCTGTTTAACGTCCTGTTCGAGGATTCCAGAGAGAAGAAATCCTGATCACCTCCGGTGTGGTCTCCGTGCTGTTCCCCACCTTCATCTGGTTTATTTTTCGGCATTGTATTCAACATTACGCTGTAAGAAAGGGAGAATCGAGAATGTTTGAGATTGGTATTTTACAGATTGCAATGTGCGTGTTCGGCGTGGTCGTCGGCATCGTGTTCGGCGCGCTGCCCGGCATGACCGCTCCATGGCCATCGCTATTTTCCTGCCGCTTACCTTCGCGTACGACATGGGCACCTCCCTGTACCTGCTTTTTAGGCCTCTATGTGGGCGGCATCACCGGCGGCCTGATCCCCGCTATCCCTGATCAATATCCCGGGCGCCGTCCTCCATCACCACCTGCTTCGACGGCTACCCCATGGCGAAAAGGGAGAGGGCGCCAAGGCCTTAAAGATCGGCATCGTATCCTCCTTTATTCGGCGGCATCGTGAGCCTGATCTGCCTGTGGCTCTTCACCCCGGTGCTGGCCTCCATCGCCATCAAGTTCTCCGCCGTGGAGAAGTTTTAATCATCCTGTTTGCACTGACCGTGATCGCGGCCCTCTCTAAAGGGAACATGCTGCGCGGCCTGCTTTCGCCGGAGTCCTGGGCGTATTCGTCTCCTGATCGGAATGTTCGGCGACAACAACCAGCTGCGTATGGTTCCGGCCTTTCTGGACACCAAGCTGCGGGACGGCTTCGCCCTTCTGCCGGTGATCATCGGCCTGTTCGCTATCGCCCAGATGTTCCAGGAGGCGGAGAGCGGCATGAAGCGGGCCAAGTTCCAGGTGCAGGAGGATTCCAAGGAAAAATTACTCTTTCAAGGTGTTTAAGGGCCAGACCATGAACCTCCTGCGCTCCAGCGCAATCGGAACCTTTATGGGAATTCTGCCCGGCGTGGGCGGCAGCGCCGCCTCCATCTTGGCCTACTCCCCAGGCAAAGAACTTTTCCAAACATCCGGAGAAATTCGGAACCGGCGCGGAGGAGGGCTTAGTCGCCAGCGAGTCGGCCAACAACGGCCTGACCGGCGGAGCGCTGATCCCGTTACTGTCCCTCGGAATCCCGGGGACTCCACCACTGCGGTTTTGATCGGCGCGTTCATGCTTCAGGGCCTCGCCGTGGGACCGCTGTTTATCAAGCAGAATCCGACCGTTTGGAACACCATCCTGGTGTCCCTTCTGATCGCCAACCTGATCATGTTTGTGGTGATGTTCTTTGCCATTAAATACATCTCACAGATCATCAAGATCCCCAAGTCCAGGCTGTACCCGGCCATCATCATCATGACCGTGGTGGGCTCCTACGCCATCAACAACGGCGTGATGTTCGACGTGTGGACCATGATCATCTTCGGCGTGGTGGGCTATCTGTTCGCAAAGATCGGCCTTCCGTCCGCCCCTTCCTCATCGGATTTATCCTGGGCGGCGACTTGAGCAGTACTTTATCGACGTTAAAGAGGCTCCAACGGCGATCTGACCATCTTCTTCACCAGAGGCCCCATCGCGTGGGCGATCTGGCTGATGATCATCGCGTCCGTGGCTTACGCGATTTACGACAACCACAAAGGCAACACGCAGCAGGCGTCAGGTAAGCGCGCTCGCGGCGGCCGCCATTCAGGCGGGGGGGACCCTCCTACTTAAGGAGGCGGTCCCCGCCTTTTTCCCAATTAAATTCGCCAACATCTTTCACAATTCGCGATTATGTGTTAAAATGTTAAAAATATCATCGTGCTGGAAAAGGAAATCGATATGAAGGCTTACTATTACCAGAAAGATAAATGGACGAAGTCCGGCGGCCTGTGGGAGGCGCTGGGGCTGGACTGGCGGATAAAGGCGCGCCCCTACGTGATCTCCTTCACCGGCGCGGGAGGGAAAACCTCCTGATCCGCCGCCTGGCCTGGGAGGGCCGGGAGCGGGGGAAGAAGGTGTTGGTGGTCACGACCACGCACATGTTTAAGCCCAAGCAGTACGGCGTGTTCTCCAAAAAACGGGGAGAGGTGCGGCGGACGCTGGAGCGGGAGTCCATCGCCGTGGCGGGCAAGGAGGCCGGGGAGCTCAAAGATCACGTTTGTGGGAAACTGGTTTTATGAGCAGATCTGCCCCATGGCGGACCTGGTGTTGGTGGAAGCGGACGGGTCCCGACGCCTGCCGGTGAAGGTGCCCGGGCCCAACGAGCCGGTGGTGCCGAAAAACTCCGACATGGTGCTCTGCGTGCTGGGGCTGTCGTCCTGGGCAGCCCGCGGACAAGCTGTGTTTTCGCGTGGAGCGGGCGGAGGAGATTGTGCGGGAGCACGGACGGCCTGACTTTAAGGCGGACGGACAGTGGATTTTCTGCCCCTTTGGGGATCTGACCTGCCTCATGCAGTACGGCTACCTGTACCCGCTGCGCGTAAAGTACCCGTCGATCCCTGTGATCCCGGTGTTCAACCAGGCGGACGGTCCCGAGACGGCGGCCCTGGCGGGGGGACTGCTGGAGGGGATGCGGGAGAGCCGCGGGATCGCGGTCGGGAATCTGCGGTCCGACCCGTGTGTGGAGCTCTTTAGGCCGCGTCCGCCACAGGGCTGCGCAGCCATCGGCTGGGGCTGTCACAGCCGGGCCTGCCGCAGGATGCGCCCGCCACAGGAGGAAAAACTGGAATGAAAATGGCATGGATTTATATGGCTTCCGGGTTCGGAAGCCGTTTTGGCGAAAATAAGCTGTTAGTGGAGCTGGCGGGAAAACCCCCTCTACCGCCATGGCCTGGACCGTCTGATCGAGGCGAAGAAGCGGGTGGAGGAGACGGAGGGCTGGCAGGTGCAGCTCATCGTGGTCAGCCAGTACCGGGAGATTCTGGAGACGGCCGCGTCCCTCGGCGCAGAGCCGGTGATGAACACCAAAAGCGCGGAGGGGATTGCCGCGTCCCTTCGGTTTGGGACGGAGGCGGCCAAGGACGCCCGGATTCTCGTCTACAGCGTGGCCGACCAGCCGGGGATGCGGACCGAGTCCTTCGTGGATTTCCTGAAGGGCTTTGTGCAGAGCGGCAAAGGGATGGGCTGTGTCTGCGCCGGCGGCAGGAGGGAAACCCGGCGGCCTTTTGCGCGGGCTACCGGGAGGAGCTCTTAAAAAGCTCACCGGGGACCGGGGCGGAAGCCGTCTTTTAAAGCGCTTCCCGGAGGATGTCTGGCAATATTCGGTGGAAGAAAGGGAGCTTAAAGACGTGGACCTCCCGGAGGATCTTGGTCAGTGGAAATGATAGCAGGCAGGTGGATATATGGAACGGAAAAATGACTTTTCAAAGGGGAGTATTGTTGGAAATATCTTAAAGCTGGCGCTGCCCATGACGGCGGCCCAGCTGATCAACGTGCTCTATAATATTGTGGACCGCATCTACATCGGCATGATACCGGAGAACGCCACCCTGTCCTCACGGGGCTGGGCCTGTGCCTCCCATCATCTCCATCGTCATCGCGTTCGCGAACCTGTTTGGCATGGGCGGCGCGCCGCTCTGCTCCATCGAGCGCGGCCGGGGAAACGAGGGGAGGAGGCCGAGGCCATCATGGGCAATTCCTTCATATTAATGCTGATCACCGGCGCGATTCTGACCGTGCTGGGGCTGGCGGTGAGACGGCCCATGCTGTTTCTGTTCGGCGCCAGCCCGGACACCATCATCTACGCGGAAACTACATCACCATCTATCTTCTGGGAAACATCTTCGTGATGGTGGGGCTGGGGATGAACAGCTTCATCAACGCCCAGGGCTTCGGCACCACCGGCATGATGACGGTCATGCTGGGGGCGCTCACCAACATCGTCCTGGACCCCATCTTTATCTTTGTGTTTCACATGGGCGTCAGGGGCGCGGCCCTGGCGACCATTTTATCCCAGATGCTGTCCGCCGTCTGGATCGTGCGCTTCCTCACGGGCAAGAAGACGATCCTGCGCCTAAAAGGCGCTCCGCGTTCCGCCTGGAGCGGCGGCGCGTGCTGCGGATTGCGGGCCTGGGCATGAGCGGCTTTACCATGTCCATCACCAACAGCTCGGTGCAGGTCATGTACAACGTCATGCTCCAGAAGGCCGGCGGCGACCTGTATGTGGGAATTATGACGGTCATCAACTCGGTGCGGGAGGTGATCTCCATGCCGGTCAACGGACTCACCAACAGCGCCCAGCCGGTGTTGGCTTTAACTACGGCGCGGGGAAATACAAGCGGGCCAGGCAGGCCATCGTGTTCATGTCCGTGGCCAGCATCGTCTACACCACGCTGGTGTGGGTGTGCGTCCACACATTTCCGGAATTTTTCATCCGCATTCTTCAACCGGAACGGGGAGCTGGTGGCGCAGGGAATCCCGGCCATGCGGATTTATATTTCGGCTTTTTCATGATGTCGCTGCAGTTTGCGGGCCAGGCGGTGTTTGTGGGCCTGGGAAAATCAAAGAATGCGGTATTTTTCTCCATCTTCCGCAAAGGTGATCATCGTGATCCCCTGATCATCATACTGCCTACCGTGTTCCATCTGGGGACCGACGGGATTTTGATGGCGGAGCCGGTGTCCAACTTTATCGGCGGTGCGGCGTGCTTCGGCACCATGATGTTCACCGTGTGGCCGGAGCTAAAGCGCGGAGGTGACCGATGAGACGGGGAAAATTAAAGGCCATCGCTGCGGTGGCGCTCCTGTCTGCGGCTGCGTTTCTGTTCTCCACAGGATTTTCGCGGGCGGAGGACTACGCGTCCGGGCGCGCGGGCTATCTAAAATCCGCCACCTACTATTCCGACGACTGGGTGGTGAATTTCTGGAACAGTGAGAGCGCCCACATGGAGCAGGAGCTGGCGCAGATCGCGGCGGACGGCTTTCAACAGTATCATCCTGGTGGTGCCCTGGCGGGAGTTCCAGCCGCGCATGTCGCCCGCGTCCTACAACACCTACGCCTGGGACAAGCTGGACCGGGTGATGGAGGCCGCGGCCGGGCAAAACTTAGGGTCATGCTCCGGTGGGCTACACCTGGGGACTACGCGGGACGGACAATGTGCTGGCGCGGTATCAGGCGCTCATGTACGACGGGGGCACGCGGGCTGCCTGGAGGAGGACGTGGGGCGGCTCTTACGAGCGGGCGGGCGCCCACGAGAACTTCTGCGGCGGTTTTCTGACCTGGGAGGATTTCTGGAATTTTACGGAATCGCGGCGGCCTCGGCAAGGGGCGTCAGAGCCGCGAGATGGCAAGACGCTGCGGGTACACGGACTATGCGGGAGAAAATTACACCCTGGAGGAGCTCGGGGCTGTACCAGGAGGAGATCGCCTCCCTGGAGGAACTGTACCTGCCGGGGAAGGACTTGCCCGCCAGAAAGGTGTTTTTGAGTTCTACAACCAGTTTTTAAACCGGCTTTTGAGGAAAGCCAGCAGGTGTTTCCAGGGCTGTCCTTCGAGGTGCGCCTGGACGGGGACCAGATCCGCCGGGCGGACGGGACGATGGAAGGGTATATGCACGCGGACACGTTTCCCTGCGGTTCGGCCGCCTACTCCTGCACCATGTACAGCATCCCAATGGGCCAGGCGAACCGCTATGAGCGGATTTTGGCCCGGAGGCGCTCGTCATGACTCCCATGTTCCTGGGGAATGTGCTGAACCACAACGGCGGAAAGCCTGTGTACATCGATCAGTTCCTGTTCACGGACAACACGCCCGGCTTTTCCCACAACGCCCAGCTGCTGGACGGGGAGAAGGCGGCGTATCTGGGGATGGTGAAGCCCATTCTGGAGCAGATGTCCATGGGGTACGGCATCTGGACCTACCGCAACTACGGGGACAACAAGCTGTACAACTCCCAGTTCGGCCTGGGGCAGGACCAGTGGATGCTCTCCGGAGGGGCAAAGACCGCCAAGCGGGGCGGCAGTATGGCCGCGGTTCTCCCGTCCGGCGCCGCCGTCAGCCAGAGCATCGCAGCGCGCAGCACCGGGGAGGAAGGGACGAACACCCGGGTGCGCTTTTAAAGCCGGCTCCGGGGGCGAGCGACCTGACGGTCCGGCTCGGAAGCATGTCGAAGTCCGTGTCCGTTAAGGGATCACGGACAATAGGGCTGGAATTCCCGGGGAACGGAGCGCCCGTGTTCACTGTTGAGAACCGAGGCGCCGAGGCGTGGCTTGACGACATCTTTTGTGTACACCTTTGTGACCGACGGGGAGCTCTATAGCATGGACGGGGGAGCCGCTCGCATGCCTGGAAGCCGTGCGGAATTTAAACCTGCTCGCTGGGCGTGGCGGGTGAATAAAACACCCGCCCCCGCGCATACTAACTTTGTCACGCAGATTACAGAATTAAAAACCCAAGGAGGTAATGACGATGACAAAGTTGGAATGTAGCGTTAGAAACTGCATGCATAACTCTGACAATTATTGCTGCAAGAGCGCCATCCTGGTGGACGGCCACGAGGCTGTTAAGCCGAACGACACCCTGCTGCGCAAGCTTCGACGAGAACAAGGGCGGTGCGTTTACCAACCTGTTCAAGACCCCGGAGAGCCGCCTGGAGGTAGAGTGTGACGCGGTTAGGGCAGCGTTTATAACGAGGACCGCCGCTGTGCAGCCGAGCACATCGACATCGCGGTGGCACGAGCAAGTGACCCGGGTTCATACAGAATTGGTTTCATAATCATGCAGCAGCATGCAGAACCGATGCAGTTAATGAGCGGATAGTTTACTATCTGCTTTTTCTTTTCTATTTTGTCGATATTAAAATGAGTATGGAGGTGCACGGCTATTAGCGAGTTAATGATTAACGAGCAGATCCGTGATAAGGAAGTTCGTTTAATTGGAGAAAATGGTGAGCAGCTTGGAATCATGTCTGCAAAAGACGCTTACAAAATGGCGAGAGATGCAGAACTGGATCTTGTAAAGATTGCTCCGGCAGCGAAGCCGCCGGTATGTAAGATCATTGATTACGGTAAATACAAGTATGAGATGATCCGTAGAGGAGAAGGAAGCGAAAAAGAAGCAGAAGGTCATCGAAGTGAAAGAAGTCCGTCTTTTCCTAATATCGATACCAATGACCTTAACACGAAGGTTGGTTCCGCAAGAAAATTCATCGAAAAAGGCAATAAGGTCAAGGTTACGCTCCGGTTCCGCGGACGTGAGATGGCCCATATGAATCAGACCAGATACATCCTGGATGATTTTGCCGAGAAACTTGCCGATATCGCAGTTGTCGATAAGCCTTCCAAGGTGGAGGGAAGAAGCCTGGTAATGTTTTTAACTGCAAAAAAATAAGGGATAATTTTAAGGAGGAATTTACAATGCCTAAAATGAAAACAAGCAGAGCAGCTGCAAAACGTTTCAAAAAGACCGGAACCGGTCAGTTAGTAAGAAATAAAGCTTATAAGTCCCATATCTTAACTAAGAAATCCACAAAGCGGAAAAGAAATCTTAGAAAAGACATTGTTACTGAAGCACAAACAGCAAGGTAATGAAGAAGATTTTACCGTACTTATAATAGATTCGGGATTAAGAAGGAGGAAAATAAGCAATGGCAAGAATTAAAGGCGGCTTAAATGCCAAGAAGAAACATAACAGAGTGCTGAAGTTAGCCAAGGGTTACAGAGGCGCACGTTCCAAACAGTATAGAGTAGCAAAGCAGTCCGTAATGAGAGCTTTAACCAGCTCCTATGCAGGAAGAAAAGAGAGAAAGAGACAGTTCAGACAGTTTTTTGCATCAACTGTAAAGATATGGGATTATATGAAAATAATTTTCAGATATGTCCCCTGTTGTCACGTCCGGCGGACAGTACGGCAGGCAGGGTTACGGTTAAAAAAACGTGCTGGAGGCGGAAAAATCTGCAAATCGTACCGCAGGCGGATGATACTGGACGGAGTTTGCCTGAAGCAGAGCCGGCACCTGTGTGGGAATCGTGGGGGCGAACGGATGTGGCAAGACCACGCTCCTGTCCATATTGGCCGGTGCGCAGCGGGCGGACAGCGGCAAAATCCGGTTTAACGGGAAAGACGGCGGACCGTCCCGGCGTATTCGCGACATGGTGGCCTACGTGCCCCAGGAGAATCCGCTGATTCCAGAGCTGACTGTGAAGGACAACTTATCTCTCTGGTACCGGGAAGCGCAGGGTGCATGCGGCAGGATCTGGAGGACGGCCCGGCGGCCCGGTTTGGGGATCGGCGGGATGCTTCGGATGACGGCGGGCAAACTGTCCGGCGGCATGAAAAAGCGGCTCAGCATCGCCTGTGCCCTGTCCAACCATGCGCCCTTTTTGGTGATGGACGAGCCGGGAGCGGCCCTGGATTTAGAGTGTAAGGAGGACATCCGCAGTTACTTAAAGCGTTGACATGGCGGACGGCGGGGCGGTGGTGCTCACGTCCACGAACTGGAGGAGCTGTCCCTGTGCGACCGGATGTACGCGCTGGGACGGCAAATTGTATGAGGTCGCAAGCGGCCTAGACGGCCGGAGCTGATCAGGCAGTTTCGATAAATAACGGCTGCCCGGATCGGAAGGCGGCGGCCAGGAGGAGGAAAAAAGATGAGATGCGAAGTGTAATGCAAGAGAATACCCGGCGGGGCCAAATTCTGTACTTCCTGCGGCGAGCCGGTGCAAGCGAGCGGCGAGGCGCAGGAGGTAAGCGGAAAGACGGCGGAAGAGGCGGCGGCGCAGCGCAGGCGAAGCGGGCGAGGCAGCGCAGGCGGAGGCAGGCGAAGCAGCGCAGGCGGAGGCAGGCGAGGTGCAGCGCAGGCGGAGGCCGGCGAAGCAGCGCAGGCAGAATCGGGCGAGGCGGCGCAGGCGGAGGCAGGCGAGCCCAGCCCGCAGACAGCCCAGGCGGAGCCTGCAGTGTCGGCCGACAAGGACGCCCTGGCAGGCGAACCCTCACAGGAAGCGCCCCAGCCCCCCGTACAGCTCCCAGGCGGCCTCCCATGGGAGCGCAGCCCACTCCGATCAAGGAGGGGAAAGAAGTTCAACAAGGCGGTTGCCTGCGTGATCGCAGCGGTGGTGGTGATCGCGGTGGCGGCCCTTGCAGCGCTGAAACTCACCGCGAAGGACCCAAAGGAAGTGGTGATCACAGCGTTTGAGAATGTGTTCCCGGACGATGCGGTCTCCCCACGGAGGAGCTCTTCGGCGCCAGCGAATTCACAAAGAACATGACTTCGGCAAACACCGAGGCTGGATTGACCTTAAAGCTCTCCGGCAGTTCCGATGAGGACGTGAACCAGTTTGTGGAAGCGGCCTTCGGATGGAGGGACAGAACAACCGGGAGACCGGGAGAGCGCCTTCAACATGGGCGTGCTCTACAACGATATGGATCTGCTGAATCTGGACGCTTATTACGGCAACGACAAGCTGGTGATGGCGATCCCGGAGCTGTCCGCGAAGGCGTTTACGCTGAATCTGGGCGAGGACCTGGCGCAGCAGATCAAGACTCCCCCACAGTGGGACCGTTAGTCCAGCAGAACGGAATTGACGTGGACGGCCTGGCCGCCTACATCAATGAATTGATGGAGCAGGCAAAGAATCAGGAAAAGCAGCCTTCGACGTGGACGCCCTGCTGACCCGCTACAGAGAGGGCTGCAAGGCGCAGGCGGATAACTTTTAAGGCGGCGCTGACCGTCGCCA